>Ga0209203_1001250_pt1 | contig 18965 bp, 18 predicted proteins | sample AD_UKC109_MetaG_FD_184423 | JGI IMG/M metagenome (GOLD analysis project Ga0209203, IMG submission 184423) | Active sludge microbial communities of municipal wastewater-treating anaerobic digesters from Hong Kong - AD_UKC109_MetaG (SPAdes)... | ecosystem: Engineered > Bioreactor > Anaerobic >... | reverse complement strand
GGTGAATTGTAAAACAAAATGTCGCGCTGGGTGAATTCATAAAGTTGTTTTGCCTTTAGAAAAGGTGCCCAGCCTCGCCCCTAAAGTCAAGGCTGTACCACTGTTATACAGCAAGGCCTTGACTTTAGGGGCGAGGCTGGGCAGACAGAAACCAAGGCAAAACGAACAGCTGGGGCTATGGTATTAGCCCGCAGCAAAGAATGAGGGCAATTAAAATGCCCCACAGGGACCAACTCGGCTATAATGTTAAGTGACAAAACCAACAATAAGGAGAGGTTTATGGGGCACTTAAATTGTAGCAAGTATGACGGAAAAAACAAGCATCTGACTTACAAAGACCGCTTAAGGATTGAAGTAATGATTAGACAGGGTGTAAGCACCAAGGAAATAGGGATTAATATTGGTAAACACCAACGCACTGTTCAGAGGGAGCTGAAGAGGGGCAAGATACAGCAACTTAACGGGACCACGTGGGAGTATTACCATATTTATGATGCAGATACAGCCCAAAGAAAATATCTTTTAGAGATGGAAGCTAAGGGGCCATCATTGAAGATCGGAAAGGACCATAGGCTATGTAATCATATAGAAAGCGAATTGAAAGCTGGAAAATCACCTGATGTAATAGCATATGAAATTGGCAACAGCAAGGATTTTACCGTTAATATATGCACAAAAACGATTTACAACTACCTTGATAAGAATATATTCCTTGATGCTGACTATGGTGATTTGCCTTATGGGCATTACAAAAAAGATAAGAGCAGATGCATGAATAGGCCTTCATACAAGAATTCAAATGGACGCAGCATAGAAGAGCGGCCGGAGGAAGTGAATGAAAGAAAAGAACTCGGGCATTGGGAGATGGATCTTGTAGTGGGGGGGAAAGGAAAAGGCAATGAGGCTCTTTTAACAATAACTGAAAGGGTTGCCAAAAGAGAAATAATTAAGAAAATCCCCGACAAAACCCAACAAAGTGTAATCAACGTCCTGGATAAGATGGAACGGCGGATGGGTCGGGTAAGATTCAAGGAAATGTTTAAATCATTTACGGTGGACAATGGTTCTGAATTTCTCAACAGCAGTGAGATAGAAAGGTCATGTCTTAGTAATAATAAACAAAGGACCATGGTGTATTATGCACATCCCTACAGTGCATACGAACGTGGGACGAATGAGAACATGAACCGAATGATTCGAAGGTTCATACCAAAGGGAGCTGATATAAGTCAATATACTCATAGAGAAATAAAAAGGATTGAGAATTGGCTGAATAATTATCCGAGAAAAATCCTGGGGTATAAAACACCCTTGGAAATATATGGAGAGGTTGCTTGATGTTGGCGACAGTTAATATTACAATCTACCGTCAACAAAGGGCATAAAAATTCATCTTGTAACATGTCATGGTTATAATATATAATGTACAAAGCAATATTGTTACCTGCTAATAATATCAACTGATAAAATAGTAATAAATTATAGTATCGGGAGTAAATTATGGATTATTTTTTAACTGAAGAACAGCAGATGATCAAGGAAATCGCTGCAAGGATTGCCCAGGAGAAAATCAAACCGGTGGCACTCAAATACGACGAAGAGGGAATATTCCCGCGGGATATCGTAAAGATACTTGCAGATTCCGATCTTTGCGGAGTTTATATTGAAGAAGAGTACGGTGGGTTTGGCGGCGGAATCTTTGAAATGGCACTCGTCGTTGAAGAACTCAGCAAAGCATGTGGAGGAATAGCGCTTGCCTTTGCCGGTACGGGTCTCGGAACATATCCAATCATCCTGTTTGGAACAGATCAACAAAAACAAAAGTATCTTCCTGACATAGCAGCAGGTACAAAACTTGCTGCGTTTGGTCTTACGGAAGCCAATGCGGGAAGCGATGCAGCAGGAATTCAGACCACCGCAGTCCTTGACGGGGATGAATATGTATTGAACGGTACAAAACAATGGATTACAAACGGTGGAGAAGCAGATGTCTACACTGTAATTGCGTGCACTGACAGATCAAAGGGTGCAAGGGGATTCAGTGCTTTCATAGTCGAGAAGGGAACCCCGGGATTCTCATTCGGCAAGAAGGAAAACAAAATGGGTATCAGGGCATCTGTTACCAGTGAACTTGTCTTTGAAGACTGCAGGATTCCAAAGGAAAACCTGCTTTACAGGGAAGGCATGGGATTCATAGTTGCAATGAAAACCCTTGACAGGACCAGACCGGGTGTTGCTTCCCAGGCACTGGGAATCGCACAGGGAGCACTGGATGAGGCATTGAAATATTCCCAGGAGAGGGAACAGTTTGGGAAGACCATATCATCATTCCAGGCTGTGCAGCACATGCTTGCGGACATGGCCATCCAGATAGAGGCTGCCAGGGCACTGGTTTACCAGACCTGCAGATACATTGACGGTGGTGCAAAGAGTTTCTCCAAGGAATCCGCAATGTCGAAGGTTTTTGCTTCAGATACTGCCATGAAGGTCACCATTGATGCAGTCCAGGTCATGGGCGGTTATGGTTATATGAAGGAATATCCCGTTGAAAAGATGATGAGGGATGCAAAGATAACACAGATTTACGAAGGCACCAACCAGATTCAGAGAAATGTAATAGCTCTTGAAATGATCAAGGAGCTAAAGGGTAAATAAGGAGACTCGATTTGAACGTTATAGTTTGTGTAAAACAGGTTCCCGGCACCAATGAAGTGAAGATGAACAAGGAGACCAACACAATAATCAGAGAAGGGGTTGAGGCAATCATCAATCCCTTCGACACATACGCCATTGAAGAAGGTGCAAGGATAAAAGAGGAGACCAGTGGGAAAGCCACGGTCCTCAGCATGGGAATTCCCAGTGTTGCAGAATTGCTGAAGGAAACGATTTCCGTTGGCATGGATGAGGCTGTGTTACTGAGTGACAGGGCATTTGCAGGTTCAGACTCCCTTGCTACTTCATACGCGCTGTCCATGGGAATCAAAAAAATCGGTGACTACGATTTGATTATCTGTGGAAAACAGGCCATGGATGGTGATACTGCACAGGTGGGGCCGGGTCTTGCTGAAAAGCTGGGGATTCCGCATACCACTTATGTCCGTAAAATAGAGGAAATCCGTGAAGGATATATTAGATGTCAGCGTATGACCGAAGATGGTTATGAGGTCATCGAAATGCCTCTTCCCGCTGTCATTACTGTAGTCAAGGAAATCAATGAGCCAAGGCTTCCTTCCCTCAAAGGGAAAATGAAAGCAAAGAAGACCGAAGTTACGGTCTGGACTGCTGATGACATTGGAGCAGACAAAGCGCTGTGCGGACTCAGCGGTTCTCCTACACAGGTGGTAAAAACCTTTGTCCCCGAGCACAATGTAGATAGTGAAATGATTGAGGGAACTCCCGAAGAACAGGCAAGGAATCTTGCAAGGAAATTACTCTCCATGCAGTTTGCCATACAAGTGCAGGAGGAAGAATAATGGCTGGAATTAAAATATTGAAGGATAAGTGTGTTGGTTGCAAACTCTGCGTAGGAGCATGTCCCTTTGGAGCCATCGTAATGATTGAACGAAAGGCAGAAATAACTGATGCCTGTACCTTGTGCGGTGCATGTGTCTCTGCCTGTAAATTTGATGCAATTGACTTCGAACGAGGTGCGGTTGCAAATGCAGTTGACGTTTCAAAATACAGTGGAATATGGGTATTTGCAGAACAAAAGGACGGGGAACCGGAATCCATAGCATATGAACTCCTTGGTGTAGGAAGAGAACTTGCTGATGCAAGGGGAACAACACTGAGTGCTGTAATCATCGGCAGCAACCTGGATGACGCATGTAAAAAATTAATTGCAAAAGGTGCAGACAAAGTTTTTGTGGTGGATGACGAGGGCCTTGAAAAATTCAATGATGAATCATATTCAAGTATTTTTACACAACTGATATACAAGAACAAGCCGGAAATTGTACTTCTGGGAGCCACTACTTACGGAAGGTCGCTTGCACCCAGGGTTGCCTCAAGAATCAACACTGGTCTTACGGCGGACTGTACAAAACTGGAGATAGATCCGGCAGACGGAAAGTTGCTTCAGACAAGACCGGCCTTCGGTGGAAATCTCATGGCAACCATAATATGCCCCAACCACAGACCGCAGATGGCTACTGTAAGACACAAGGTCATGAAGGAAATGGAAGCGGATGAGACCAGGACCGGGGAAATAATCAGGCCTGATGTAAAAATCCCAAGGGATTTGGTTGTGAAGGTAAAGGATATTGTAAAGACCATAACTGAAATGGTTCCGCTTACTGAAGCAGACATCATAGTATCCGGTGGAAGGGGAATGGGAGATCCAAAGAACTTCGCACTGATAAGTGAACTTGCTGAAGTGCTCGGAGGAGCAGTCGGAGCTTCAAGGGCAACCGTAGATGCCGGGTGGATTGAGTACAGCCATCAGGTTGGACAGACAGGACAGACTGTTGGTCCCCAGGTATATTTTGCCTGCGGCATATCAGGCGCAATACAGCATCTGGCAGGAATGTCATCATCTGATACCATCATTGCAATAAACAAAAACCCTGATGCACCTATATTCAAGGTGGCAAACTTCGGGATTGTGGGAGATGTTATGGAAGTTCTGCCGCTTCTGATCAAGGAGTTCAAAGCCGCTCTTAAATGAATAAAACCGCCGTTTGGCGGTTTTTCTTTTAGGTGGTATAATCAATGACCTAAACAAACCGGGAGATTTGAATGGGATTTATCTATTTCATGATTGTTTTCATAGCTACAACCGCAGGTGCCGTTGCCGGAGTAGGAGGCGGTGTAATCATAAAGCCTGCATTGGATGCAATCGGGCAGTATGGAGTGGAAACCATTGGGATACTGGCTTCATCAGCGGTTTTTTCTATGGCGGTGGTGGCAACAATCAGAAAATGGATCCAGGGACTTTCCATTGATATCAAAATCATAATGCTATCAATTGGCTCAATTGTCGGTGGTATTCTGGGCAAGGAGTTGCTTTATTCACTTACCGGGGCAATTGAATCCGAGATAGTAAAAGTCATACAGGCTGCAATAATAATCATTTTGATGATAATGATTCTCTTCAAGGATAAGATGAAAAGACACTGTATCAACAACAACCTGATAGTTCTTGCCGGAGGTGTGGTTCTTGGTCTGTTGGCGTCATTCCTTGGAATTGGCGGAGGACCGGTCAATGTTGCCATCCTTTATCTATATATGGGAATGGACATGAAGAAAGCTGCAACAGGATCGATAATTGTAATTCTCCTGGCACAGGCCGCAAAATTGATATCAGTCGGAGTGACTGTCGGATTTGCATCCTATAACCTCAGCATGCTCTGGTTCATAATCCCAGCAGGTATAGCAGGTGGTTTCATCGGTTCACTCCTGCACAATAAAATTAATGAAAAAGCCATAAACATAGTATACAATTCAACCGTAATCCTTGTTATCCTTATATGCCTCTACAACATTACAACCGCAGTACTTTAGAACTCCGAGTATCCTTTTTTTCACTTTCACCTCCGGGGTAAAAGTGAAATTTTTTAACTTTTACCCCGGAGGTGAAAGTCAAAAACTTATTCCGAAGAAAAATGGCAAAGGGGCATGAAATAAGGGTTTTTGACATTTGCACACGAAAAAACCCGCAGATTATTTAACATTTACCCCGGAGGTGAAAGTAAAAATTTTTAACATTTACCCCGGAGGTGAAATTCAAAAAAAGAGGGGGTTGACTTTGCCCCAAGGGCAAAGTCTATACTTCATGATGGAACCGCAACCAAGCGCGCAGGAGGTTGAATGTACACGATAGGAAGTTTTTCAAAAATCAATACGGTAACCACAAAAACCCTGAGGCTTTATGATGAAATGGGCTTGCTGAAACCGGCTAAAATTGATCACTTTACCGGTTACAGATACTACACCTCGGATCAGCTGCCGAGGATGCACAGGATTCTGGCATTGAAATCATTGGGGTTTTCTCTGTCCGAAATCAAGAAAGTGATTGAAGACGAAGGCACCATTGAAATGCTGCTTGAATCCAAACTCAGGGAGACAAGGGATGTAATCAGGGATGAGAAAATGCGTCTGCTTACAATCAAAGGTTACCTGGAAGGTCTGAAAGGAGACAAGGAAATGAACCAGAATGTAATTATAAAATCACTGCCCGGTGGAATCATATATTCAAAGAGAATGGTGGTAGCTGATTATGATGCATACTTTGAAGTGATTCCGCAGATAGGAGAGGAAGTAACCAAGGCAAACCCAAACCTTAAATGTGCAGTTCCTGAGTATTGCTTCATCATTTACCATGACAAGGAATACAAGGAAAAGGACATTGATGTAGAATACTGTGAAATGGTCACAGAGTTTGGCAACGAAACAGAAACAATCAAATTCAAGAAGCTTGAACCCGTTGAGCAGGCCGCCTGCATCCTGCATAAAGGCCCATACAGCACACTCTCGGTTTCCTATGGAAAGCTCCATGAGTGGCTGGAAAACAGCGGTTATGAACCGACAGGCCCTGACAGGGAATCTTACATTGATGGAATCTGGAACAAGGAAGACCCCGAAGAGTGGCTGACTGAAATACAGGTCCCCGTGAAGGCTGTCTGATGATTCTAATCCCGGTTATTTAACCGGGATTATTTTTTTAAACTTTAGGGGTTCACATTAGGTTGCATTCGTGCTAATCTGTGCTAATCTTATGATAGTGTTATAAAGGATGTGCAATGAAGAATAACAAGGTTATTCAATTTTTAAATAAAGTCTTTCTGCTTTTCTTTTACAGGAATGACATGCAGCTTCTGACGGCCCCGGGCAAAAAAGACAGGGATTACTTTATTCTCCAGTCTGTTTTCGGCACAATGGTCATTTCTTTGTTTCTAGGTGTTTTTCTTACCGGTCTTTACATTGAAATGGGTGCACCTGACTCTGTTGTGGGATATCTTCCTATATTGGGCAGCATAGCCGGAATATTCCTGGTTTTCACTGGTTCTCTGACCGAGCGTGTAAAGAAGGTAAAAAGAACAGTCATAATACTGAATTTTGTAGGAAAGACGCTGCTACTTTCCGCTGTATTTGTTCCATTGGTGGTATCAAGGGAAGCGGCGCCATACATCATGCTTCCACTGACCTTCCTGGGACTTACTATTAATGCAATAATGTCAGTAATAATCAACAGCTGGTTCATTGATACAATTGATATATCCATAAGAGGAAGATATATGGGTGCAAGGGCGGTATTCTCTCTGCTTGTATCTGCCACACTTCCAGTTATTGCAGGAAATTTCCTTGATGGTTTCTACGACAGATACACTGCCTTTTTGATTATTTACCTTGCAGCATGGAGCTTTTCACTTCTTGAATCTATTTCCATGGGCAAAATAACTGAACCCGTTCCCCATGAAGGAAAGAACAAGAAAATTAAATTCTCAGAGCTGTTTTCCGTACCCTTGAAAAACAAGGAATTCATGAAGTTCTGTGCAATCCAGATGTTCTTCCATCTGTCATGGTTCATTTCAATGACTTTTGCATCCCTTTATGAAATCAAATATATGCAGCTGTCATACTCAACCCTGACCATCATGGGCTCCTTAAGTGCGGTCATTCAGATGTTTCTGTATCCTGTATGGGGAAAGGTGATAGACAGACATGGCTCTGCTATTGTCATGAGGATCGCAATCCTTCTGTATATGCTTCATGTAGGGGTATACTTTTTCATGGTGAAGGGGAATGCACCATATCTCCTCTTTCTTCTGAACATAAACGGTGCAATTCTTTCACCAGCATGGGGACTTTCAACTTTCAATGAGAGATTTTCAAGGATTCCAAAGGAAGGAAGAACCGCATATGACAGTTTCTTTACTACACTTCTTGCGATTGTCATTCTTCTTGCACCAACGCTTGGCAACCTGCTAAGAAACGCCATCATAGACAGCGGTACGAAATTCTGGGTCTTTCCGGAGTTCAAGCTTGTGTTCATCCTGTCCTTTGTGCTCCTTCTGATGCTGAACATATATCTTTTTATACAAAGCAAAAAAAGGAACAACCTTGAGGCTGAAAGAATTTTCATCCGGGCAATGCGCGAGAAAATGAGATTCGGCCCCAAAAGACGTTAACCAATCCTGTATATGTGATATCATTTAATCAAATGAATGTTTTTAAAAAACAATTCCATGGCAGTCCGTGGTGGTATGCAGACCCTCTGATTGATACCGGAAAACCCAAGACAAGGTGGGTCTTTTTCCAATCCGCAAGCCGGCCTTTCGGAATGGTACAGCTAAGTCCCGATACAGACACCGAAGGAACATGGGGAGTTGGTTACAGATATGATTCCCCGAGGATAAAATGCTTTTCGCATCTTCACTCGTGGCAGCTCGGAGCCCTTCCGGTTCTTCCTTATTCGGGTGATTATTCACAGGACATAGATGAAGGTTATTCATACTCACACAAAACTGAAATTGTGAAGCCCGGTTATCACAGAGTTTTCCTTGATGAGTGCAATGTCCTGGCAGAACTCACGGCTTCAAAAAGAACCGGCATGCACAGATATACCTTTCCCGAACAAATGAAGCAGGGAATTCTCATTGACCTTGGGAAACAACTGGGACCCGGTGAGATGGGCCGAAGCAGTCTGGTAAAAACAAAGGACAATGAACTGACGGGTTTTGTAGACAACATACCAACCATGAGGCGGCCCAAATATTGCAGAATATACTTTAATATAAGATTCAACAAGGATATAACCGACATTCTGGAAATCTCTGACAATAAATTCGGAATTGAGTTCTCAAAAGGCGGCATATTGTTGATGAAGGCTTCCCTGTCCTATGTAGGTGAGGACGGGGCAAAAAACAACATGGGCAGCGAAATCAATCACTGGGATTTTGACAAGGTTGTGATGCAGGCGATAGAAGAGTGGAATGGATTCATGGGCCGTATTAAGGTAGTTGGGGAAGAAGAAAAGAAAATCAAGTTCTATACAGACCTCTGGCGCAGCTCATTCGGAGGCCATGTCATCAACGATACTGACGGCAGATACTGTGATATGACAGGAGATGAACCTGTAATCAGGCGGTTGCCCATGGATGAATACGGAGTGCCTGAATTTGAGTTTCTTTCAAACGCCGATGTTTTCTGGGGCGCACACTGGAGTCTTGGTTTGTTCTGGGACCTTGTTTATCCCGAAATCAAAAGTGCATATTGCAGGTCACTTGTTGAGATGTATAGATACGGAGGTCTTGTCCCAAGAGGGCCCTCTGGTGGCAACTATACCTTTGTAATGATTGCGGCCCACTCCACAGCTTTTCTGGTATCGGCATATATGAAGGGAATATGCGATTTTGACATTGAAACCGCATATGAGGGAATCAGGAAAAATGCCTTTCCCGGAGGATTGATGAGTAAATCCGGGTACGAACACAACTCCTGCTATGACGGTGGAATCGAGTATTTCATTGAAAGGGGCTATATACCCGAAAGAGAAAGAAAAAGCACAGGCATTCACTGCGACGGAGCTGCCATGACCCTGGAATACAGCTATGACCATTGGTGCATAGCCCAGCTGGCCAAGGTACTTGGCAAAGATGATGATTATGCCTATTTCAGTGAAAAAGCACTAAATTACATGAACCTGTGGGACCCGGTCATTGGTTTCATGCGTCCAAGAAACCCGGACGGAAGTTTCCTGGAGCCCTATGACCCCTTAAGCCTTGAAGGATTCTGTGAGGGAAACGGATGGGGTTACACTTTTTATGTTCCTCACGATATTCCAAAGCTCATAGAAATGATGGGTGGAAACGAGGCTTTCGTAAGCAAGCTGCACTATGCATTTCTGAAGGCCGGTGATATGAGATACTATGCCGGAAAACCGGAACTTAGAAGAAATGAAGCCTATATTAACTATGGAAATGAGAATACCAGGTTCACAGCTTCACTTTTCAGACATGCCGGACGACCTGACCTTTCCGATTATTGGAGCAGAAAAGTCCAGAAGGACCTTTTCTCGGGAATCGGTAAATCGTGTTTCTGTGAGGATGATGACAACGGTTTGTCCGCAGGAACAAGTCTTCTTCTGGCCATGGGACTGTTTGACATAAAAGGAGGGGCTTGTGAAAACCCGGTATATGAAATAGGTTCGCCCATATTTGATGAAATACATATAAAGCTTGATGATAAATACTACAGCGGACAAACCCTGACCATAAAGACAAGAGGAAATTCCGATGAGAATACAGTGGCTGGTAAAATAAAATTCAACGGCAGGGAGATTGACGGTTCTACAATAAGCCATGGTGATATAATCAACGGAGGCACAATAGAACTAAAAATGGAGAAGATGAAATGAGGTTATCTACTACTACGGCATTGATGGGATTGACAAGGGCAGGAGAGTTCCCGACATACATTGAGTCAATGAAAGCCTGTCTGGAAGCGGGTTTCAAGGTACAGGACATCAACCTTTGTTCCCTTAGGGGCGGAAGAAACCAGTTCACGGGAGATAATTGGAGACATGAAGCAGAGAGAACTGCCATGGAGGCTGAAAAGGCCGGAGTTGTCTTCGGGCAATCCCACCCGGTCTTTGTGGGGCTGAACCTCTCAAGTGAGCCCGAGGAGCAGCAGAAACTTTGGCATGACATGATGATAAGATCCCTTGAAATCAGTTCCATTCTTAAGGTCAAATGGGCTGTACTTCATCCATTTGGAGTTCATAACGGGCACGACGCAGACATTGAAGCAAGCATCAGACTGAACGTTGAGTGCTATGATTTTGCCTTTGAACTTGCAGAAAAGCTTGGGGTAAAGCTTGCATTTGAGAATATGCCTCTACGTTGGGGTGGCATGAGACGATTTACAAATTATGCAGAGGATTTGATTGCGCTGGTTGATGAGTACAGGAGTCCCAATGTCGGAATATGCTGGGATTTCGGTCATGGGAACATGATATATGACAACCAGATTCCCGCACTTAAAAAAATTGGAAAGCGTCTGAAAATGACTCATGTGGCAGACAACTATGGAAAGGGAGATGACCATACAAACCCGTTCCATGGAACCACGGACTGGCATTCAATCATGCCTGTTCTGAGGGAGATTGGTTATGAGGGTGACTTCGCTTTTGAAACCCATATGGAAACGGCATATGTGCCTGATGAGCTGCGTCCGGGTATTGCAAAGGAAACCTTCAGACTGGGACAGTACCTTATGTCACTTGCAGGATATTGAAGCAAACTACTGAGGAACAACCGGATTTTCAACCAGCCATAACGGGCTCATATAGTTCCCGTTCAAAGTAACAGACCAGTGCAGATGTGGGCCTGTTGAAAAACCTGTGGATCCTACCTTACCTATAAGGTCACCCTTTTCAACAAAATCACCGACTTCAACATCAAATGCACTCAGGTGAAGATAACTTGAAAACAACCACATACCATGGTCAATTATTATGGTGTTGCCTGTCCGGACCAGCTCAGCTGCCATGACAACCACTCCGTCATTGCAGGCAAATACGGGATCGCCGGTGTCTCCGTCAATATCAAGGCCGGAGTGTCTGTAAGGATTCTCTCCGTTTATATATCTGGTCTGGGCATAACTTGTGCCGAAGGCTCCTTCAAGAGGAAGGATGAATGTTCCGTCAAGATATGAGGTTTCGTTTGAGTGTTCCTTGGCTTTCGCAATCATCACTGCATCGTTTGCAGTGTTGACAGGGTCAGCCTTTTGGGCAAGCTCATCAGAGACAACAAGCTGCTGATAAGTTACCTCAAAGTCATCGGGAAGTATGGAAATGTCAAATCTCTCGAACAATGTTTTTTCATCATTGTGTGTCCTGTAAACATCAACATAATAATTCCCCGGAGAAGTCCACCAATTGATTGGCACAAGCCCCAGAAGAACATCGCCGTAAGGGGTCAACTGCGAGGAAAAGTTTCCAAGATTGGATTTCAATGAGAAACTCTCATCCGAATCGGCATAGCGAACAAAGAACGCAAGTGTGTTTCCCGGTCTGGCTTCCGGGTATGGACATACCGCAACTGCCGGAAGTGAAATGCTTGTCTCATATTCATATATCAATGTTCCGTTGGCAAACTCTGCTTTCAGTGTATAGGATAAGACGCCTTCGTAATATGGGATATTCACATCATCACGGTGCATGTTATAAATTGCTGATTCAACCCCGTTTTTGTATTCCGTAAGGGTAAGCCGTACATCATCCTCAATTGAACTCCCGTCATTGTAGGTAACCAAGAGAGGGGTTCCTGCTTCGGGCATTGCAATAGTGACAGGGTTTGAATCACTGTATTTTATGATGTCAGTACTGCCATCAGGCTTTGTTCTGTTCCATTCAACGGAGTATGAATTTGGAACAAGGTTGAAGTCCGCTCTCATTATAATTTCAGGAACAGGCTGGGTGATTTCTGACATGTCATTGAAAACAGGTTCCGATGACAGTATTGCAGCCATGCTTTCGGGTTTTGAAAGAAAGTTTCCCTGAGGTGTTTTTACATAATATTGGCTTGCATCAAAGTCTGCAAGAATCACATATTCCATGACTTTTCCATTGGGCAGAAATGCGTTCAGTGAATAAACATATTTGGATTCACTTTCAGGCCATTGGACCGATTCAGCCAGATTGTCTCTGAAGAGGAGATATTCATCTCTGTCAAGGTGGGCGGCCTGAAGCCGGCTTATGTTTGTTATTGTATAATTTCCGGAATCAATGGAATCAATGAACCCTTCTCCAAGGCTGTAGTATTTGTCGAAAATCAGCCCCTTTTCGATGCAGGCATCACCGGTCAGAGGATTGAAATATATTTGATAACCCATTGAAATACCAAGGACAAAATCTGCTTCCATATACAGTGACTCTGTCATTCCGGCAGGTCTGTTGTCCATTTTTTCAGAAGCCTTGAGAGCACCTTCAAGAAGTTCTTCATCTGCAAGAATCTCATAATTCTTCTTGTTATCAGGATAAAGGACTATTTTGTCCGCAAGTATCCCGTTCTGGGTTACAAGTACAAAGAACACGGCAGATGCCGTACAAAGCAGAACGAATATCAAAAAGGCAACAAGGATTCTTTTCATCATACTCCTCTATATCATATACCTGCGAGTCTTTGTTTTTCCTGCAGATCCTTTAATGAATATGTTTCCATATACATTTTGTGCATTTCAAGTGCCTCTTCTTCACTGAAGGCGACAGCGCCGCCTATCAGCATTGAATCAATGTAGCACTTGCAGGCTTTTTCTACTATCATGCTTACTGTGAACGCTTCGTCCAGGGTTCTTCCAAGACAAACAGCGCCATGGTTTGCAAGCAGACACGCATTTCTTCCCTCCAGGGCTTCAGTGACAACCTTGACCATCTTTTCAGAACCCGGAAGGGCATGATCTGCAACCCGTAGGCTTGGCCCTATAAGCTGTGCCAGATCATCAAGTATGGGTGGAACTTCCTTCCTGGCTGCTGCAACTGTGCAGCCATACTGCGGATGCGTATGGATGATTCCATATATTTCAGGGCGCATGCGGTAAATTGCAGCATGCATGGGGGTTTCGCTGCTGGGATTTTGTTTTCCCTTTGGTTCAAGGGTGTATATGTCCACAAGAACAATGTCATCGGTCCTGATGGTGGAATAATCTGTTCCACTGGGGGTTATCAACAAGTGCCTGTTATCAATTCGCGCACTAACATTGCCCCATGTTCCTGCTGCCAGACCAGTTTCAACTATTCTTTTTCCTGCTTCCACAATCATGCTGCGGGTTTTGTGTTCCATTGTTCACCGCCTGTAGTTTGTGAATTCATTGTATCACACAGGCATAGGAGGATTGTTACGGATTTTCTCAGCGATATATAACCTGGACTATAAATGATAAATATAACATGTATAATGTCAATATGATAAGCGAGAAAGCATACAGGGAGTTCAATCTCAAAGGCAAGGGAAGAAGAATACCCGGTGGACAGGACAACTCATATCTTTTCGGAGATGTCTTCGTAAAGAAGAATGACGGAGACAATGTTAACATTGAATTGATATGTAATATTCTTTCTAATGTAAGGTCGGACAAGTACCGGGTGCCGAAACCCATCCGGTCAAACAACGGCACATATATCTCGGATGGATATATAGCATCTGAATTTGTTGAAGGAAGACACGACTTAGGGAATATAGAAAGAACTTTAGAATTATCGGTTGTTTTCAACAAAGACATTAAAAAATATGATATTTCATTGATGAAGGAAGAAAATACCCAGTGGGCCATCGGTATGGATATTATTTTCAGAAACAGAGAAATCCCTGATTATGTAAAACATGACAATCTGAAGCTTTGTCTTGATATGATGCAAAAATTGGAACCAGTGAATGACCCGCTGCAGATAATTCATGCTGACATGGGAGGCAATATCTTATACAGCAAAGGGCAGCTTCCATGTATCATTGATTTTTCACCGTGTATTGCCCCTGCACTGATGGCAGAGGCAATAATCATTGTCGATCACATTGCCTGGGAAGAAGAGAATCATTCAAAATTTGATTTACTTCAAACCCCCTCAATATATATTAAATACGCAGTAATGTTCAGATTGCTGTCAGCATTATGCAAAAAGGGAGATGACGGCAGATTGTTCGAAAGTGAGTTGAAAGCCTACAGGGGGGTATGGGACCTGTCTATGATTCTATGATATGTCCGTCCGTTGTTACCGTTACGATGTTCCACGGGATGAATTTACCGCTGTTCATAAGGGCGGTTTTGACTGCGTGTGCTATTCCGCCGCAGCATGGAACCTCCATTTTCAAGACCGTAACACTCTGTATGTCATTGTTGGTAAGTATTGCCGTCAGTTTTTCGGAATAATCAACCATATCCAGTTTCGGGCACCCTATTATAGCAACCCTGTCCCTTATGAAATCCCTGTGGATGTCTGCATAAGCAAAGGCCGTACAATCAGCCGCAACAAGAAGACGGGCATTGCTGAAGTATGGTGCATTGACAGGAACAAGCTTTATCTGCACAGGCCATTGCCGTAGTTCTGATTCAAGCTTATCGGCAGATACTGTTGTATGGTTGTGATGATCATGCCTTTGGATTGTCCTTGAGGCTGTTCCGGGGCATCCGCAGGCCAGCGGTTCTTCCTTTTTCTTCTCACTTATCCTTTGCAGGACTGCTTCTTCATCGTATTCCGCTGCTTCTCTTTCCACGATGGTTATTGCTCCAGTGGGACATTCAGGAAGACAGTCCCCCAGTCCGTCACAGTAGGATTCTGAAACAAGCCTTGCCTTTCCGTCAACAAGCTGCAGGGCATCTTCGTGACATGCATCTATACATAGACCGCATCCGTTGCATTTTTCCTCATCGATGGATATTATTTTTCTTTTCATATATTTTACCTCTCATCCGGTTAATTTTCTTTAAATGTAATATAGTATAATGTAAGCAGGAATACGGTAACAAATGTTACGAGGAGGAAATCATGGATGGAAGACACCTGGACTCACTGATGTGGTCTCCCTTGTTCAAGGGAATATCAAAAGATAATATCCGGCAGCTGGTTGTCTGCATGAACACAACTGTAATTGAATATAAGCGGGGGGATATAGTCACCGTAGAAGGAACCCGGATGGATGGCATAGGTGTTGTGCTTGAAGGAATGCTCAGCATAGGCAAAACAGGAATGACAGGGACTCGATTGGTCATAGGTATTGTAGGTATTGGTGAACTGTTCGGTGAAACTGCTGCATTTACCAAAGACCGGGAATGGCCTGCAACAGTAGAGGCATCAACTGATTGTGCTGTGATGTTCCTGGATCCCGGCAGCATAACCGGTAGCTGCTCTTCGGCATGTGAATGGCACAGGACACTTCAGGAAAACATGCTTGGGATACTGGCGTCGAAGGCACTTGCACTTACACAGAGAATCAGATACATGGCAATAAAGGGACTCAGGGCAAAGGTGTGTACTTATCTTTATAACCTCCACATTGAGCAGAATACTGATTTTGTAAGACTCCCCCTGAAGAAATTTGAGCTCGCTCAACTGTTCAATGTCGAAAGACCATCTCTTTCACGGACAATGATTAACCTGAGGGATGAAGGAATCATTGATTTTGACGGCAGGACAGTCAAGATATGTGATTATGACAAACTGGCCGACGAAATCGATACGCAATAAAAAACCCCGCGGATGCGGGGTTAATTCTTTACTGTTTTTTAGTAATTGCTTCTCTTTTTCTGGAAACAGTCGCTGCAGTAAACAGGTCTTTCGCCGGTTGGCTTGAAAGGAACCTTTGTTGACGCACCGCACTCTGCACATGTTGCATCATGCATCTGACGTTCGCTGCTGCCGCCGCTGAAGCGACCTTTTTTGCGTGCTGACCTGCAGTCAGGGCATCTTTTCGGTTCATTTGAAAAACCTTTTTCAGCATAGAATTCCTGCTCGGAAGCAGTGAATTGAAATTCTGAACCGCATTCAACACAGTTCAATGTTTTATCCTCGTACATAGTAAACCTCTTCTCTGTACATAATCCCTTGTTGTGGTAAAAACGGAATCCAGAAAACCCTTCCATGGGTGTTAACGATATGTTACCAGTCCCTGATCAGTAATTTCTTAATGCGCATCCCCGCAACAACATATTAACCGCCGGCATAACCCCTATGATTTCGCCGGATGAAGCCCGTTTCGCTTCATGTAGTGTATTATATCTTATAAATGTATACTGCACAAGCATATGTTTTTGGATTATTAATCGATTGTCCGGGTAATAATAAATATAATGATAAAATTTAGCACATGACCCTGAAAGGAGATAAAATATGCTGAAAAAAGGAAACAAGGCAATTGCCTTTGAACTAAAAGATCATGACGGGAAGCCGGTCAGGCTGGAAGACTTCCGTGGAAAGAAGGTTGTACTGTATTTTTATCCAAAGGACAATACTCCCGGATGCACCATTGAAGCAGAAGGCTTCAGGGATGTATATGATGAAATACTTGAAAAAGGTGCGGTTGTACTTGGGGTCAGCCCCGATGCACAGAGGTCCCATGAAAACTTCAGGAACAAGTTCAATCTTCCGTTCCATCTGCTTTCCGACGAGGACCACAACATTGCCGAGGCTTATGGTGCCTGGGGAGAAAAGAAGATGTATGGGAAATCCTACATGGGGATTGTCCGTTCAACCTTCATAATAGATGAATCCGGAACAATCTCACATGTATTCCCAAAGGTATCCCCGAATGAACATGCACAGGAAATACTCAAGGCACTTGATGATTAGAAAAACGACCCGGAAGAAATTCCGGGTTATTTTCATAATGCCCTGACACCTTCCTCACCGGTTCTTATCTTTACTGCATTTTCAACAACATAGGTGAAGATTTTGCCGTCCCCTATTTCGCCCGTATACAGAACTTTCTTAGCTGTTTCTATCACCAGGTCGACGGGAACTTCGCAGACTACGGTCTCGATCTTAATCTTTGGAAGAAGGGTAATTTCAACGGGAACACCCCTGTACATTTCCTTTGATCCTTTTTGCATACCGCAGCCCATTACCTGAAGCACTGTCATGCCCGTAACACCTATGGAGTTGAGGGCTTCCTTCAGTTCCTCGAACTTGGACGGCCTTGTGATGATATCCACCCTTGTCATTTTGCTCATGAAAACCTCCTCTTCAATGATGATATAAAAAAGCCTGCGTTTTCGTTGAAAACACAGGCTCCGTCGCCTTTTTAAGGTTACACATCATTGTATAAATATTTACAGAAAAATCTGTATGGAGAGATACTAACATCAATCAGTGCCCGCGTCAACTGATATTTTCGAAAGGCGGCATTACGACACTCCAAAAAATGATATACAATATATACGATGCATAACACTACAATTATGGAAGGCATATTATGAAAGTACTTGATATCAGAAGCGATACTGTAACCAAACCAACTGATGAGATGAGAAAGGCCATGTTTGAAGCAAGGGTGGGAGATGATGTCTGCGGGGATGATCCCACGGTCATTGAACTTGAAAAACTTGCTGCGGAAATGGTCGGAAAGGAAGCAGCGGTTTTTGTTCCAAGCGGAACCTTTGGAAACCAGCTTTCGCTTTTCACCCATTGCATAAGGGGGAATGAAGTCATTCTGGATGACGGTTGTCATATAGTACAGCATGAAGCGGGGGCATCATCAATAATTGCCGGTGTCCAGCTGAGAACCATCAAGTGTGACAGCGGATATATGGACCCGAAGGACATAGAATTAAGGATACGTAAGGTCAAGGACCAGCACTTTCCCGAAACAGGATTGATCTGCATGGAGAATGCCCATTCAAGCGGAAGGGTGATAAAGCCGGACCATATGGAAAAGATATATGGACTCGCAGTTGAATATGGTATTCCGGTTCATCTGGACGGGGCCAGGCTGTTCAATGCGGCCATAAGTCTTGGAGTGGATGTAAAAGAAGTAACAAAGAACTGTGATTCAGTCATGTTCTGTCTTTCAAAGGGGCTTGGTGCACCTGTGGGATCAATTCTGGCAGGAACAAAGGATTTCATCGGGCAGGCGAGATACAAAAGAAAAATCATGGGCGGCGGCATGAGGCAGGCCGGTGTTCTGGCTGCCCCGGGCATCATTGCACTTACAAAGATGGTCGGGAGGCTTTCCATTGACCACGATAATGCAAAGGTCCTTGCAAATATGCTTAAGGATATTCCCGGTATAAGCATATGGAAAAACAATCTTGATATAAACATGATTTTCTTTGAAACAGACCGGCCGGTGGACGAAGCACATTTTGTGGAATACTTTGAAAATAAAAACATACTTGTATATCCTCCTGAAGATGGTGTTTTCAGGTTTGTCACAAATAACGGAATTGGTTCAAATGACCTCCCGTTGATTGCTGAAACACTCGGAAGTTACATGATCGGCTGACATACGTTAAAAAATTAACACAAAATTGATAAA
>Ga0209203_1001245_pt1 | contig 19008 bp, 16 predicted proteins | sample AD_UKC109_MetaG_FD_184423 | JGI IMG/M metagenome (GOLD analysis project Ga0209203, IMG submission 184423) | Active sludge microbial communities of municipal wastewater-treating anaerobic digesters from Hong Kong - AD_UKC109_MetaG (SPAdes)... | ecosystem: Engineered > Bioreactor > Anaerobic >... | reverse complement strand
GAATATTTGAACGACCGAGATTGGCAAATCAACGAGAATGCCAATACCCAGAAATCAATAAACGGACTGAATAATTATGTTCGTGAAGAATTCACGAAGAACTATTGGCTGCACGAAATATATCCTGAAGATATCCGCAACTCCCATATTCAAGGAGATATCCATATCCATGATCTGGGGTTTTTCGGTCCTTATTGTGCTGGTTGGGATTTAAGACAAATAATCACCAACGGGTTTGGCGGAGTTTCCAACAAAGTCGAATCAAGCCCTCCCAAACATCTTCGTTCCTTGCTGGGGCAAATCATCAACTCCACTTTTACAACTCAGGGAGAAACCGCAGGCGCCCAAGCTTGGTCTTCTTTCGACACATATCTGGCTCCGTATGTCAGATACGACAATCTTGATTACAAACAGGTTCGTCAAGCCATCCAGGAATTCATATTCAATCTCAACGTTCCGACCAGAGTCGGATTCCAATGTCCGTTCTCCAATCTCACGTTCGATATCATACCACCAAAGACCATGAGAGACCAAAACGCGATTTACGCCGGTCAGCTTATGCCGGAAACCTACGGCGATTTCCAAGCCGAGATGGACACCATCAATCTGGCATTTTGCGATGTCATGATGGAAGGCGATGCCAAGGGACGGGTTTTCACTTTCCCGATTCCCACGATCAACGTCACCAAGGATTTCAATTGGAACAGTCCGGTCGTTGAGAAATACATGGAAATAACCGCTAAATACGGAATTCCTTATTTCTCCAATTACATCAATTCCGATCTTTCTCCGGAAGACGCCCTATCAATGTGTTGTCGTCTCAGACTCAACACATCGGAACTCCGCAAACGCGGCGGTGGTCTTTTCGGTTCCAATCCTCTGACCGGTTCTATCGGCGTTGTCACCGTCAATCTTCCAAGACTCGCCTATCTTTCCCGTTCCGAATCTGAATTTTTCACAAGGCTTTGGGAAACCATGAATATCGCCAAGAAAAGTCTGGAAATCAAACGAAATATCATCGAGGAACAAACAGATAACGGACTCTATCCGTACAGCCGCAATTACCTCAAAGATGTCAAACTGAAAAGCGGATCTTACTGGTTTAACCATTTCAATACCATCGGCTTGATCGGCATGAATGAAGCTGCAATGAACCTTTATGGAAAAGAAGTCGATCTGACAACCGAAAAAGGGCAAGACTTCGCTTTCAGAACCATCGAATACATGCGCGATGTCATTAAGGATATCCAAGAAGAAACCGGTCATTATTACAATCTGGAAGCGACGCCGGCCGAAGGAACCAGTTATCGCCTTGCCAAACATGACAAAGAAAGATTCCCGGACATCATCACTGCCGGCAAAGACACGCCATATTACACCAATTCCAGCCAGCTTCCGGTAGGATTCACCGATGACATCTTTGAAACTCTCGATTTGCAGGACAAACTCCAGTCGATGTATACCGGCGGCACCGTTCTCCATCTATATCTCGGCGAAAGAGTCAAAGATACGGAAACAACGAAGAATCTGATCCGCAAGGTATTTGAAAATTACAAACTTCCATATATCTCGCTCACTCCGACCTTCTCCGTATGTAATGACCACGGATACATTTCCGGCGAACACTTCAACTGCCCGACTTGCGGCAAACCGGCCGAGGTCTACACAAGAGTCGTCGGATATCTTCGCCCGGTTCAAAACTTCAACAAAGGAAAACGAGCCGAATATGCGGATCGCGTGAAATACGTAATCCGAAACGAAAAAACGGCGGAAGAGGATCGCAAAGCATGATATTTGCCGGAATCGCCAAAACGTCATTGGTGGATTTCCCCGGAAAAATAGCCACCGTGCTCTTCACACCAGGATGCGACTACGACTGTTTCTATTGTCACAACCGATCGTTGATCGAGGATTTCCAGGACATTGTTCCCAATGAAGAAATCGAAGAATTCTTGACCAAAAGAGTTGGCCTGGTCGACGGCGTAGTGATCACCGGAGGCGAACCCACACTACATAGCGATCTCATATCTTACATGATCAAACTCAAAGGAATGGGTTATCTAACCAAACTCGATACCAACGGATCGCATCCGGAGATTGTCGAAAAATGCATTGAGGCCAAAGCAGTAGACTACTATGCCGTCGATTACAAAGCTCCCAAGGACAGATACAAGGAAATATGCCGGGGCGAAAGCGATGCCGACGTTGTGCTTCAGACTATCTCCCTGCTTTTATCGGCCAATCAGGATTTCGAAGTAAGGACCACCGTCATCCCGCAATTGACGCTGGAGGATCTTATCACAATGGCGGAAGAGTTGCCATTGGTGCCAAAATACACTTTGAATCCTTATAAAAAGCCGCTTCATTTTCGCGAAGAGGACCGTGCACTTATCGAAGCGCAGCCATATTCGGAAAAAGACATCGCGGCTTTTGCGGAAACTCTCAAATTGTATCAACCAAACACAGTTCTGGTATTTTAAAGCGGAAAACAATCCGCTTTTTTTCATTAAAAAAACCGACGTCGTGACGTCGGTATAGCAATCGGTGGTGGAGAGAGCTGGTTTCGAACCAGCGAACCCAGTGGGAGCAGATTTACAGTCTGCCGCGTTTAGCCTCTTCGCTATCTCTCCGTCGGGCTCCGATTTGCTATTACATTATATCAAATCAAAATATAAAAATCAAGATAAAAAAACCTAAGTTCCAAATACGAAAACACAACTGCGTATTGACGTGATATAATAACAATGATGGTAAATTTTCGAGGTGGTAAAAACATGAAGATAGCTTTGATAGCTCACGACAAAATGAAACAAGAAATAATTGATTTTGTAACAAAATATCGCGATGTCCTGTCAAAACATGAATTGTTCGCGACCGGCACCACGGGACATAGAATTATTGAAGCAACCGGTTTGAATATCAAATGCTTTCGTTCCGGTCCGCTAGGTGGCGATCAAGAAGTGGGGGCAAGAATCGCCAATGGTGAAATCGATCTGATTTTCTTCTTCCGCGATCCATTGACAGCACAGCCCCACGAGCCTGATGTTTCCGCTCTTTTAAGGCTTTGCGACGTATACCGGGTACCATTGGCCACAAACCGATCCACCGCCGAACTAATCGCTCACGCGATAAAATGATTTTATGAAAAGCGCGCCCTTCATAAGGCGCGCATTTTTTTATTTTGAAAACACAACAAGCGGCACAAGCATCTCTTCTGATGTCAATCCGGCATGTTGCCCTTTCATGAAGAAATCCGTTTGGAAAAACACGAAGTACATGTCGCTGATGGCAATCGCCATATAGTCGCCTAAGAATTCCCGAAAGCGGGGATGCTCGCTGGTGTATCCGAAAAGATTCATCTTCAAAATTTCTTCGGTTTTGTAAAGGATATATTCGTTACGGAAGTTTGAAAGAAACTCCCTTTCGAAATCGTCCTTTTTTCCTTCCTTCACCCAAAACGTCACAGCTCGTGATTCTATGGACGGTTTCTTTTCTAAAAGGCTCCATATCTTTTCGTATTCATAAAGTTTGATCGGCTTCACCGCAATTTGCCCGTGGTCGGCAATCATTATGACAATGCTATCAGACGGTAGTTTTTCTTTAATGGCCGAATATCCTTTGTCGACGGCATCTAACGTATCGGCAGCTTCCTGGCTATCGGGACCGAACTCGTGCATGACGGAATCCAACTGATCCCAGTAGACATAAGCGAAATGTCGTCCCGGCTTTTCAAACTCCGTATTTAAAGTTTCCAATTGCTTGGCGAAAGTATCATGTTCCGGTTCGCGGAAAGCCGGAAATATTTCTTTAGTCGTCAAGTCCGGATTCTTGGCTTTAAAAATGTCGTATATTTCTGTGACGGGAACATAGGTATTCGCAACCGGAATATCGATTTTTGCGGATTCATCATAGTAATCTTTGTTTTTGAAGAATACGACATTCCGATCAATATCCCGGACATATTGCATCCAGCCAATCCATCCGGTGCTGATCGGCGGTTTTCCGGTCAGTACGGAAGTTGTTGCGGCGACAGTAGTCGGTGGAAATACCGAAGATATAGTCGCAACTTTGTCGCTTGCAATATTTTTTGCCTGTTCACTATGATTTTGCAAAGTCGATTCCCCCATGGCATCGACAAGCACAAGGGCAATATTGCGAAATTCCTTGTTAGCTAAAATATTATCAAGCAACGGTAAAGACGGAGCAAACGTTTCGCACCCGTAATACTTTAGAAGCGAATTAGACACATTGAGAATCGTGTTTTTGTAATCGGGATAAAATAGCGATTTCATGCGATTTCCTCCTCTTGATCATTTATGATTCTGGACGTTCTTATCTTTGGCAAGAAACGGACTTTCGAATACAAGAACATCCCGACAAACACAATCAGGATATTGCTTATTAGCATTGAATACCAAATGCCTGACGGACCGAGATCGGTGAAGTTGATGACCACTAATATCAGCGGCAAGCGAATGACCCACAAACGAATGACCGCCATCAGGAAGGAGAATTTAGTTTCTCCGCTTCCCTGGAAGGTCGACAGGTAAGTTTGGAATATTGCCATCAAAGGCAATCCTATGTTGAGATAGAAAGTATACTGAGCGGCAAGCGCGATGGTCTCGGGATCATGGTTGAACAAACTGACGAAGAAATCCCGGAAAGGAATTATCAGCATGGCGCCAACGCTCATCATGAGAATACTGATGATCATCCCGGAATGAAAAGACTTCTTAGCGCGCGGTATGTTTCCGGCCCCGACATTTTGAGCTATATAAATGGCAACGATCGAACTGACGGCGGATGCCGGGAACATCACCAGCGAATTGATTCGGTTGCCGATATAGAAAGCAGCCGATACTTCTGTCCCGAATGAATAAATCAGGGAATTCATGATCACGAAGCCCAAAGCCTGGATCGATTGCCCGGTGGACGCCGGAACAGCTATTTTTATTATGTCATTGATAATGAAACGCTTGACTTCGTGTATGCGCCAATGGACTTGGATTCCTTTTCTCGCATACACAAAAAGCAAAAGGATGAAGGGCAGGGCCAGCCATTGTGCTATAAGCGTCGACAATCCGGCGCCAACGATACCCATGTTCCACACAAGAATCATTATCGGAGTCAAAACAAGATTCACGACAATACTGAAGGCGCTAATAATGACCGGTGTGACAGTATCGCCTGTCGCCTGTCTAACAGCCTGGAAAGCAAAAGCCAGAAACAACACCGGAAACTCAAAACTGCGGATCCTCATATAAGTAACCGCATACGAGTAATCGGATCCTTGTGCTCCCATGAACCGAAAAATCAACGGTGTCATGAAATACACGAAGATCGTGAAGATCGCTCCAAGAATAACCGACAACACAACTGTATTGAGAGCGTATTTTTCCGCATTGGCCTTGTCCTTGTTGCCGATATACTGAGCTATTAAAGAATTTCCAGCCACCGACAACCCCATTCCAAAGGACAGAAAAACGAAATATACCGGCCAGGACAAAGCAACTGCGCTCTGCATCGATGTAGAAACGGAAAATCCATCCACATCGGGAACCTGTCCGAGAAATATTCCATCCACCACATCGTGTAGAGTCTTCAGAATATTAACAAGAAAAACCGGCACACTAAGAGACAATAGGCCTTTCCAGATTGGATTTCCGTATAATATTTTATGTGTCTTTTTTTCTATCTCGGGTTTCATCGTGCAATTGCCTTTCCATAAAAAAGAAGCGATTTTTGATCCTTTGTCCTAATGCTTCCTAAGCGCTCGATACATTATACAATGATGGTATACCATTGTCAACAAACCCGCATCGTTAGGTAAATGATAATCATTTTCCCTTGCGAAACAAAACTATTCTGTCTTTTGGCCCATTTGGTATTCTTTCGTATTCGCTTTCTTCCAAAACCGAAAATCCATCAAAAATATTCTTCCATTCTTCTATCGTGCGATTCAATCCGCGCATTATTCCGTTGATGGAATATCCGTTTTCTTCGATTTCCACCATATTCAATTTCTTTATGAGTTCGTCGGTCAAATAAAAGTTCAATTTCAAAAGAAAAAGACCGCCGGGTTTGAGAAGCCTTACAATTTCCGATGCAATCTTATCAGATGTTTCCGATGGTACAACATCAAGAACGTTGGAACATATGATCCCATCAAAACTTTCAGCTCGCCAATCCGAAAGCAAGCTGTGATCGCCCAAAAAACATTCGATATTATGCAACCCGGAAAGATTGACGACTCCGTTTACATATTTAACCGCATTTTCCGACGGATCGATTCCAATTATATTCTTAACCTTCGTTCCCGCTAAAGCGGCTGTAAGCACGCCATATCCTGAGCCCATACCAACATCCAATATGTTTTCGCATTGATTGCCCAGTTGTTTGAAATATCCGCTTAACACGTCCTCGGGAATATCGGTGATTTCCACTTTTTCTGGCGTCAACTTTTCAAAATTCTTGTCCCAGAAAGCAATTAGATCGCGGTTCGTTTTTCTTACATCCATTATTTTCCTCCGAATATGTGAAATATATGCAATAAAAATTATATCATCATCAATGGCCATATTCACTTGCAGGAATAAAAAAAGACGGTCGACAACCGCCTCTTTTCATAACAGAAGTTTTCCTTCTGTTAGATGCGCTATGGTGCCGAAAACAGGAATTGAACCCGTAACCTACTGATTACAAGTCAGTTGCTCTACCAATTGAGCTATTTCGGCATGGTGGAGGTTGACGGTCTCGAACCGCCGACCTTCTGCTTGTAAGGCAGACGCTCTCCCAGCTGAGCTAAACCTCCGTGCGTGTTTGCCAGCGTTAGGCGATCAAAGACGCATGATTCCGATTTGACGCTTGCATTACAATTTTACTATTTACCCAAATCAAAAGTCAAGGAAAAAAAGCAAAAGAAACCGATGTGCCTCAAGACAGAGTCGGAATGTCCAAATGGAATGTTTTTCTAAACTCCTCCAAAAACGCCGCAACTACCAATAAATCGGCGCTCCCGCCAAAACTCAGATTATGTTCGATGCAGTAATCTGTCATTTTTTTGATATTGCCTTCCGAAAAATCCGTCAGATCCTTGAACATGTTCTGGTATTTGTGATAATCCTCTATGGTAACGCTGCGTTTCAGAAAAACAGTGTCTTCACATGTGCCTATCAAATACACCAGGGTTTTTGTCAGAACAAGCGGATCATAAATATCATTTAGCGTTTTCAAAGCCTCCGATACAAGCGGAAAACCCATTTCCGCTTCTTTACGTGCCCCGGCAATGCCGTACTTCTGGTAAGCTATTTTACCAAACGTATCGTGTCCCGTCTCAAGTTCTTTCACAAGTCCGGACGACAGTTCCTCGGCTCTAATAAAAATGCGCTCGAATTGACCCTTACCGTGCAATACCATGGCAGTCGAAGCAATGATTATCCCCAAACTGAAAATCAATCCCTTGTATGCGTTGACTCCGTTTGTGGCTCTAAACATCGCTTTTTCTGCTTCTTGACCGATTTTTCTGATTTCCGGAAAAATATTCTTTTCCACATCCACCCGCAAAGCTACGATAAACATCTTGGTGAGATACGGTATGATGGCGTCTTTCGCCTTCAGCATCTTGGCGTAATCCATATCCCTGTGCGATCCCGACGATGTTGGCGTAACTAGCCCAAATTTAGGATCCAGGTTGAGTTCCGCCATGATAGCCTTGTCAATCACGTCTTGTAAAAGTGTCATGAACTTATCGTCGAATATTTCCTGGTATATGCGCAACACTTCGTTTTGATCGTGCTTTTTGGCTCTGACGCAATTTACAGCATAATCATCGCAAATTACGCATTTTCGCAAAATGTCACGATGCAAGGTTCCTTCTTTAGTGTGTACATCGATATCCAAAAGCCGTCCGACTTCTTCGGTATTTTCAAACCATTCAGCTTCCTTTTTCAAGTCTTTCGCCGACACGTTGTCGATAAAACGGAATATTGTCGGTCCATCGGCTCCGTCCACGAACAAAGAATTGTTTTGTTGTTCCGGATAAAATAGCTTGCTGAAATGCCGGATCAAAACGTATGCTCCGGGTAGTCTTTTATCCGGTCCCGGAATGTTTGCCCTAATCGTCACAACCACATCACGATCCCTGAGAAAAAGAGCAATCATGTTTGCTCTTTTTTCGCGATCGTTCAGAATGTCTTCAGGCTTTGTTTCCATACTTTTTCTCCACTATTTCCATAAAAGTGTTTCTGGCGGCATCAGGGACAAGCATCGACGCTTCCCTTGGTTTGCCCTCCAAAATCAGTTTTCTGACCCGCGAAGCGCTAATCGGTTCATTATCCTGTTGAAATCTTTCTCTACGAACAAGCGTATCGCCCAGATATCTTTTTAAAAGATTGTTATAGGTTACCATGACCGGTTCTGTTTCCCCGCCGACATAGCGCTTGCGGATATTCAGTATCCGAATGAAATAATCCCGGAAGATCATAGCATCAAGTTTTGCATGTTCTTTTTCGGCTTCGTCGATGCTTTTCAAAAAATAGCTTGGAAAAGTCAGAGATGATACAACATATCCGGTAGACGGTATAACCATGATATTCTCATATCCGGCCAATGCTTTATTAATCAGAAGCAATCTTTCCGGATATGTAAAAAATGATTTTTCCTCTTCAACGACCAAAACCAGAAATATCTCGTGGTTTGCGGCCGAATCAATAATGAGTTGGAAATGTCCTTTGGTCATCGGATTGCAGTTGACGACGATGGCGCCGATATCAGCTTTGTCAAGACTGCGTTTGAATCTTTCCTCAATCCGTTTTTTCATCCTGTTTATTGTCGTTTCGATATTGCCGTCACCGCCCTCCAGGACGGCAACTTTATCGGTTTTTTCGATAAAAGAAAATCCCATGCTTTCAAAAATAGATAAGTATTCGGCTTTGGTATAAACCTGATAATAAAAGATTTTCTCCGCTCTCATCGAAGCCAATAATTCAGTCAGCAGTAAGGATGCCAGATTTTCTCCCCGGTGTTCCTTGGAAACGGCGATTGCTTTAATCAGATTCTTTGATCTTGATCCGGTCGCGATGATTTCGCCCTGGTCTTCAATATAAAATGATTCATTGATATCATCGTCATACTTCAATCCGAAGGCGTCAAGAAAAATCCGCAGGCGGTTGAATTCTTCTCTGATCAGAGCTTTCTTGACAATCACCACTGTTTCACCTCGTCTTATACAGACTGTCTATAACCGTTCCGTCACGATATTCCACGTAACCGATTGTTTTTGCGGGCTTGGCAATATCAGCGGGAACTCCGCATATCTTATGGGACAATTCCATCAGTTCCCTGATATCAATCAAGGGCAATCCGGAATCATTTAGTTTCTCTAAAATATCTTTTCTCAAAGGATTGATTGCGATACCCCGTTCAGTGACCAGAATGTCCACATCTTCTCCCGGAGTCGTCACGGTCGTCACATGTTCCTTGATAATGGGAATCCTGGCTTTGGTCAATGCCGATGTGATAATAGTCGTTTTCGCTCCGTGGGCGGTATCGGAATGTCCTCCGGATCCGCCAATGATGTTCCCAAAAGAATCGCTTGTCACATTGACATTGAAATCAAGATCGATTTCGGTCGCTCCGAGAATTACGGCATCGAGTTTGTCAACGATCGCATCTTTATAAAACGGATTTGCATATTGTGAAGCGGAAATACCGATATGTCCTGAATTTTCCCGATAAGATCTGACGGCTTCCAAATCAAAACACTGAACATCATAGATATTCTTAAATATTCCCGATTCCAGCATTTCGACATGATATCCGGTTATGCCGCCGGACAGGAAACTACCGGTTGCTTTTTTGCTTCGCATTTTTTTCTCGATCTGTTCCATAACCGCAAGCGATGTTCCTCCCGCTCCAGTCTGCAGGGAAGTGCCTGTTTCCAAAAGGCCGAGCTTGTCAAGCAACAAGGCTGTGATATTGGCGATCTTCAATCCGATCGGATCTCTCGTTATTTTTGTCGTTCCCGAGACTATGCCTTCGGGATCTCCGATTGAAGGAACTTTGACAACATAATCTACATAACGGTGATCAAATTGGTATTCATCCAATTTTTCAACAATATTATCGGTCACCAAAACTACTTTTTTAGCATGATAAAGATCGCTTATGCCATATCCTAAGGCGCCACACGCGCTCTTTCCGACCGCTCCAGACCCATTCCCGGATGAATCTACGGTCGGGCAGGATAGAAAAGCCACATCGATTGGGAGCTCGCCTTCTTCGATCGCTCTGGCACGGCCCCCGTGTGTTTGCATCACAAGATGTCCTTTGAGAAATCCTTCCTGAATGGCGATTGCCACCGGGCCGTTCAGATAACTCGTATGAATATCACGAATCCGCCCGGAACGGATAAGAGGTGCCAACATATATTCCGGAAAAATCGAACTTGGCGCCAGACTTATGTCGCGAAGATCGTGTTTCTCTATCAGCTTGGCAACCTCATTGATCACATGGTCACCGCTTCTTAAGTGATGATGAAAAGACAATCTCATTCCCGGCATGATTGAAAGTACGTCAAATGCCGCTTCCAGGCTGTTGAGAAATACAACATTTTCCGCCGACTTCTTTTCCTTTGCCTCATGATAGATTCTTTCAGAAAAATTAGCAGCGGATATAAATGGCTTATTTCCCTCCGGAATTTCCCTTCCCAAGCTATTCTTCATCGTTATCATCCCACGCTTTGCATGCCCGGGCTTGCTCGCGGATTGCCAATGCGCGGGCTATAACCGGTTTATCTATCATCTTCCCGTCCAAACTGAAAACGCCGAATCCTTTTTTATCTGCATCTTTTTTGGCTTCCATTACTCTTTTGGCCCAGGTTATTTTTTCTTCGGTGGGTGAAAATACGTTGTTGATGATACCGACCTGGCGCGGATGAATGGCGGCCTTGCCGGTGAATCCCAGATTCATGGCTGTCAAAGCGTCATCCCGAAGCCCGAGATCGTCGTTGACATCTGTAAAAGGAGTATCGATGGCCAGAATGTCGTATGCTTTGCATATAACCGCCAGTTTTGCGCGCGGGTATGCCAGTTCATCGCCTTTTTTTGTTCTGGTTATTCCCATATCGGCTGTGAAATCCTCCGCTCCCAACATCATGGCTTCCACCCGGGGACAAAAGGCAATGTTTTTCGCTTCAACAAGCGAAGCGGCCGATTCGATCAGCGGAATGACTCCGATTGTTTTTTGCATGCCGGTTTTCTTTTCGATTTCCGTCAGGTGTTCATCCAGTTGTTTCAGATCCTTGGCCGTTGCTTTCGGAAGAAGGATATAGTCTATCCTGTCGCTTACGATGGCTTCCAGGTCGGCAATGACATAAGGCGAATCAAACGAATTGATCCGAACTACAATCTTGGCCGGGCGAATCGGATGATTGGCCAAAAAGGACCCGACCAGATTTCTGGCATTGTCCTTTTCATAAATATGGACGGAATCCTCCAGATCAAAAATGACGCCGTCGGCGCCGAAAACATCGGCGCTTTGGATCATGCCGGGATTGTTTCCCGGCACAAAAAGCAGGCTTCTAATCATCGCTTTTCTCCATTCTGGCTATTGCGGTCAAAAGTCTGGCCCTGATCGTATAATCAAGCGCTCCCCTGTCTTGGACCAATACTTCGACATTTTCTAGCTTCTTGGTTCTGAGCACATCTTTCACCGTATTTTCGATATCATCATGAAAAAAGGCATCCACAATGCTTTTGATTTCGATTTTCTGTTCTTCGGATTCCTTGATCGTGATCATCACGTCATTGGATTCCAACGATCCGGCAATTCCGGTTTTCATCAAATCACTTCCTGTTTATTTGTTGGCTCTGGCAAGGACCCGGTTCATTTCGTTTCTGACGATCATCATGCTGTCATCCACTCCCATTCCGGGTTTGGCAAGACACTGTGTCGCTTCACAGGCAATGGCGATATTCGTCGTCACTTTGGCCGACACATCGGTTTCATTACAAGTTCCCCCGCAATATGAACCGATATTTTTCTCGTTGCAATATAGAATTGCCTCGATTACATTATTTACGCCCCCAAGGTCAGGTGTTTTTATCTGTAGCATGCCTCCGGCTCTGTTGTCGGCGAAATACTTAATGTCTTCCAGAGTATTGCACCATTCGTCGGCTACGATTTCCAAAGTTGATTTCTTGGCATCCAGCAAGGCTGTCAAATTTTTAAGAACCTGCATTGTGCCTTCCCGGTCGCCAGTATCTGTCGGGCCCTCGATCCGTAGTTTGAAGGGCCTCGCCGTTTTTTCCAAATCAAGCAGATATTCGACAATCGCCTGTTCGTCATTTTTGAAAGCTATTCCGATCGTGCCATATACATCGATATGCAAGATTGGATAATACGTTTCGTTATGACGATATTGGAGAATCCGATCCCTGAGCCATGCAATGTACTCTTTCAAAAGTTCGCCTTTTTCTCCAAGTTTTGTTTTTACATTGTTTATGAGAGCGTGCGGAAGGATGTCCGCTTCTTTCATTATCATCTTGTCTACGTTGGTATAACGATCGTCTCCGCTTTGGGCAAAGATCGGTACCGGTTCGTATGACGGCTTAAATATACCATATTCTTTTCTTACCAATTCGGCCATTGTTACGCCTTGCATCTTGGCGGTCACGTCAAGAAGTGCTTGGGTGATTCCATAACGAATCGCCGTGTGGAGACGTTTACCTTGTATCTGTAAATGATCATATTTTTCTGCCAATAAACGAAAATTGCCGATTTCTTCATTCATCAGCAAAGGTACGATATTCTCTCTAAGGAAAGGAATGTAATCGCTGGCCAGAAAAAGCGGATCCCGACCGCCGGCGCCGGAATACTGAACGGCAGCGCAGTCGCCGTATCCGACAACTCCGTTCTCGAGAACGATTTGGATAGAAATTGCCTCGCCTTTTTGTCTTACCTGGGTAAATCCTTCCAATTCCGGATTGCCGATATACATGAAGCCATTGTTTGTGGCTCCGTTTTTTATTGCTTTTTGGTCATCAAAGAAAAAACCGGTCAATGATTCCGTCAAGTAGATTTGTCTAATTTTCATGTTGTTTGCCTCTTCTCATCATTCCGGACGGCCGACTAGCCGTCCTTTACTTACGGAATAAACATCGTCGATTGTCAATTGGAAAGACACCGAACGGTTTTCGATGGCCGCCCTCTCGGCGATTTTTTGACGGTGGTATTCCTTGATATCATCGGAAAATCCAAGATTTCCGAATTCAAGGATGCGGATGTTTCCTTCGTTGTCCCTGGCTGGAAGAATCTTTCCTTGGTTGTATTTGCTCGGGGCAAACGGAATATCCAGGATCCCCTGTTCAAACGCTTTGACAACGCCTTGAGCTAAATCGCCTTTGCCAACTTCAAAGACACAATCGATCAGACTTTTGACTTCTTTGTCTATTTGTTCTTTCTCTTCCCGAAGTTTCTCTCCATCCGGGAAAGTCTGGTCTTTTAGCATGTTGATGATATATTTTGATTCTTTAATGCCGAATCCGTTAGCTTGTTTTGTGGGTATGCCAACCGATTCGTGCGCTGTTTTGGTGATCATTTTTGTGGCTTTGGACAACGCGGCAACAGTAGAACTCATCGCGATAAGCCCAAGAGCCCTGGCTTCGTCTTCCGGGAAGCCTCCCATCCATTGATGGAATACTGTGGAAACAAAGACATTTTTGTATCCGTATTTTTCAAGATACCATTCGGTCAAGTCTTGAAGCGAAGCAACTGCCGCCACGTCCTGAACAACATTTCCGCCCATTCCATATCCGACCGATATACTTTTAACACCCTGTTCCGCGGCTAGAAGCGCTTCAATGATGCCGATGGCATTCGATATCGACGGCGGAACCAGAGTCCCGGTCAAAGGGCCGAATGGCTCACGGTTGATATGAATCCCCTGTTCCTCATAGAATCCGACCAAGCGGTCGCAATATTGCCAGTTTCTGATACTGACATCGAGCGGAATCGATTTGGCATAAGGAATGTTGTACGAAATTCCTCCGCCCTCATTAGATGTCCACCCGGAAGCGTGAATTATCTCCGCCAACAGTCTGGCATCCGGGGTTCCGTGTCTTGCCTGCAAAGGCAGATTAACGGACTCGAATACCCGGCGGCAACCAGCGATTCCATGGTTGACAGCGGGAAAACCGTTAAGCAAGGCTCTACCGAGTCTTTCACTTTCGCGGGTTCCTTTTTCGGCTTCTTCGTAACGATTCTGCCTAGTATAACTATCAATCGTTGTCGGTAAAATGTCGGCTCCGCTTTTTTCCAGATAATGCAATAGACTGATATGCTGTGAAAGAACCGGTACGCCGGCCCGTGGTTGGACCAGGGTTACCGAATTCTTTTTTGCCTGCATCAGTATGCTGGTGACGTTTTTTCTTTCCGGAACTTTGCGTAAATATGCGATGGCGCGATCAAGAGCCAATTCGGGATCTCTGCCCGTAGGCCATGCCTCAAGCACTCTTTCGCGTTCGGTCATGAATTCGGATTCCGGTATTTTCTTGTTTTTCAGTTCCATATCATCGGCCTTCTTCTTCGTTTATTGGTTTCAGATGTTTCTTCATGATTTTCAAAGCGAGAAGCGGATCAATTTGACTAAGCAAGCCCATGGCCGCAAGAATGTACTTCCGGTCGATGAGAAACCCGGGATGTTTGGGCCGCAGTTCGTTTGTGTTGGAAAACACATTCTTTGTTTTGTTGAGAATGATGAATGGGTCTCTGGCGTTGATGATGACGCCTCCCGTTCCGATAACATACTCAACTTCTGTAAGATCTTTGCCTGTTTGATTATATACAGTGCCCATCGGAGTGAATACTTCTTCGATTTTTCCAACATGCCGATGCATGGCGCGGTATGCGCACATCTCAGCAAGCAGTTCGTCAATATGTTCGTCGTGCTCGTTTTCCGGAAGCGACCAAACATTATGAAACCGATAAGCCACTTCCGTTTCGATGTCGATACCTTTCTCTTCATCGATAAGCCGGATTTCTTCCTTAGAAAGATTTTTGACGATACCGGGTGCGGAATAGCGCATGCCGAGGTCGCCTTCGACAGTACGTTTGGCAAACGGTTCTTCCAGTCCGTGAAGAATGACATCGCTTCGGTTGGTCGCCAAGCACATTGAATACATGTCGGTCGTGGCGCCACCGATATCTACTATGACGATATCTCCGAGTCCGGGTTCATGCATATATCCGCGGGAAAGCAGTTCCGATGCCTGAAGCACTGCTTCCGGCGTCGGTAAAACCACGCGGTCGATCTCTTCTTCGATTTTTTTTATTCCTTTGGCGGCAATGATTTTCTTCAAAAAGATTTCCCGAATCTTTTCTTTGGCGCTGCCAACATTCAAAACATTGATTCTGGGCATGACGTTTTCGCATATATATCCATCCATGCCGTATTTCTGAAATATCAGTTTGATATCGTCCTCCGCCGTTTTATTTCCGGCAAAAACGATCGGTACAGATATTTTCATTTCTCCAAGTTTATTGGCGTTATACAAAACGCATTCTGTGTTTCCGCCGTCAGATCCGCCAGCCAATAATACTATGTCGATTTTCTGATTGACGATTTCTTGCACTTCATGGTTGGTGAGATGATGGGAAAAAACCAGATCGACTTTGGCGCCGGCGCCAAGACAAACCCGCTTTGCCGCTTCTACTGTCAATTCGTCGACTAGGCCAACGGCTGCCATTTTCAATCCGCCGGCCGCCGATGAACAGGCAATGATTTTGTCAAATGTGACCTCGTGTCCGATTTCGGCAAAAAGCGCCGCCAAAGCCTGGTGGTATCCTTCCCTGATATCGGAGGCGACCGTCGTCGCCTTGGCAGATGTGCCGATGATGTCTCCTTTTTCGGTATCAACAGCTGTCAGTTTGGTGAAGGTGGATCCGAAGTCGATCAAAAGATAACGAGCCATTTCATTCTCCTAAATCTTTTTTTATATCACAAAGGGCTTTGTCAATCGGCGTTCCGGGCGGATAAATTCGATTGAATCCCATATCAAGAAATCTTTTTTTGACTTCCCGGAAATCTTGTTTCCCGACCACGATGTTTCCGCCGACATAAAGTAAAATGTCACCAATCCCGGCTTCTATGCATTTGTCTCTCATACCACGACAATCGATTTCTCCCTGACCATAAAGCGATGAAACCAAAATTAACTTGGCATCGGCCTCGATGGCGGCATTGATGAAATCTTCCTGCGATGAAAGAACGCCGATATTGATAACATTGTATCCATGGTTTGTCAAAGTGTATTCAATGATTTTGTTTCCTACCGCATGCACATCGGCGCCGATGACGCCTATCACGATTGTTTTCAATGAAGTCCTCTTTTCCATACATGAAAGCGTTTTTTTACGCCAACATTATATCATACATAATAGTAAGTTTCAAAATATAATTGGGGGTTTTGTCAACTAATGCGATCGGTCCATAAATCAGCTGTTTTCTTCGAAACGGGCGAGCACGTAAAGATAGTCACTCAACCGGTTGACAAATCCGGCAACTATGTTGAGATCATCCCGGCTATTCTTTTCGATAAATTTCCACAGACTTCTTTCGCACCGACGAACAACGGTCCTGGCAAAGTCATAATAAGCACCGGCAAGCGTTGTCTCGCTTCCCGGCAGAACAAAGCCCGGATCAAGGTTTTTTTTATCGAGCATGGTTTGCGCCGACAACTCAAGCCATGTTATGTCAACGACAGTCAATTTATCCATTCGTCCGGAAAAATTTTCATGCGGATGCGAGGCAACCTGAGCTGCTGCTTTTTCCAGATCTTTCTGGATTTTTTTCAAATCCTCGTTTTTTCCGTAATGATAACAAATTCCGAGAATGCTTTCGCATTCGTCAAGCGAACCCAAAACGTCAAACAAACGATCGCTTTTCGGAAACAGGTCGCCTTCATAATTGGCCGACATCCCCGTATCTCCCTTTTTGGTTGCGATTTGACTCAGTTTGCTTATTTTCATTATTTCGCCCCCGACTCAGTTTTTGGAATTCTTCCGTTTTATTAGCTCAGTAATGGCATATGATGCCACATCCTCGGCATATTTTTTCGGTCCGAACCCAGCGTCATATCCCAATTCCTTTGCCAGTTCATGGGTTATTCTCGCGCCGCCGGCGATCAGGATGACATCATTTCGCATATTCTCCGCCTCTAGTATTTCCACCAGATTTTCCAGATTCTTCAAATGAATATCTTTTTGCGTTACTGTCTGGCTGACTAGAAGAACATCGGCTCCAAGTAGTTTGGCTTGCCTCACAAATTCTTCGTTCGGTACTTGACTGCCAAGATTGTGCGCCCGGATGTGTTTGTAACGCTCAAGGCCGTAGTGACCGGCAAATCCTTTCATATTCATGATGGCATCAATTCCGACGGTATGGGCGTCGGTTCCGGTGGAAGCTCCGACAAAAACGACATCGCGTCCGACCTCTTTCTCGATCAAATCTTCGATTTCTTCCCTTGTCATTGTCGGGGTTTCGATCTTTTCGACTTTTATTTTATCGGTATCGACAGTATAAGGAACCGATCCGTAAATCACGAAAAAGCTGAACCCTTCTCCTATCTCTTCGGCGTGCACTATGTTCGGATCAACAAACCCCATTTGCTTGGCGAATTGTCTGGCTATTTCCTGGCCTGTCTCGTCTGACGTCGTCGGCAAGGTGAAACTTGTCTCAACCTTGCCATCGGCCATGGTGTCACCGTATGGTCTAATTTTCATTCAATTCGGCCTCCATTCTGTCAGCCACAACATTGAAGTAGCCTTGTTGTTTTTCGATTACTCCGTTCAAACCCTTTCCACCATCATAAGGCCGTTTGACACCGGCGAACATTCCGGCTTCCAAAGCTCTGAATAAATTGATCTTTTCCACTTCGCCTAAAAATGCATGAGCATTGGCCAAAACCGTTTTTGCCCTGGTTACCACAAAGCCTCCTGGCTTATACTCGATTTCCTCTCTTGCTGACTTCATAGCTTGCTGGACAAGCTTGGCATTGTCAATCGCCAAAAACCGATCTGCAAGGAAAGGCGTATGGATCGCTTCGGTCATCATGCCTAAAAGATGAATCGACTGGTCCGTAAGAACCGTAGCCATATTGAACATTGTATCCTGCATATAAGCCCGAAAAATATTTCCGGTTATGTGCTTCGTTGGCGGCATGTATTTAAGCGGTGCGTCCGGGAATATTTCCCTCGCCATCTCGGCTTGGGCAACCTCCATCAGAAAACTGTTTTCCACCATCGGATCAATTTCAAATGCATGTCCGAGCCCCATCAGTTTTTCCGGCAGATGCGCTTTAATGGCGAAAGCCTCGTTAATGAATTGGGAAGCGAGAACCGTATGAGCTTCTTCGACAGCGTCACTGGTTGTCAGATAATTGTCTTCACCGGTATTGATAGTTATTCCCGCGTAAGCATTTATCAACCGGGAAAAATATTGGTCGATGAATGTCCTTTGCATGTTGATGTCGCGAAATATGATTCCGTACATACTGTCATTCAATAGTACATCCAGTCTTTCAACGGCGGCCATCGCGGCAATTTCAGGCATGCAAAGCCCGGAAGCATAATTGACGAGTTGGATATATCTTCCTGTTTTTTCGCCTATGTCATCAAGCGCTTTTCTCATAATACGGAAGTTGGCCTGAGTGGCGTATGTTCCTCCGAAACCTTCTGTCGTTATTCCATAAGGCACATAGTCCAATAACGATTGTCCCGTAGATCTGATAACGGCAATTATATCGGCTCCGGCCGTAGCCGCCGCTTTGGCTTGTACGACATCTTCGTATATATTTCCAGTCGCGACTATCACGTAAAGTTGGGTTTTGGGAACCCCCAGTTTTGTTTTTTGGTCTTCTCTCAACCGACGGTTTTTTTGAATGATATCAAATGTCTTGCGATAATATGGCCTTAAGATTTCATCGGCTTCCTTCGGACTTGGCAACAAATAGC
>Ga0209203_1001244_pt1 | contig 19020 bp, 16 predicted proteins | sample AD_UKC109_MetaG_FD_184423 | JGI IMG/M metagenome (GOLD analysis project Ga0209203, IMG submission 184423) | Active sludge microbial communities of municipal wastewater-treating anaerobic digesters from Hong Kong - AD_UKC109_MetaG (SPAdes)... | ecosystem: Engineered > Bioreactor > Anaerobic >... | reverse complement strand
ACGCAGATCGCCCAGTCGCTGTGCATGCTCGATGAGCGCTTCTTCGCCGCGTTGTTTGACGTCGGCCACAATCGCCGTCGCGATCGAAAGCGTGTCGCCGTCCAATTCGCTTTTGGGAAACTCGTGAACATCGGCGGGAGCGATAATGCGCAGCAAACGTTCGCTCATCATTTGCCTTCCTTTGTTTTGGCGTCGCCGGCCCGGCGGGTGAGACGCAAGGCGCGACGGTCCAGCTCGGCGGCCACATCCGCCAGCGTCACGCCGCCACGCGCCATCGCGACCAGCGTGAAGTAGAGCACGTCGGCCGCTTCCCAGATAACCGCGTCTTTGCCGGCGGCCTCGGCCAGCTCGGCGGCTTCTTCCATCAGCTTGGCGCGCAGCAACTCGGGATCATCGAACAAGCGTCGCGTGTAAGAGCCGGTCGGTGCGCTGTCACGGCGAGCGGCCAAACGGCGCGCCAGTCGCGGAATGCCGCCGGCGTCGCCCCAGCAGGTGCGCGTGCCGCGATGGCAAAAACCCGCGCCGTGTTGACGGACGACGAAGCGCAGCGTGTCGCGGTCGCAATCAAGATCGATGCGCAACAGATCTTGCGTGGCGCCGGAGGTATCGCCTTTGATCCACAAGCCGCGTGAGCGCGAATGATAAATTCCGCGCCTGGCATCGACCGCCGCGCGCAGGCTTTCCAAGTCGGAGTAGGCCAAGCCAAGGGCGATGCCTTGTTCGTCGACCACGACCGTCGGCCATAGGCCGTCCGGACGATCCGAGCGTAGCGGTGCGGCGATGGCGTCGGCCAACGACATCTTGTCCGTGTACAGCGCCATGCCCACCTGCGCGTTGGCGCCCAGACGGTCGGCCTCGGCGATTTCCTCTGTCGTGGTGAAACCGCCGGCCACGGTCAGTTCGGCGTCGCCGCATATTTCTTTCAATTGTGCGACGCGCTCCAACGCGGTGCCTTGCATGCGCCCTTCGCGCTCGACGAAGGTGACGAGGAAGCCGCCGACCAGCGGGCGCAATTCGCGCATGCGATCGGCGACGCTCGCGCCTGTTTTCGTGCGCCAACCATCGACGACGACTTCGCCATCCACCGCATCGAGCGCGGCGACGACGCGTTCGCGCGGCAGACGCGTCAACACATCGGGCGTGGCCGCCGTTCCCAACACAACCTTGGTCGCACCGGCGTCGAGCCAGGCGAGGGCGGTCGGCACGTCGCGAACGCCGCCGCCGATGCGGCAGGGAGCGAGGCGCAGCAGGTCGCGAATCGTCTCATTGTTGTTGCCGCATCCCAAGGCGGCGTCGAGATCAACAACGGCAATTTCGCCCGCCAGACGGAACTTTTCGGCGATGGGACGCGGATCGCCCGCGTCGAGCACCTTCTGTTTGCCGCCGACCAACTGCACCGCGTTGCGGTCCATCAAATCGATTGAAGGAACAATCATCGGCGCACCTCCACGTTTCGTTCAGCCAGATAATCTTTGATCTGTCGCACGGTCCATTCGCCGTAGTGGAAAATCGATGCGGCCAGCACGGCGTCGGCTCCGGCCTGCAAACCTTCCAGCAATTGCTGCGGATCGTTCGCGCCTCCCGAGGCGATCACCGGCACGTTGACCGCGTCGGCGACGGCGGAGGTCAGCGCCAGATCGTAACCGCTGCGCGTGCCGTCGCGATCCCAACTGGTGAGCAGAATTTCGCCCGCGCCCTTTTCGCAGGCGGTTTGCACCCAATCGATGACATCCAGATCGAGGTCGGTGGTGCCGGATAGAACGACCGCCTGCCACTTGCCGGGCGCGGCTTGTTTGGCGTCGACCGCGAGCACGGTGCATTGCCGGCCGAACTGCTCGGCGATGGCGGTGAGCAGCGGGGGATCGTTCACCGCTGCGGTGTTGACGCCCACTTTGTCCGCCCCGGCTTCCAACAGATTGCGCGCATCGGCGATCGAGCGAATGCCGCCGCCCACCGTCAGCGGTATGGAAAGAACGCGGCGCACGTCGCGGACCGTTGTCAGCGCGGTTTTGCGCCCCTCGGGCGTGGCGGAAACATCGAGCAACACCAGTTCGTCGGCGCCCTGTTGTTCATAGGCTTGCGCGAGTTCGGCCGGCGAGCCGGCGTCGCGTAGGCCCTGGAATTTAACGCCTTTGACCACACGCCCGTCTTTGACATCGAGGCAGGGGATGATTCGTTTGGTCAGCATGCGTCACCTCCCGCGCCGTCGTTGAGCCATCGCCGCAGAAGCTCGAGTCCGTAGGGCCCGGAGAGCTCCGGGTGAAACTGGCAGGCCAACACCGCACCGCGTTCCAACGCGGCCAGAAAGCGCCCGTCATATTGTGCGTGAGCGACATGCCAGCCTTCCGGCGTGGCGGTCAAGCGATAGGAATTGGCGAAGTAGGCGTATCCCTCAAGCAGCAGGCGACAGTCGTCAGGTACGACTTTATTCCACCCCAGTTGCGGCACACGCACCTGATCGGAGAAACGGCGAATCGGTTGGTCGATAACGCCCAGGCCCTTTATTCCGGGGCTTTCCTCGCTTTCGCGGCAGAGCAGTTGCAGGCCGAGGCACACGGCCAGCGTCGGTTTGCCTTCCTCGATGCGACGCACCAGCGGTTCGGCTAGACCGTTTTCTTGCAGGTACTTCATGCCGGCGGCGAAGGCCCCGACGCCGGGAAGCACTACATACTCTGCCTCGGCGACGGCGGCGGCATCGGCTTGGAAAGTCGGCTCAACGTCGAGGCGCGACAAGCCGGCGACGATGGAGGCCAGATTGGCCACGCCGGTGGGAATGACCAGGACCCGGCGGCGGCTCATGTCAAGGTCCCTTTGGTGCTGGCGATGTCGTTCGTGTCGTCTTGGCGAATCGCCTGCCGTAGCGACAGCGCCAACGCTTTGAAAGCAGCTTCGGCTTTGTGGTGGTCGTTTTCGCCGGACAGAATTTCAACGTGCAACGTCATACGCGCGGCAAAAGCCAATGACTGCAGGGCGTGTGCGATGTTCTCGCAGGCCAGCGCGCCGATTGCATCGCGCTTGAGGTGCAGCGCGATGGCGGCAAACGGACGACCGGAAAGATCCACCGCCACGCGGGCCAGCGCTTCATCCAACGGCGCGAGCGCCCAACCGAAGCGGGTAATGCCGCGCCGTTCGCCCAGCGCTTGATCGATCGCCCGGCCGATCGCCAGCGCGCAATCCTCGACCGTGTGATGATCGTCCACCGGCAGGTCGCCGCTGCACGAAAGCGTCAGATCGATGCGGCTGTGACGCGCCAGAGCCGTCAGCAGGTGATCGTAAAAGCCGATGCCGGTTTGAATGTCGGCCCGGCCGCTGCCGTCCAGATTGACCCGGCATTCGATTTTCGTTTCCGTCGTTTCGCGCGTGATGACGGCAATGCGTTCGTTCATGGCAGATAATCCTCCACTTCGGCAAGGGACTGTAAAACGCGGGCGGCGCCGGCCCGGTACAAAAGCGACTCGATTGTCCGGCGATCGTCGGCCGGCGAAACCACGCCCAACGGCAATACGCCCGCGCGACGCGAGGCTTGGATATCATCGGGCGTATCGCCAATCATCCAGGCCGTGGTGCAATTCAATTTTTCCAGACAAAGCTTGACCGGCGCGGGATCGGGTTTGTGCGGCGCATCATCCATGCAGACCACGGTCCGAAACAACTCGGTGATGCCGTACTGATTGAGGAATCGTTGGGCGTCGTGGCGCGGTCGGCCGGTGACAACGGCAAGCGGTACACGCGCGGCGAGACGTTCCAGCCGGCTCTTTTCGATCAGCAACGTTTCGGTCGCCCACAATCCCGGTTGCTCGTCATCGCCCTGATAAATTTGTTCGAAACGCGTTGTCACTTCCGCCAAATCGGTTTGTACGCCATGCGCCGACAGCAAGCGTTGCGTGACGATCCACTCGTTGTTGGCGTCGCCCTTGGCCTTCTCCCGCGTGACATCGGCGACTGTCAGATCGACGCCGAATGTTTTCGCCGTGTCGATAACCGCCTGGCGATAGGACTGCGAATCGTCGGCCAGCACGCCGTCCATATCGAAGATAATGGCCTGCGGACATGCGATCACCCGTAGCGAATGCACCAACCGCTGAAAGGTCGATTCGTCACCCGGGCAGGTAATGCGCACGCCGCCGGGGAACTCCTCTTCCGCCGGAATCAACCGCGCGGCAATGCCCAAACCCGCCAACGCATCGCGCAGCCACAACGCATCGGTCGGGCGTACGAAAACGAAATTTCCTTGCGAGGCGGTCGTTGCGTAGCCCAGTTCATTTAAAAGATGGTGCAACCGCTCACGCTCGGAGCGCACCTGCGCCACGTAATTTTTCATCGATTGTCGATCGGAGGAAACCCGATCGGCGGCCAATTGCAACGAGATATTCGCCACCGGGAAAGGCAAACCGGCGCGGCGCAAATAGTGAATCAATTGCGGCGGACCGGCGGCGAAGCCCACGCGCAAACCGGCCATGCCCCAGGCCTTGGAAAAGGTGTGTAACGCGATCGCGTTGGGCAGGCGCAACACGGTTGCGGTCAGATCGTCATCGGCAAACTGGGTGTAGGCGAGGTCGACCAGCAAGAGCACGTCGGGCGCCGCGCGGCTGATATGCTCCAGATCGGCGGCCGCCACCGTTTCGCCGGTCGGATTGTTCGGAGTGATTGCGGTGATGATGCCCGTTTGAGGCGTGACGGCGGCGAGAATCCGATCGGTTGGAAAACGACCGTTCGTCCAGGGTACGTCAACGATCGCGCCGCCGGCGAGCGTTGCGAAGTTGCGGTACATGTCGAAAGTCGGATAGGGCAGAATCATCTCGCGATCAGGCGAGAGAAAAACGCGGCAGCAACGTTGAATCGCATCATCGCAACCGGCGGTCACCAGAACCTGCGACGGATCGATACGCAACTCGGCGGCGATCAACGCTTCCAGGCGATCGGCTTTTTGATAACGGCAGAAGAGATCGGGTCCGCCGGCGGGCAGATCGTCCAGCAAAGCAAGCGGCGGACCGACTCCCTCATTGCTGTCGAGTTTTAGATCGGTCGGCGCCGGCGCTTTCGGCGGCGAATACACATCGAGCTGATCGATGAATGCCGCCGGTCGCGGGCCGCCTGTTTTCGTGGGATTCATTCATCAACCTCCGTCAGGACACCAGTTGATCGGGCGCGGTGACGACGATGTCGGTGCCGCCGTGCGCTTTGATTTGCGGAATCAAAATCGGCAACTGATCTTTGGGCACGGCCGCCTTGATCGCGAAAGCGTCTTCGCCGAACAGCGGGGCGATGGTCGGCCGGCGCATGCAGGGCAGCAGGTTGACGAGTTGCTCGAGCTTGTTGGCCGGCACGTTGACGTCGATCATCACGCGCAGGCGCGCGTCAAGCACCGACTGTACAAGCATGATGAACTTGTCGATGGCCTTGCGTTTTTGACGGTTTTTCATCGCCTGCGGATTGGCGAACAGGCGCGTCGACGATTCCATCAACACATCGACGATCTCCAACTGTCCGGCGCGCAAGGTGTCGCCGGTGGCGGTGTTGTCCACGATGCAGTCGGCATCTTCGGGCGGAAAAACCTCGGTCGCGCCGTAGGAACGCACGAAGGTCGCCTTCATTTTATTGCGGCGGATCCAAGCCTGCGTCAGCCGTTCGTATTCGGAGGCCACGACCAGCTTACGGGCGGGCAGTTTGCCGTTGCGCAAAATCGCCTTGGGCGCGGCGGCGACTACGCGCACCGGATTGAGTCCGGTGTCCAGCAGTTGCACAAGGTTGGCGTTGAGCTCGGCGGCCCAATCCGCACCGGCAAAGCCGATGTCGCGGGAACCGAAGTGCAGCATCTCGACAATGTTCTGCGGTTTGAGAATCTTGGTTTCAAATCCCGGCAACGAGATGGTCGGGCGGTAGTGGCGCTCACTGAACGAGATGCCGATGCCCGCGTCGTGCAACAAAGCGAACACTCCTTCCTGCATTCGTCCCTTGGGCAGCGCCAGCCGCAGTATGTTGCCGTTTGCTTTGTTCGCCATGTCCATCTCCTTGCGCAAAAAAAAACGCCGGCGGTTCAGCCGGCGTCGGTGTTTGTGTTGGGGGAGAGACTACACCACCATCCGGCCCTCGTCGGAGAGAGTATGATGATGGTGATGGTTCATCCGCCAGTTCATAAATCTTGCATAACCAAACGAGCGAAACTTGTCAAATGAATTGTGATTGACTTTCTCATCGTGCATCGTCGCGGACGCGGAATGAGGAAAAACCGTCGCGCGTATCATCGGCCGTTTTCCAGCTGCAGGGCATCGACGATCGCCGCCATATCCGCCGGCAAAACGAGCGGCGCGTTGACGTGGTGCGGCGGCAGCGCGGACATCGCGCCGGTATGATAGTCGACGCCGACCTGCGAGAACTTCAAACCGTGCGCGGTCATGATCGCCACGACGGTTTGCTCGTCTTCGATGATTTTTTGCGCGCGCAATTTGCGCAGGCCGGCCAGCGCCACGCCGGAGTTGGGACAGACCGCGACGCCGCAGCGATCGGCCAGCGCCTTGGCGTCCATCAGTTCCGCCTCGGTCACTTCCTCGACGACGCCGTCGAACTCGGCGACGACCTTCGCGGCCTTGTCATGACTGACCGGCGCGCCGATGCGAATGGCGCTGGCCAGCGTCGGTTCGGCGGTGACGAAAATCCTCTCGGTGAAGCCGGTTTGATAGCTGCGGAAAAATGGATCGGCCGCTTGCGCCTGAATGGCGGCGATGCGCGGCAGGCGGTCGATTACGCCCAAGGCGTACGCTTCGCGCAGCCCTTTGCCCAGGGCGCTGATGTTGCCGGCGTTGCCGACGGGGATGACGAACCAGTCGGGCACGCGCCAGCCCAGTTGCGCGATCGACTCCAGGCCGATGGATTTTTGTCCCTCGATGCGCAGTGAGTTCATCGAGTTGAGCAGGTAAATCGGATAGCGTTCGGCGACCTGCTGCACCAGTCGCATGCAACCGTCGAAATCGGTGTCCAGCGCCAGGGTGACGGCGCCGTAGGCGATGGCCTGCGCAAGCTGTTCCGGGCTGATTTTGTTGTGCGGCAGAAAGACGACGCCGCGTAGATCGTCGACCTGTGCGGCATACGCGGCCATCGCGGCGGAGGTGTCGCCGGTCGAGGCGCAGGCAACGATTTTCATCCCCAGATGTTTCGCCCAGGAAACGCCGGTGGTCATGCCGCGATCCTTGAACGACAACGTCGGATTTTCGCCCTCGTGCTTCAGGTACAACCTGTCGGTTTGAAACGCGCGCGAAAGTTTCGCGGTGCGATACAGGTTGGTGTTGCCTTCGGGTTTGCTGACGATATCGGCCATGGGCAGGTCGGGCAGAATCATTTCATGAAAGCGCCAGACGCCGGACGCGTAGGGAAATTGCGTGCTGCCGGCGCGCGCGGCGAAACGCTTGCGCATGTCGGGAAAGGCAAAGCGGAGGCGCTCCAGATCGTGCGCCACCTCGAGCAGATCGCCGCAATCGCAACGGTAGCGCACCTCGGTCGCTTCATAGGTCGCGCCACAGCGGATGCATTGCAGAACGGAGAATTTCTCACTCATCGGCGTCGCGCTCCTTCGGAATCGATGGTGGTGACGATGATGTCGGCGGCCAGATCGCGGCGAGCGAAAACGGCGGACATGGCCTCGGCGGCGGCCTGGGCGATTTGCCGATTGGGCGCCAGGGCGAAGACGGTCGGTCCCGAACCGCTGATCGAACAACCGTAGGCGCCGCTTTCCAGCGCCGCGTTTTTCACGGCGGCAAAGTCGGGAATGAGTTTCGCCCGGCAAGGTTCGACGACGACATCGCGCAACGAGGCGCGCAGTAGTTTTTCATCGGCGGTAAATAGCGCCAATACTAATGATGCGCTATTGGCCCAGTTCTGCGCCGCGTCGGTCAGGGGGATCATTTTCGGCAACGCCTCGCGCGCCGCTTTGGTGGAAACGGCAATCGCCGGGGTGACGGCCGCGACGTGCAATTCGATTTGCGGGATGAAACGCGCGATGTGCGGCGGCTCGTTGGCCTGGACCACGGTGAATCCGCCGTAGAGCGAGGGCGCAACGTTGTCGGCATGGCGGCTGCCGGAAGCGACCATCTCGCCGGACAACGCCGCCTGCAACACCAGTTCATCGTCGTAAGGGCGAGCGGACAATTGCGCGACCAGGTGCATCGCGGCGACCGCTCCGGCGACGGCGCTGGCGGCGCTTCCGCCTAAACCGGCGCTCAACGGTAATCCTTTAATGATCTCCAGTTCGAGGCCGTGAGCCTCGGACAAATCCGGCGGTTGTTGCCAAACGACCTGCGCCGCTTTGCCGGCGGTGTTTTGAGCGGCAAGCAAAGGCAGGCGGCCGTCGTCGTTGGCGATGCGCGCGATATGCACGCCGGGTTCGTCAGTCAGGCGTGCGTGCACAACGTCGCCCGCGCCGGCGAGGGCGAAGCCGAAGCAGTCGAAGCCCGGCCCGACGTTGGCCACGGTCGCCGGGGCGAAAACGCTGATGGAGTCGTTGCTCGTTGTCGTGGATTTCATGCGTGTCGCGCCACCTTCAGCAAGTCGCCGAAAACGCCGGCGGCGGTGACCTCCGCACCCGCGCCGGGTCCGCGGATGATCAACGGATTGTTGCGGTACCGTTCGGTCTGATAGACGACGATGTTGTCGGGGCCGTTCAATTGTCCTTCGGCCGATTGCAGCTCAACCGCTTTGAGGCCCACGGTTACGCGGCCGTCGACGATTTCGACGAGGTAGCGCAGGACTTTGTTTTCCGTACGCGCTTGCTCGACCTGCGCGGCAAAATCGTCGTCGAGATCGGGCAGGCGATTCATGAACGTGTCGACATCCGGCAGCGCCATCATTTCCGACGGGACCATGCCGGTCAGGTCGACGTCGGTCATTTCCAATTCCAGGCCGATTTCGCGGGCGATGATCAGCGCCTTGCGCGCGACGTCGAGGCCGGACAAATCGTCGCGCGGATCGGGCTCGGTGAAACCCAGCGCCTTGGCTTCGCGAACGACCTCCGAGAACAAGCGCCCTTCCTGCAAGCCCGAGCAAATGTAGCCCAGCGTGCCGGAAAAGCAGCCGGTAACGCGCAGGATGCGATCGTGGGTGGCCAGCAAATCCTGCAAGGTGAACAAAACCGGCAAACCGGCGCCGAAGGTCGTTTCGAAATGATAACCCGCGCCGTGCGCGAAGGCTTGCCAGCGAAGGTTCTTGTAATCGGCCAGCGAGCCGGAAAGCGGCTTCTTGTTGGCGGTAACCACGTGAATGCCGTTTTGCAGCGCCAACGCGTGCAGCGGGATCGTTTCCGCCGCGGTGACATCGACGAGCACGACGTCCATCCGTTGCGTGCTGACAATGCGCTCGATGATTTCCTTGTCCGCCGGTCGCGTCTCGCCGCCCAAAGAGCGCAGTGTTGCGCCATCGGCGATTTGCCGCAGCGCTTCGGCCTTGATGCCCGCCGGATCGAACAGCAGTTCATCGCGTCCGCAGACGCCGATCACCTTCAGACTCAGACCGTGGTCGCGGCGCAGCCGTTCCTGCCCGGCGAGCAACTGGCTGATGAGCGTGCGGCCGATCAACCCTTTGCCGAACAGCACCACGTGCGTGTCGGTGGTCAGACCGAAACGCGTATGCACGGCGGCGACGGCGCGCTGCAGATTGTCTTGGTCGACGACGACCGAAACGTTCAACTCGGAACTGCCTTGCGCGATGGCCAGCACGTTGATGCGCCCGCGGCCCAGGGCGGTGAACAGACGCTGGCTGATGCCCGGCGTACCCTTCATCCCTTCGCCGATGATCGCCAGAATGCCCACCGGCGCGGCCAGGTCGATGCGTTCGATCATCTTGCGGAACAGTTCGAGCTTGAACTCCTCCTCCAATTCCTTGACCACGCGCGCCCCGTCGCCTTGCCGCACGATGAAGCTGATGTTCTGTTCGGAACTGGCCTGCGAAATCATGAAGACGTTGACGCCGGCCCGCGCCGTCGCGGTGAACACGCGCTGCACGATACCGGGCACGCCGATCATGCCCTTGCCTTCGAGGGTGACCATCGCCATGTCGGGTATCGAGGTGACGCTTTTCACGCCCTGGAAACGGTCGGTGCGGCGATCGGTGATCAACGTGCCGGGATGCTCCGGGCTGAACGAATTGCGGATGCGCAACGGAATATTCTGCTGCACCGCCGGAATCATCGTGCGCGGATGCAGCACGCGCGAACCGAAATAGGCCATCTCGGCGGCTTCGCGATAGGAGATCGCTTCAAGCACGCGGGCTTCGGGAACGATACGTGGGTCGGCGGTCATCACGCCGTCCACGTCGGTCCAGATCCAGATTTCATCGGCGTCCAAAAACGCGCCGATCAGCGAGGCGGAAAAATCGCTGCCGCCGCGTCCGAGCGTTGTCGTCAGGCCGGATTCGGTTTTGCCGATGAAGCCGGTGATGACGCACACCGCTTTGTCGGCCATCGGCAATACCGTTTTGCGCGTAAGCTCGCGGCTGACGGTCATGTCGACGTTGGCGCTCAGAAAATTGTCGTCGGTGCGGATGATGTCGCGGGCGTCGACCACGCGACCGCGCAGCCCTTGTTGCGAAATCGCGGCGGCAAGAATTGGGGCGGCAAGTCGCTCGCCGAACGAGGCGATCAACGCCTGCGAGCGCGGCGTGAGTTCGCGCAAAAGGAAAACGCCATGCAGCAATTGTTCGAGTTCATCGATCGTTTGCCGGCAAAAATCGAGCAACGCGGTTTGCGTGTCCCCAGCGGAAACGACCACCGTGGCGGTATCCAAATGACGAGCGCGCAATGCGGCCAGATTCGTTTCGACGACCGTGTTTTTTCGTTCCTTGGCGGCTTCGGCCATGACGATCAACGTGTCGGTGACGCCGGCCAGAGCCGAGGTGACGACGACGGCGGGCCGATCGTGCTGTGCGATCAACTGGGCGGCGACGGTGATCCGTTCGGCATTTTTGACGGAGGTGCCGCCGAATTTGTGTACCAGCATGAGGTTCCTCTCATCTGATGTCGTGAGCGTCGTTGTTGAAGGATTCCCGGTTGCGATTCGATTTTCACCAACAGAGCGCGAAATCTTTCATAACATGCCGAACGATCGTTTCCAAGAAACGGTTGTGGCTCGATATTATTTCGTCATGTTCATTTCCCGCAACCAAGCGGTCAACTGCGCGAATTGCGCCTCCAGGCTGGTTGGCGAAGGCCCGCCCGCCACGCTACGCCGCGACACGGCGGCGGCAAACGTGAGTTTGTTTTTCACGGCGGGCAACTCGGGAAAGGCCTCGTTCAATTCGTCGTCGGTGGCGCTCAACAAGTCGCGATGATCTTTCTCCAATAAGCCGACGAAGCGAGCGACCCGCTGATGCGCGGTGCGAAACGGCACGCCGGTTTGCGTCAACAGATCGGCCAGATCGGTGGCCAGCAGATCGCCGCCGAGCTTGGCGAGCATGTTTTCCACATTGAATGTCGCCGAAGCGGTCGCCTCGCGAAAGACGTTGACGATCAGGAACGCCGTATCCAACGCATCAAACAAGGCGGTTTTGTCTTCCTGCAGGTCCTTCGCGTAGGCGAGGGGCACGCCCTTGGTCAGCGTCAGCAACGCGGTGGATTGTCCGATCACGCGCGCGGCTTTGGCGCGGATCAACTCCATCGCATCGGGATTGCGTTTTTGCGGCATCATGCTCGAGCCGGTGGACCACCGATCGGCAAAGCGCACATAACCGAACGCCGGGCTTGTCCAGATGATGAACTGCTCCGCGTAGCGCGACAGCCTGGTCGCCATGATCGCCAGCGCGCCAACCGTTTCCTGCGCCGCATCGCGATCAGCGGTGGCGTCGAGCGAATTTTCCAGCGGCGCGTCGAAGCCGAGTTCATGCGATAGGCGTTCGCGGTCGACCGTGAAGCCCGCACCGGCCAACGCGCCGGAACCGAGCGGACACCGGCGAATGCGTTGGAGAGCATCGCTGATTCGCAGCACATCACGCCGCAAACCGAAGGCCAGTGAAAGCAGAAAATGACCGAGAGTGATCGGTTGCGCGGGCTGCAAGTGTGTCTCGCCGGCCAGCAATGTGTCGCGATGTTCGCGGCCGATATCCAACAACGCGGCAATCAGCTCGCGAATGTCGGCGCTCAGTTGCGGCAAACGATCCATCAGGAAAAGACGCAAGTCGCAAGCGACCTGATCATTGCGGCTGCGACCGGTGTGGATGCGCGCGCCGAGTTCACCCAAGGATTCGGTCAGCAATCGTTCGATCAGCGTGTGCACATCCTCGTCGTCCGGCAAGGGCGTAAAAGCGTTGGCGCGGTATTGAGTCAATATTTTTTCCAACGCGTCGAGGACGGACGCCAGTTCCGCTTCGTTGTAAACGCCGATTTGCCGCAGTTCGCGCGCCCAGACTTGATTGGTGGCGACATCGTACGGCAACAGGCGAATGTCGACCGGCAGCGAGCGGTTGATGGCGTCCATCAACGCGTCAGCCTTTTCGCCGATCCGTCCTTCGTAAAGCGTCATGGTCAATCCCGTTTGTATTGCCGGCCATATTTCGAATAGCGCGGCGCGGTGTAGCCCTTGAGGCGATCGCCGCCCTCGGCTTCAATCAGCGAGCGCACTTTGATCGACAAACCGTACAGATTGATGAAGCCCTCCGCATCCTTTTGATTGTATACCTCATCGGTGCCGAAGGTGGCGAAATCTTCGCGGTACAGCGAGTAGGGCGAACGGCGACCGCGCACGATGATGTTGCCTTTGTACAGCAGCATGCGCACTTCGCCGGTCACGTTGGCCTGCGTTTCGGCGACGAAGGCGTCCAGTGCTTCGCGCAGCGGCACGAAGTAGCGCCCGTTGTAAATCAGCTCGGCGTACTTGGGCGCGAGCTGTTCCTTGAAGTGCATGGTCTCGGCGTCGAGCACCAGGGTTTCCAGCTCATAGTGCGCGCGGTAGAGAATCGAGCCGCCGGGCGTTTCGTATACGCCGCGCGACTTCATGCCGACCAGGCGATTTTCGACGATATCCACGCGGCCGACGCCGTGCTTTTTTCCCAGTGCGTTGAGCGTTTCAACCAGTTTGGCGGGCGTGAGATTTTCGCCGTTGACGCAGGTGGGCGCGCCTTTGTTGAAACCGATGGTCAACTCCTCGCCCTCGTCGGGCGCTTCCCAGGGCGCGACGGTGAGTTGGTAAATATCCTCGGGCGGATCGTTCCACGGATCCTCCAGTTCGCCGCCTTCGCTGGACATGTGCCACAGGTTGCGGTCGTGGCTGTACACGCCGCGCTTTTTCACCTTGAGCGGCACGTTGTGCGCTTCCGCATAAGCGATGGCGTCGGCGCGCGAGCGGATGTTCCAGATGCGCCAGGGCGCGATGATGCGGATCTTCGGATTGAACGCCTTGAAGGTCAGCTCGAAACGCACCTGATCGTTGCCCTTGCCGGTGCAGCCGTGGGCCACCGCGTCCGCGTTTTCCTGTTCGGCGACGGCCATCATGCCTTTGGCGATCAAGGGGCGGGCGATGCTGGTGCCCAGCAGGTACTTGCCTTCGTAGACCGCGCCGGCCTGGATCATCGGGAACAGATAGTCGGAGCAAAACTCGTCGCGCAGATCTTCGATGACCACGCGATCGGCGCCGGTTTGCAACGCGCGTTCTTCCAGGCCTTCCAGTTCGTCGTCGCCCAGCCCGACGTTGCCGACGTAGGCGACCACGCGACAGCCGTAGTTTTCCTTCAGCCAGGGGATGATGATCGAGGTATCCAAACCGCCCGAGTAAGCAAGCACCACAGTGTTGATCGTCGGCTCCATGTTCGTTCCTTTCTCAAGAAAATGCGTCGGGAGCGATGTCCCGTAATTTTTGCATCAAGCGGCCACTGGCCGCCGGGTCGTCGCAGGCGATGAAGACGGTGTCGTCGCCGGCGACGGTGCCGACCGCTTCGGACCAATTCGCCCGATCGATTTGCAGACCGACCGCGCCCGCTTCGCCGGTGCTGGTGCGAATGACGACGATGTACGGTCCGGCGGTCTTGATTTCGAGAATGCGATTTTGCAGATACGTCGCAACTTGCCTGGTTGTCGGCGGGGCATCGGAGGAATGGTAGCGACCGTCTTGCTTGATCAAACCCAAAGCGGCGATGTCGCGCGATAACGTGGTTTGCGTCGTCTGAATCCCCTGGGCGGCCAACAGGTGGCTCAACTCTTCCTGCGTGTGCACGGCGTGCTCGTGAATGAGCGAGCGGATCATGGTGCGACGTTTGGTGATTGAACTCATGACTTGGCTCCTTCCTTCGCTGGGCGGCAAAAACTGCGGGCAATGGCGGCGTAGCCCGCGATGCCCTGATGCAATTGCTCAGCGGATATCCGTTCGTCGGCGCGATGCGACCAGGCGGGGTCGCCCGGGCCGAGTTTGATGGCCGGAATGCCGACGCGTTGCAGCGCAAACCAATCGCTGGCCGCGTCCGAAGCGTAGGGTTGCGGATCGGCGGCGGCCGCGCAGGCGATGGCGACCAGCGGGTGATCGTCGGCGATGACGCAAGGGATCAAATGATCGGCAATGACGATCACCTCGGCGGTCAATTCATCGCGCAGGCGGGCGATGATTTGGGCATGCGAACAAACGGGCGTGGTGCGAATGTCCACGCGCGCCTTGGCGTCGGGCGGCGTCATGTTGTCGGCCACGCCCGCTGACAGGCGCGTTGGCGTGAAGCGCGTCGGGCCCAGGAGCGCATCGACCGGCGGCCAATCCAGGCGACGCAGGCGCTGCAGATCATCGAGCAGAAGATCGATGGCGCCGGGTCCTTTTGCGCGAGCGGCATGCGCTTGCTCGCCGTGGGTCAGCAGGTCGACGTGCATCAATCCGCGTTGCGACGTGGCCACGCGCATGTCGGTCGGCTCGCAGACGATGCCCGCGTCGATGGGCGGCAGTTCGGCCAGCAGGCGCGGCAAAGACGGATCGTTGCCTTCCTCGCCGATCGACAGGGCGATGACGATTTCGCCGGCGGCCAGCCCTTCGCTTTGCAGTTGTTTGGCGGCCAGCAGCAACGCCACGCAGCAGCCGCGGTCGTCCACCGCGCCGCGTCCGTAACACACGCCGTTTTCGATCGTGCCGCCGAACGGCGGACAACGCCAACCGTCGCCGGCGGGAACGGTGTCCAGGTGCGCGCAAAACAAAAGGCGCGGACCGGCTTGGGCGCCGGTCACGGTGACCACCACTCCGTTTTCATTCGTTCGATGAGGCAGGGACAGTCGGCGACACAATGCCGCCGTGGCGGCAATGATCGCCGATTCGTCGCCGGTAATGCCCGGCACGCGAATCAATTCGGCCAGCGGCGGCAGAGGGTCATCCAAGCTCGCTCTCCTGGTATTCTTTCTTTTCGCGCTCGGCGACGATCATCGTGCCGCATCCCTCGCCGGTGAAAATTTCGGTCAGCAGTGCGCTGGGTTGCAGGCCGCTGATGATGTGCGTGCGTTTGACGCCCTGTTTGCAGGCGCGCAAGCACGCTTCGACCTTGGGACGCATGCCGGCGGCGATCACACCGTCGTCGAGCAGCGATTGCAGATCGGTCGCGTCGGCGAAAGGCACCAACGAACCGGGATCGTTTTTGTCGCGCAGTATGCCCGGCGCTTCGGTGATAAAGACCAACTTTTTGGCCTGCATTTTTACCGCAAGGGCTTCGGCGACCGTGTCGGCGTTGATGTTGAGCACGCCGCCTTCGCCGTCACCGCCGAGCGAGGCGATCACCGGCAGGTATTCGTTGTCGATCAGCGCGTTCACCAGCGTGGAATCGGCGTCGTAGATGTCGCCGACGTTGCCGAAATCGACCAGGCGATCCTCGCCCGCGTCGTCGGTAATCGCCACGGGTGGCCGGCGCTTGGCTTTGATCAGGCCGGAATCGATGCCGGTCAGGCCGACGGCATTCACGCCGCAACGCGCAAAGGTGCTGACCAGATCGAGATTGAGCTGACCGGCCAGGGTCATCTTGACGACCTCCAGCGTGTTGTCGCAGGTCACGCGTCGACCGGCGACGATGTCCGGCTTGAGGCCGAGTTTTTGCGACAGCTCGCTGGTTTGCGGTCCGCCCCCGTGCACCAGCACGATGCGGATGCCCAGGTCGATCAACAGCGTGATTTGTTCGGCCAGTTCCAGCGTCGCTTCTTTGTTGTTCAGCAGCGCTCCGCCCATCTTGAGAATGAAGGTCTGGTGCTTGTAGCGGCGGATGTAGGGCAACGCGCGTTTGAGCCAGGAAATGGAGTCGGTCATCGGAGCCTCACGTCAGGGTTTGGGTTAGCGCATGGACAAAGGTGTCCGCTTCGGTTTGCGTGATCGACAGCGGCGGCATGATGCGCAGCACGTGCGGATGAGCGCTGACGCCGGCGATGATGCGATGATCGGTCAACAGGGCGTCGCGAACATCCTTGGCCGGTTGCTTGAGTTCAATGCCGATCAGCAAGCCCAGGCCGTCGACGCGCACCACGCCGTCGATGCAGGCCAGAGCGAACTTGAGATGCTCGCCGAGGCGATAGGCGTTGGCGAGCAGGTTTTCTTCTTCAATGATATCCAAGGCGGCGAGACCGGCGGCACAGGCCAAGGGCGCGCCGCCGAAGGTCGAGCCGAGCGAGCCGGCGTTCACCTTCGCGGTTTGTGGATCGCACAGCACCGCCCCGATGGGGAAGCCGCCGGCCAGGCCCTTGGCCAGGGTCAGGATATGTGGTTGCACTTGCAGGCGTTGCGCCGCCGTGTAACAGCCGCTACGGCCGGAACCGCATTGCACTTCGTCGAAAATCAGCAGCGCGCCGACTTCATCGCAGCGTTGCCGCAGGCGCGTCAGGTACTCGCTGGAAAAGGCGACCGCGCCGGCCAATCCCTGTACCGGCTCGACGATCACCGCGGCGCAGTCTTCATCGACGATCGTGTCGATCATCTCCAAATCATGCGCGGGCAATAGACGCAGATCGTTGAGCAGCGGTTCGTCTCCCGCCTTGGCCAGACGGCGATAATTGGGCAGGCCGGACAGGGCGAGGGTCAGCAGTGTGCGTCCGTGAAAACCGCCTTCCACGGAAACGAAGACTTTCCGTTTGGTGAGTTGGCGGGCGATCGATAAAGCGTTTTCATTGGCTTCCGCACCGCTGTTGCACAGGAAGACGCCGGCGAAACGGTCGCCGGCCATCTGCAACAAACGAGCGCAGAAGCGACGGCGCGGTTCATGATCGACGGCGTTGGAATAGAACATCAATCGTTGCGCCTGCCGGTACAGCGCCTCGGCGAGCTTCGGATGTCCGTGCCCGAGGGCGGCGACGGCGTGCCCGCCGTAGAAGTCGAGGTACTCGTCGCCGCGCGCATCGACAACTGTGGCGCCCTGGCCGGAGACCAGCTCAAGCGGCAGCAAATTGTAGACCGGCAGTTCCGGCAACGACGTCAGCATGGGTAAGCTCCGGGATGCGTCAGGCCGGCGGTTTCGTCGAAACCGAGCATCAGGTTCATGTTTTGCACGGCCTGTCCGGCCGCGCCTTTGACCAGGTTGTCGAGCACCAGGGCGATTTCCACCTCGGCGCCGTTTTGCTTCAAGGCGAGGTGAACGAAGTTGGTGCCGACCACTTCCGCCAGACGCGGCGGTTCGGACAACACGTGCACAAACGGATGATCGGCATAGGCGTGGCGGTACAGCGCGGCGAGGTCGGTATCGGCCAGCGCGGCGTCGTTGGCGTAGGTGGTGCAATGAATGCCGCGCACCATCGGGCCGGAATGGCTCAGCAGGCGGATGCGACAATTGTGACCGGCGGCCTGCGACAAGGTTTGCATGATCTCCACCTCGTGCTGGTGCGCCAGCATTTTGTAAGCGAACAGGTTGCCGTCGCGGAAGGGATGATGGGTCGACGCTTTCGGCGTCTTGCCCGAACCGGACGAGCCGGTAATGGCGAAGATCGGCCAGGTGTCGCGCAGCATTCCGGCCTGGGCCAGGGGCAGCAACAGCAACTCGGCGGCGGTGGCGAAGCAGCCCGGATTGGCGATGCGCCTGGCCGTGCGGATCGTCTCGCGATCAAGTTCGGGCAGGCCGTAAACGAATCGCTCGACCAACTCGAAACAGGCGTGCGGCGCGTAATGGCGCTGATAGGCTTCGCGATCGCGCAGGCGAAAATCGGCCGACAGATCGATCAACAATTTGTCGTCCAGGTCGATCAACTCGGCGACGAACGCCTGGCTTTGCGTGTGGGGCAGGGCGAAGAAAATCACATCGGAACGCTCGGCCGCTTCGCGCGGCGACAGAGTTGAAAAGGTCGCCGGCGTCAGATGGCGCAATGAGGGATGAACTGCATGCAGCGGCCGGCCGGATTCCTTCCGCGACAGAGCGTGCACCTCGTTTACCCGCGGATGCTGCAACAACAGGCGCAGCAATTCGCCGCCGGTCAATCCGGTCGCGCCGAGCACGGCAACGTCGATCTTCGCCCGGGTCATTGTCCGGCTCCTTGTTGTTGGATGATTCGCGTGACGACGGCGACCAGGTTGTCGATGTCGTGGCGCGCGTTGATGGCCTCGATGCCTAATTTGTCGCGGATGAAATCGCTGCCGACCGCGTTGTCGGTGACCGGTCCGGTGAACAGGTGGATCGGCAGGTGGAAGCGCTCGCGGTAAATCTGCACCGCGCCGTAGGCCGCCACCGGGTCGGGCGCGCAGACGATGTGACAGGCGGCGAATTCGGTGATTTGCTCGTCGCCGAGAATGTCGTCCACGCCGTACTCGCCCAGGATGCCGTCGCCCAATTCGGCAACGATCAGATCGGGATTGCTTTTGGCCAGGTGCTGCAGGATGCCGCGGGCGACGGGGAGAATTTTCGTGCCGCGCGTCGAGGCGATGCCCGCCTGGGTGAAGTCCATCACTTCGACCGCGCCGGCGTCGCCCATCGAGAGCATGTCGCGCATCAGGCTGACGCCGGTGAGTTTGCAGGCGGCGACGTTGCGCCCCTGTTTGGACAACACGCGCACCAGTTCGGTGGCGGCGAAGGTCTTGCCGCTGTTCATCGAGGTGCCGGCGATCATAATCAGCGGCGGCA
>Ga0209203_1001243_pt1 | contig 19033 bp, 11 predicted proteins | sample AD_UKC109_MetaG_FD_184423 | JGI IMG/M metagenome (GOLD analysis project Ga0209203, IMG submission 184423) | Active sludge microbial communities of municipal wastewater-treating anaerobic digesters from Hong Kong - AD_UKC109_MetaG (SPAdes)... | ecosystem: Engineered > Bioreactor > Anaerobic >... | reverse complement strand
GGAACGGGGGGCGCTTCGGCGCCCCCTGTTTGCTGGTCTTGCGACGAGGGTGGATCTGGCATATTTATATATGCTGGTTGAGTTACCCTTTATGAAAGGGACTTATATACTTAACTCCCTTAGTGGTGTAAGTTGTTAGAAGAGAACCGATAAGAGAAGCGCTAGATTACTTCCACAGAATAAGTACAAAGCCGTTTGTTTAAGATGTTTTCGTACTTTTTCAAATCGAAAGTATGACTTATCTGGCATCGAATCGTTTTTCAGATAGGTTAAGATTTTGGAGTGAATGACAAACACAATGACAACACTTACTACCGTTAGAAGCATGAGTATCATTGCGGTCTTGAGAATCCATGTAGGTTCCTCGGAGGAAAGGCTTGCAATTACAGCAAATGAACCGGCACTGATGATAGCCATTAGCTCAAAAGCTTTAGACCAAGATTGGTGTTCTTGATCTTCGTATCTATTCTGCTGCTCTTTTCTATCCTTGTGAAACTTCTCTGAATTCTCCAGAATTTGATCTCGGAGTTTTTCTATGAAATCAAGCTTCCTTTCCAAAGTTGTTCTTAACTCTTAGTTATTCTTGGCAAAAGGGTTTTGCTATTTTCTGTATAGTTTTTGCAAAGTACTCTTTCTTGTTTGCGATTCCAGTAATGTCGAGAATTGAAACAAGAAAAACAACAAAAATACCAAGCATTTCTGCATAAATACGTGGCATTAGATTGATGCAAAGCAGATAAACAAATCCAGCCAGAATTACTGTAACTGTGTTTATTACTGTCCAATAGACTAGCCGGTCTGAATCTTTGAGAGGAGACTTTGTAATCTTCGCTAGAATAAACCAAACGAAATCAAACATTAGAACTGCCATGAGCAAAAGAGCATAAGCTGATAATTTACCAGCACAGGTGTAATTTTCTAATGTAAGAGACATCGTAAAGATGAGTATGAAGTGTGCAAAGCCGAAAAGAAGATCGCCACTAGACTTAGTATTGTCTGATGGTGTTTCGTCCCCGTGGTAAACGGCTACACCAAGAAGAAACCGGAACACTATCGCGAAGTAAGTAACAAGAAGAAATATTTTAAAGCCGTAATACTCAGGTAGAGCAGATGAAGTTTGGTAACATTTAATTATTGGAGAAGCAACACTCGTAAGTGCAATTACCACACCGTATCCACTCAGCAGAGCATACGCCCAAGTAGCTTGCTTATATAAGTTCACTAGAAGATTTGTCTAGTTATTTCTTGTGGCCTTTGGAAAGATTAATGGCAAGGTGAATCACAATTGGGAATGCAATCAAAGAACCTATGAGTAGAGCCATTAACACTTCTCCCTTCAACTCGCTTTATGCGGAAAGTAGCAAATACCAAGGCTTATATAAGAAACAAAAGAATTTGCGTCAATTCCTGCAACTTTCTATCTTCACTTAGTTTACACCCAGATGTAAACATTTGTTCCAATTCAATGAAAACCCCTACCTCTTATATACAATTCTCACTCCATTTCGTTTCATGCAACGGCAGAGAATTAGTAAATGTGGCACAGAATTAGATAAGTAAAGCACTTGACATCTAATTATTATTTCACTATATTCTAGCTTAGAAAGGAGGACGGAATATGTGCAAGGTAACGGTAAGTCTGTTAGAGCTTTTCAGAAGGTTCCCTGATGGTGAAAGTGCTAGGGTTCACTTTGAAAACAGAAGATGGGCAAATGGTGTTGTCTGTCCTCACTGTGAAGAGAAGGAAAGAATCACAAAGCGTAAGAATGGATACTACCGTTGCAATGCTTGTAAGAAGGATTTTACAGTAAGAACCGGAACCATCTTTGAGAGATCACATGTACCTTTGAACAAGTGGTACTATGCCATGTATATGCTTATGACTGCTCGTAAGGGTATTTCCAGTATGCAGTTAAGCAAAGAGATTGGCGTTACTCAGAAGACTGCTTGGTTTATGCTTGGAAGACTGAGAGAAGCTTGTGGAAATGATCCTGCGCTGCTTTCCGGAATTGTTGAAATTGATGAAGTCTATATTGGTGGAAAGGAAATGAACAAGCACAAGAGCAAGAAGCTGAACAGTGGTAGAGGAACGATTGGAAAAACTCCGGTACTTGGAATGAGAGATAAGAGTGGAAAAGTAAAAGCTCTGTCAGTTTCCGGTGTTGACAGGAAAACCTTGAAGGAAACCGTGAAAGAGCATGTTGAAGTAGGTAGTGAGATTCATACAGATGAACATTCCGGTTATGATCTTCTTGAAGGAGAATACAAGCGTTCTAAAGTAACTCATAGCAAGGGTGAGTTCTCAGTCAATGGAGTTACAACAAACGGTATAGAGAGCGTTTGGGCTGTTCTTAGAAGAGGTCTTTACGGAGTCTACCATTCAGTCAGTAACAAGCATCTTGATCTTTACCTGAATGAGTTTGCCTTCAGACTTCATGACGGAAGCGTTAAGAAGCATACTTACGACAGGCTGAATAGTTTGTATGATAACTGTGTTGGAGTAAGAGTTACGTATAAGGAGCTTACGAGTGAAGAAAGAAGTCACCCAGGAAGAGTTGGATAACTTCCTAGATAAAGTATTGAAATACAAGCCTAAGAAGAAAAAGAAGAAATATCCAGAAACAGATAAGATTAAGAACGAGGAGAATGAGCAAGATGAATAGGAAAGGATCAATCAAGCATCTACACAAAGCAAAAAAGTCTCAAAAGGATGAATTTTACACAATTCTATCAGATATTGAGAAAGAATTAAAGCATTACAGAAAGCATTTCCGAAACAAGACTGTTCTGTGTAACTGTGATGATCCAAGAATCAGTAACTTTTTCCATTATTTCTCATATAATTTCAAAAAACTTGAGCTGAAGAAGCTCATTACTACTTGTTATAAGAATCAAGAAATGGACTTGTTTAGTCGTCATGATACTGATAGTGCAATATATCTTGAATACGAGGGAGACAAGAATAGCAATAAAGTACCGGACCCAGAGGAGATAGGAATAAAAAGGCTTAATGGCGATGGTGATTTTCGCTCCAAGGAATGTATTGAGTTATTGAATAAATCTGATATTGTTGTGACTAACCCACCATTTTCACTGTTTAGTGAATATGTATCGCAGTTAATTGAATATGACAAAAAATTTCTTATAATAGGTACTTGGAACGCCGTAACTTACAAGCATATTTTCCCTTTAATTATGAGCAACAAGTTGTGGATTGGTATTAATAGTAATCGTAACTTTTCTGGGTTCATAGTGCCAGAACATTACCCTTTGAATGGGACTGAAGCAAGAATTGATGCTAATGGAAATCGCATCATTTCCTCAAACAATACTTGCTGGTTCACAAATCTTGATAATGCCAAACGCCATGAAGAGCTTATTCTTTACCGAAAGTATGACTCTTCAGAATATCCTAAGTATGACAACTATAATGCAATTGAGGTATCGAAAACGAACAATATTCCAGTGGATTATGATGGTGTAATGGGTGTTCCAATTACCTTTATGAATAAATATAATCCAGATCAATTTGATATTGTAGGATGTAGCTACTCATATGGTGCGCCTAAAGGGTATCACATTGCCGGAAAAGGCTATGGTGTTAGTATTAACGGGAATGTGAAGTTCAAGAGGATTTTCATAAGACATAAGAGGTGAGTAAAATGAAAATAGAGCTTGTGGAAATCACAATCAAGCAACTTGTTGAGGGGTATGAAGACCGGGCTGAGGAAGGAGTCTCAGGTTTTGGGGGCAGGCTTGATATTCGTCCACCGTATCAACGAGAGTTTATTTACAAGGATAAACAGCGTGATGCAGTGATAGATACCGTCACAAGGGGTTTTCCACTAAATGTAATGTATTGGGCAGTACGAAGTGATGGCACTTATGAAATTATTGACGGGCAGCAAAGAACAATCTCAATTTGTCAATATCTTGAAGGGGACTTCTCAGTTAGAATAGGGAGCTTCAGTGAAAAGAGAGCATTTCATAATCTTCAAAACAACGAGCAAAAACAAATACTCGACTACAAACTGATGGTCTATCAATGTAGTGGTAACGATATAGAAAAACTCGAATGGTTTAAGACAATCAATATTGCTGGAGAGGAACTCACTAATCAAGAACTGCTCAACGCTGTGTTTCATGGCCCTTGGGTTTCTGATGCTAGACGCTATTTTAGTAAGAGTAACTGCCCAGCCTATGGCTTAGGGAAGAGCTATCTTAAAGGGACTGTTATTCGACAAGATTACCTAGAGAAAACAATTCAGTGGATTTCGAGAGACGGTAACGTTCAGAAGTATATGTCGAACCACCAACACGATTCTGATGCTACAGAGTTATGGAGTTACTTCACGGAAGTTATTGATTGGGTCAGATCCGTTTTTCCTAAATACCGTAAGGAAATGCGTGGTGTCCCTTGGGGGTTTCTCTTTAATGAGTTTGGCAAGAGCAAGTACGACACAGATAAACTTGAAGAGGAAGTCGCTAGGCTAATGGAGGATGAGGAAGTTACTAACAAGGGGGGCATCTATTCGTTTGTTCTAAATAGAAAAGAGAAGCATTTAAATCTTCGTTCCTTCAACAAGAATCAGAAGAGAGAAGCTTATGAAAGACAAAAAGGAATATGTCCTGATTGCGGGGAATACTTCGAGATAGATGAGATGGAAGCAGATCATGTAACGCCATGGCATGCTGGTGGAAAAACTATCGCAGAAAACTGTCAAATGCGTTGTAAAGAAGATAACAGACGTAAATCCGGGAAATAGAGTGAATAAATTTCTTAACAGACTTCATCCTATGGCTGGTATTCTCTTCATTATGGCCATCTTCAACATCTTTACTGGAATCATTACCAACTTTGAACACAAGGTTATTCATGTCATTGTTGTCGTTGGTAGTGTTGTTTGTGGCCTTTTATGGCAATGGCAATATGAAAAGGATAAAAAGGAATAGGCAAAACTGGAACTGGAGACTTGAAATGCTATTGAAGCTGTATTTCATTGGGTATGATTTGAGAAAAGACAGAGACTACAAAAAACTAACGGATGAGCTTGAAAGAATGGGAGCAAAGCGTATTCTATTATCTGACTGGCACTACTCTCAATTCGGAACTAACTGTACTCAAATTCGGGATCATCTAATAGAGTTTTTGGATGAAGATGATAGGTTGGTTGTGAGTCAGATTGGAGGCATTGAACCTGACTGGGCCACATTCAATGCCAAATCTACTCCTAATGACAATCTTTCTTCTTAGCACTTGCAAAAACAGGTGGCTTTCCATTTGGTAAGTGTGTACCCATTTTCAAACATTCTAACTTCTTAGCATTACCCAGTAAAATAGTATCTGTGGATAACCAAAATGGAATGCCTTGAATACTCACTCTGGTCATTGCATCAAACTCAATCTCATCAAACTGTTTCATTATCTTCTCCAAATAGACGGGTTGTGTCCGTGGAAATTTAGCCCACTATGGGCGATGTAACCTCTTCTAACTAAATTGATTTATTTTGACTCCTGACAACTAATTTATGCCACCCGATATTCCTCCTTTCCACATAACATCCACGAAGTCGCCCCAACCCCTTCAAGGGTATTTAGGCGTGTTGCATTTCATGCTGCACATAACGTCAGGAGTAAGTAAGAGAAAAGGACAAAGATGAAATTTGTCGGTACTCTTGGAAAACCAAAGCATCCTGCACCAGCTTCAGGAACTTATGTCTTTTACACATCAAAGCAAGAATTTGTTGCTAAACTCAAACAAGGACAAATCCTACCTGATTGCATTGACAATGAAGAACCCGATATTCCAGTTTGTTGGCTCCTGATAAGGATCGAGGATTAAAGCTTAGGTTAGGAAAGAAACCTCTGATAGACTCACCCTCTATTGGGGGTTTCCTTGTATCCTTTCTCAACATTTTTCCTCTCTATCCCCTTCTCTTACTTACTTTCAATTACATATTCTCATTGAGGGAGTTAAGTATATAAGTCCCTTATGAAAGGAGAGAAGTGAAACATACTTTTCTTATCTCTGCCCTTATCGCAGGGGCTGCCTTCGCCGAATGGATAGACTTCGGCAACACCGATCTGAACCATGCTTCAGTGGAGGTGGTGGAGGCCACCGAAACCGGTTTCATCATCGATCTTACCATTCCCGGGTTCAACAACGGTATGACCACGCAGGGAGGGATGCTCTTCAACTCACTGGGCGTTCCCGCCATGACCCCGTACGCCAATCACGAAGGGGCCCCCACTCTGCCCAAGGCCTCGTTCATGGCCGCCGTTCCCCTGGGAGCCGATGTAACCATCACTGTGGAACCGACGGGTGAGACCATTGTACTCCAGGGCATCAATCCCTCTCCCATGCAGCCCATTCCAGTTGACAACAGCTACGAGCCTGTTCCTTTCACATACGACTCCAGGGCATACGCCCAGGGAACATATCCGGCTGAGCAGGCGGTGTTCGAAGAAACAGGGACCCTGAGGAACGTTACCATGGGCAAGTTCACCGTGATCCCTTTCTCCTGGGAAGCGGAAACGGGCCTTCTCTCGGTAACTTCCGCGGTCAGGGTCCACGTTGAGTTCGACAGGGCACTGACATTCGACGAAAGACTGAACAGCAGGTTCTTCTCCAATGCCTTCCAAACACTTGTGAACTCCAGCCTCATCGGCGAGCCCCAGAGGGTGATATCCTCGCCTTCAGCCGAACCCGTAAAAGCGTTCAACCGCCGTCAGGCTGACGATATAACCGCAGCTGAACTTCTGATCCTCGCCGGTGACGATTTCGTGGATACCATGATGGACGAGTTCGTTACCGCGAAAATGGAACAGGGATACCTCACCGCCCTTGTGGCAGCCGGCTCGTGGAGTCAGACCGAGATTAAGAACTACATACAGACCGCATACGACACATGGGAGATTCCCCCGAGCTTCGTTCTTTTCGTTGGGGACCAACCCGACCTCACCAGCTTCAGCGCGCCCACAGGCATGTACAGCGACAACAGGTACGTGTGCATGGACGGTTCAGGGGACTACCAGGCAGACATCTACACCGGCAGGTTCGTTACGGGGACCAGCCACTACCCAATAGTTGAGGACAAGATCCTCAAGTGGCAGTTCGATCCTCTGATGAGCGCCGACTTCTGGGGGAATGCGCTCTGCGCCGGTTTTTTCCAGGCTACGAGTTCCTCCAGCACCGTCGCGGAAAGGTGGTTCTGCTTCACCTGCGAAACGGTGAGGGACACCTACCAGGACATATACGGGAAGACCGTGCAGAGGGAATACACCAAGAACACCACAGCGCCACCGCCCTACTACTACAGGAACGACCTTCCCAGCGCCGGCCAGATGATCCCCTCGGATATCACCTGGGACGGGAACGCCGCAGGGATCAACGCCAGCATCAACGGCGGCGTCTTCCTGGTTCAGCACAGGGACCACGGCAGCGTCTCAGGATGGGGAGACCCCTCATACTCCACCAGTAATCTTTCCGGGCTCTCCAACGGCGAAATGACACCGATGGTGATGAGCGTAAACTGCCTCACCGGAAAGTTCGATGAGAACTGCTTCGCCGAGAACTTCTTCAAGATGGAGGGCGGGGCCGTGGGCGTGCTCGCCGCCACCCAGGTGAGCTATTCCTACTGGAACGACTACCTGTGCTACGGTCTTTACAAGTCTTTCAACGATGAATACACAAGCCCTCCGGCGCTCTACACAGACCCAACCGGCAACTACCTCACGGGACAGGCCCTCATGTGCGCCAAGGTTGAAATGGAAACCTCCGCGCCCATGTGCCCCTACCCCACCAACCGGGCCGAGACCGAGTGGGACCTTTTCCACTGGTTTGGCGACCCCACCATGGACATGCGCACCGAGGTTCCCCACACCCTTACCGTGTCATCACCCTTCAGCCTTCCCTCAGGGTCCACCTCTGCGGTCTTCACCGTCTCGGAGGCGGACGGACCTGTGGAGAACGCAATGGTATGCATGATGCACACCAGCGGGCTGTGGGTATCCGGCCTCACCGACGAGACCGGTACGGTGACCCTCGCCTTCGACCCCATCGGAGCGCTTAACGACATCACATTCATGGTTACATCCCACAACGCCCTTCCGTATCAGGGAGTAATAAACGGAGTGGGCATTGGCGAGACCACCACAGGCGTGGCAACCGCTTCCGTGGGTATGCCCTACCCCAACCCCGCGTCCTCCTCCCTTAACTTCCCTGTTTCCCTTTCGGGACCGGGAGCGGTTGAGATCAGGATATTCGACCTCTCGGGCAGGACGGTCGATGCCATCTCCACCGATGAACTCACCTCCGGCTCCCACACCCTGGTGTGGAACGCCTCCGAGGCCCCCGCGGGGGTCTACATGGCCAGGATATCCTCCCCCTGCGGAGGAACGGTGAGCAGAAGGGTGGTCATCACCCGCTGATCGATGCTTTCTGAAGGAACGGGGGGCGCTTCGGCGCCCCCTGTTTGCTGGTCTTGCGACGAGGGTGGATCTGGCATATTTATATATGCTGGTTGAGTTACCCTTTATGAAAGGAGAGAAGTGAAACATACTTTTCTTATCTCTGCCCTTATCGCAGGGGCTGCCTTCGCCGAATGGATAGACTTCGGCAACACCGATCTGAACCATGCTTCAGTGGAGGTGGTGGAGGCCACCGAAACCGGTTTCATCATCGATCTTACCATTCCCGGGTTCAACAACGGTATGACCACGCAGGGAGGGATGCTCTTCAACTCACTGGGCGTTCCCGCCATGACCCCGTACGCCAATCACGAAGGGGCCCCCACTCTGCCCAAGGCCTCGTTCATGGCCGCCGTTCCCCTGGGAGCCGATGTAACCATCACTGTGGAACCGACGGGTGAGACCATTGTACTCCAGGGCATCAATCCCTCTCCCATGCAGCCCATTCCAGTTGACAACAGCTACGAGCCTGTTCCTTTCACATACGACTCCAGGGCATACGCCCAGGGAACATATCCGGCTGAGCAGGCGGTGTTCGAAGAAACAGGGACCCTGAGGAACGTTACCATGGGCAAGTTCACCGTGATCCCTTTCTCCTGGGAAGCGGAAACGGGCCTTCTCTCGGTAACTTCCGCGGTCAGGGTCCACGTTGAGTTCGACAGGGCACTGACATTCGACGAAAGACTGAACAGCAGGTTCTTCTCCAATGCCTTCCAAACACTTGTGAACTCCAGCCTCATCGGCGAGCCCCAGAGGGTGATATCCTCGCCTTCAGCCGAACCCGTAAAAGCGTTCAACCGCCGTCAGGCTGACGATATAACCGCAGCTGAACTTCTGATCCTCGCCGGTGACGATTTCGTGGATACCATGATGGACGAGTTCGTTACCGCGAAAATGGAACAGGGATACCTCACCGCCCTTGTGGCAGCCGGCTCGTGGAGTCAGACCGAGATTAAGAACTACATACAGACCGCATACGACACATGGGAGATTCCCCCGAGCTTCGTTCTTTTCGTTGGGGACCAACCCGACCTCACCAGCTTCAGCGCGCCCACAGGCATGTACAGCGACAACAGGTACGTGTGCATGGACGGTTCAGGGGACTACCAGGCAGACATCTACACCGGCAGGTTCGTTACGGGGACCAGCCACTACCCAATAGTTGAGGACAAGATCCTCAAGTGGCAGTTCGATCCTCTGATGAGCGCCGACTTCTGGGGGAATGCGCTCTGCGCCGGTTTTTTCCAGGCTACGAGTTCCTCCAGCACCGTCGCGGAAAGGTGGTTCTGCTTCACCTGCGAAACGGTGAGGGACACCTACCAGGACATATACGGGAAGACCGTGCAGAGGGAATACACCAAGAACACCACAGCGCCACCGCCCTACTACTACAGGAACGACCTTCCCAGCGCCGGCCAGATGATCCCCTCGGATATCACCTGGGACGGGAACGCCGCAGGGATCAACGCCAGCATCAACGGCGGCGTCTTCCTGGTTCAGCACAGGGACCACGGCAGCGTCTCAGGATGGGGAGACCCCTCATACTCCACCAGTAATCTTTCCGGGCTCTCCAACGGCGAAATGACACCGATGGTGATGAGCGTAAACTGCCTCACCGGAAAGTTCGATGAGAACTGCTTCGCCGAGAACTTCTTCAAGATGGAGGGCGGGGCCGTGGGCGTGCTCGCCGCCACCCAGGTGAGCTATTCCTACTGGAACGACTACCTGTGCTACGGTCTTTACAAGTCTTTCAACGATGAATACACAAGCCCTCCGGCGCTCTACACAGACCCAACCGGCAACTACCTCACGGGACAGGCCCTCATGTGCGCCAAGGTTGAAATGGAAACCTCCGCGCCCATGTGCCCCTACCCCACCAACCGGGCCGAGACCGAGTGGGACCTTTTCCACTGGTTTGGCGACCCCACCATGGACATGCGCACCGAGGTTCCCCACACCCTTACCGTGTCATCACCCTTCAGCCTTCCCTCAGGGTCCACCTCTGCGGTCTTCACCGTCTCGGAGGCGGACGGACCTGTGGAGAACGCAATGGTATGCATGATGCACACCAGCGGGCTGTGGGTATCCGGCCTCACCGACGAGACCGGTACGGTGACCCTCGCCTTCGACCCCATCGGAGCGCTTAACGACATCACATTCATGGTTACATCCCACAACGCCCTTCCGTATCAGGGAGTAATAAACGGAGTGGGCATTGGCGAGACCACCACAGGCGTGGCAACCGCTTCCGTGGGTATGCCCTACCCCAACCCCGCGTCCTCCTCCCTTAACTTCCCTGTTTCCCTTTCGGGACCGGGAGCGGTTGAGATCAGGATATTCGACCTCTCGGGCAGGACGGTCGATGCCATCTCCACCGATGAACTCACCTCCGGCTCCCACACCCTGGTGTGGAACGCCTCCGAGGCCCCCGCGGGGGTCTACATGGCCAGGATATCCTCCCCCTGCGGAGGAACGGTGAGCAGAAGGGTGGTCATCACCCGCTGATCGATGCTTTCTGAAGGAACGGGGGGCGCTTCGGCGCCCCCTTTTCAGTACCTGTAGGTGTAGTGGAGTTCCAGGGAAGGGTCGTGACTCCCTGTCAGGGTACTCTTTGTGCTTCCCTCCAGGAAGAAGTCCCTGTTGAAGAAGTACTGAGCGCTGATGGTCCCGGCATCCGAGGAGAACACATCGCTTGAATAGCTTACGAAGAGGTCCGGAAGAACGTACTTTCCGGCATTCACCACCAGGGAGGTGGTGTCTGATGAGAAGTCCGGGGTGAACTGAAGGGCGTCAAGGCCCACATCGTCCCTGATGCTCCTGGCCAGCCACTGACCCAGGTAGTTGCCCGCCACACTTCCCAGAGCGGTGCTGTCGAACTGCTGGAGTTCGCCGTAGGTCATCCCGGCTGTCAGGAGGGTTACCATGTCCTGTTCACTTATCGTTCCGGCGGGTCCTGTTCCGAAGAGGGCGATCTCCGGGTTCTCAGGATCTCCTGTGACCGAAACGGTGATGATGTATTCCGCTCCGCTGACCGAGCTTCTTATCCTGGTCTCAGCTTCGATGTCCAGTTCGATCTCAAGGGGCAGCGACTGGAGGATACGCACCTCTCCCTGGGTTATACGGAACTCCCTTGCAAGCAGGTACACGCCTCCCCTGACCGCCCGCACATCTCCGCCCACGGTGAGCATCCCCCGTACCGTGCTCAGGTCGACCTGAGTAGAAAGCTCCACGTTTGCATAACTGTTCCTGAACCAGATTCCCCGTTCTCCGGAGACCCTTATGCTCAGGTCCAGGGGTAGCTCCGCAGGGGCGGTGGAGGACCCTCCGCCGGATCCTTCGATGGCTCCGCCGCCGCCCATTGAAATTGTGGCCGCGTCGATATTTATCTTTCCTGTGAGCTTCGGTTTTTCCGCCATGTCCCTGCTCTGGGAAAGCAGTGCCCCTGAGAGCTTCAGCCAGCCGACCCCCGCCACGAGGGTTTCCCAGCCGTTGAGATCGGCATTGAACCTGTAGCCCCTGAGTTCCATGGGGACCGATCCCCTGGCAAAGGACAGGTCCTCCCGCACATTGAGCAGCAGGGAACCCTCCAGGGTCGTTTCTCCGTTCTCCACGGAACTGAAGGTCAGGCTGCCGTTGTAGGCGCCTTCTTCCCTGGAGTCGGGGTAGGTCATGTAAAGGGAGAGCCCCGGGAACTCGATTCCCGGGTTGGTGAGATACAGTCTGTCGAAGTGTGACGCGATCCCGGCGGAGAAATCCTCGGAATCCCGCTGGTACTCTATCCGAGCGCTGACGCTTGCTCCGTACGTCTTCAGGGGAATGGGAAGAAGGTAGAAAAGCTCGTCCCCAACACCTGTGAGTTCTGCTTCCAGCCACATCAGGTCAGGCAGCACCAGGTCTATGTTGTCGCTCCTGTCCCATATCCCGTCGAAACCCATCCTTGCCCCGGAGCGGATACCGTCGGTCCACGACCATATTCCGTCGATCAGAAGGGAGTCTCCGCTGGTGATGAGGCTTACAGTGAGGCTGTCGGAGCTGTCCCACTGGTCATATGTGGGATGATCGACCCTTATGTTCAGGCTGGACTGCAGGTCTCCCATCAGGCCTGCAAGATCAGCGTCTGCCTCAAGGACTCCGGAAAAGGGCACCGAGAATCCCAACATGGTGGCGAACGAGGCTATGTCAACGTTCTGCAGCCTCGCCGAAACATCCATGGAATCCGCGGTGAACCTTCCCTCGGCGGTTATCTCGCCGCTGGGCAAATCGAGCCACAGTGTGTCGATAAGGACCCCTGAAGAGTCCGATGTGAGTTCCAGGTCACCGGATGAGATCAGGCGAAGCTTTCCTCCCCGTGTCAGAGCGATCCCTCCCAGGGAAAAGTCCATTGATGAGGGTCCGTAGGAAAAAATACCGGACAGCTCAAGGGCAAGGTCACCGGGCGCAACGACTATCAGAGAATCAAGGCTGACGCTTCCTGGAACGGCGTCGAAATCGGCCCTCGCTGAGTACCTGTTCTCCCCGAGAAGGATGGAGATGACCCCCAGGGTCCCCCTTCCGCTGATCCCACCGTTCTGTTCCACTCCGCCATTGAAGGAAAGCGTATCCGCCAGAATGGATCCGTAGTAGGCTTCAGCCACCAAAAGGGAGCATTCTGCCTGGAATCCGTCATTCCTCCTGGCGAAATCCCCGACTATCTCCAGCCCGGAACCCCCTGCGCTGTCTGCCCAGCATGAGTCGATACCAAGCCTTCCGGAAACGGTGTAGAGCCCCGGAGTCCCGGGATTCATACCGCCAAAGTCGACACTTGCGGCAAGGCCCTGAAAACCCGCCTCGGAGCTTCCGGACAGGGCCAGCTCCCCTATATCCAGGTCACCGGCCGACCTGAGTCCTCTATCCCCCAGTGAAAAGCCGCCGCTGAACTTCACTTCGGAAGCGGTAAGGCTGTCCAGCCGGTAGCTTGCCAGCTCAAGAACTCCGGAAACGGTGAATGAGGACATGCTGCCGCTTCCGGTGATGTCCGCCGCGAGTCCCCTGGCGCCGTCAAGGGGCGATGCCCTGCCCGGTGTGAATATGCCGCAGTCTGCTATGAAACCGCTCAGATCAGCGCTCCAGGCAACAGGCGAATAGTTCCTCCCCAGGGAGAGCGAGAAGTCCGAGGATATGTTCCCACCATCGGTTGAGAGGTCTAGTGCTCCCTGTATCCCCGCGGTGTTCCCGGAGCATGAAAGACTGAGGAAAGGAACTGAGTACTCCAGGACCCTGGTGTTGGAGAAAACTCCGTTCATCTCCATCCATGCGAGACTTCCACCTTCACCCGAAGCGCTCAGGTTAACCGAACCTGTAATGTCAGATCCTGGAAGCTCAGGGAAGTACGAAGAAACATCGGTTCCCTCAAGTTCGACAAGGACGGTACCGTTCCATGACAGATCCGCGAAGGCCAGGTCTCCGGATATTCCCGCTGAGACGCTTCCTGTCCTTGCTGCAAAGCCCGCCACCGCACAGCGCTCCCTGTCGGCCCATATCGAGTCTACGGAGAATCCCACCATCAGCCCGTCATAGTTTGCACAACCCTCGGGGATCGAAAGCGTGACCAGAGGGCTGGGTATCGAGCCGGTGATGCCACCGGAACAATTGAGCGAGGCGAAGGGCAGATCGGCGGCAAAGGCCGTGGAAAGCACACCGGAGAAGGAAAAGTCGACAGTGCTGTCGCTGTGGAGCACACCGGCCACATCAAGTGATCCCGGGGGGCTTGTTACAGTGAAATCCTCAAGTGCGGCCATCGTGGAATCGACCCTGAGAATGCCCGAACCCTCAACTGCGCCCAGGCCGGGGAGAAGGGAACCTGCTTCCTCAACGCTTATGGTAACGGACTCAATGTCGGGAATGCTTCCCCGGAGATGCATCGAGTCGACCAGAACGAGTCCGGTCAGGTCCTCAATCCTGCCGTAATCAAGAGTAATGCTTCCGGTCCTTGTTACAATTCCCGCCATGGTGCCTGTGAATATGGGTGAGAGTGAAGAATCGGGGGGCTCGGTTGATGGTTCAGGGGTTATTATCACAAGGCTGTCCACCGAGATGGACTCAACAGAACTTCTGAAAAGGAAGTCCGGGACGGAACCATGAACACTGGCGCCGTATACGCCCACCATCAGGCCTCTGTCGTTGGTGACAACAACTGAATCCACCGAGGTGAAGGAGAAAAGGTCCGACCTTCCTCCGTATACGGAAACCTGGGAATCAGCATCCCTGGTGATGTGTCTGACGATGTTCAGGATAGTGCCCTTCAGCGCTCCCGTAAGCAGAAGGATCCATAGGAGGAGGAATGCGGTTGAAATCCCTCCCAGGAGAAGGGCACATCCCTTAACGGGCTTTCTAGAAGGCCTGCCCGATGGCAAAATACACCTTTCCCCTCTTCAGCGAGTTCGACCATGTGGGAGCGAAGCCGTAATCGAGCCTGACGGGTCCGATTGGCGTGTCGTACCTGATCCCGATACCCGCTCCGAAACCGGCTGTGCCCGAGGATATCTGCTGAAGCTCCGTCCAGATGCCGCCTCCGTCGGCAAAGAGAACCGCGCCAAGACCGCCCCATACCCTGAGGCGAGCCTCGATGTTTCCCAGGGCCATTACATTCCCTCCCAGGGGATTGCCTTCGTCGTCCTCAGGCCCCAGCGTCTGGAAATCGTATCCCCTTACAGTGGTTCCTCCACCGAGGTAAAGCCTGTCGTTGGGGGGTATGGCGGTGTTCCCCGAATAGCCCAGGGCAACGCTTCCCGCGGCCCTTCCGGCGAGAACGAGCCTGCGGTTCACCGGGAAGAAGAGCCTGTACTCCCCGTCCACGGTGTAGAAGTCTATGCTGCCACCGGCCAGTTCACCGGAGACGCTTCCCGCGATCTTGAACCATGAACCGCCGGCGGGGTTCAGCAGGGGAGTTCTGGTGTCCCTGGTGAAGCCGCTGCTTATCCTCGCCGAGGTGACCCAGTCCTGTACTATTTCCGATGAGTCCGCCTGGGTGGAACGGAACCTGAGCCGCTCGATCCTGTAACCGCAGTTGTAACGCCAGACATCGGCGAATTGTCTGCTGAATCCGATCTCACCGCCGTAGCTTCGTTCCTGCTGATAGTCCCGCTGCAGGTAATAGTAGTCCAGCTTGAGCTGGGAATGCCATCTGGTGGAGAGGAACCAGGGCTCCTCATACACGGCCTGGGGTTCGAACTCGTTGCCTGAGTTGTCTCCTGATATGTACCTGGTGTACATGCCGCCGATCTGAAGTTTCTGGTTGTTGCCCATTATGTTGGGCTGTGTCCAGAACACGGAGCCGAAAACCGCTTCCGGGGAGATGTAGCCGCTTGCCAGATCAACCACCACATAGTCCTGTTCCGTCACCGATACAACGGCCTGTATGGTGTCCCTGCCCTCCTCCAGCCCGGGATAGTCTATCTGCACTCCGCTGAAAAGACCCAGTCCGTAAAGGGAAGTCAGGCCCTCCCGCATCTTGTCCAGGTTCATGGGTTCACCCACCGTGAGGTCGAACTCCCTGATCACCACTTCGTCCCGAACCTTCTGGTTACCCTGGACGGTGATGCCTCCAAAATAGCACAGGTCTCCCCTCTGTATGGAAATGGCAATCCCTCGGTCGTGATCGGAAGTGTCCGTGGGAAAGTCCGCAAGCGCCACAGTGGCCGTCGCTCGGAGATAGCCCCTGGCAGAGTACCTCCCCAGAACGGCCCTTCTGAAATAAGCGGTATCGGCGGGACTCACAGGTTCCCCCTGATCCACCGGGAAGAGGTTCTCTATCTCTTCCCGGGAGAACAGGCTGTCCCCCTGGATGGAAATGGCACCCCTGGTGGTCCTGGACCCCGCTTCAACCCCGATCACCACTTCGTATGTCTCGGAACCCCACCTGGGCCATACCACTTCGACGGCACCGTCAAGGAAACCGATGGATTTCAGGTTGGCCCTGACTGCCTCCCTTACCTGAAGGGAAGTGACCATGAATATGGAAACCCCTTCGTGAAGACCGCTTCCCCTGAGAAGAGCGCTCTCCGAGGCTGGAAGATTGCCCGTGAAGGTGATACGGTCTATAGTAGGTTCCGACAGCGCCAGAGCTGTACCCGCCTGCAGAAAGACTGCCGCGGTGGCCAGTAAAAGCAGAGTAGGTCTATGCATAGTCACAGGAAACCTAACACACAAAACAGCGGGAAGCCCATAGTCCCGGGGGCGCCCGTGGTGCTTCTTGTGGGGGGTACCGACCCCAGCGGGGGGGCGGGTCTCGCCGCCGACCTGAAGAGCGCCGCGGCTCTGGGAACCCATGGCTGCATCGCAGTCACCGCGATAACCGTTCAGAACAGCGGAGGGGTAACGGGCTGGACCCCAGTGGACCCGGCTGAGATCGCCGCCCAGATGATGGCGACCTGTGACGACGGACTGCCTTCCGCGGTGAAGACGGGAATGCTGGGAAGCAGGGATGCCGTGCAAGCGGTTGCCCGGGTGCTGGAAGACAGGCTCTCAGGGATCCCGGTGGTTGTGGATCCGGTGATGGTGGCCGGTTCAGGCGACGGTCTGGCGGAGGAAAGCCTCGAGGACTCCATCAGGGAACTGCTGATACCCTCCGCGAAACTGGTGACCCCCAACCTGGATGAAGCCGAGGCCCTCACCGGAATGGAGGTCCGCGACCGGAAACAGATGGAGAAGGCGGCCACCGCCATTCTTGACCTTGGAGCCCAGGGGGTCCTCCTGAAGGGAGGTCACCTCCACGGCCGACCCTGGGACATACTTGTGACCGAGGGGGGCCGGAGGTGGTTCCCGGGAGAAAGGATCATCCCCGGTAAGGTCCACGGAACCGGGTGTACCCTTGCCTCATCCTGCGCCTCCCTCCTGGCCTGGGGCTACTCCATCGAGGATTCGGTGGTGCTGGCGCTGCAGTATCTCCGCGGGGCCATCGCCTCCAGTTTCTCCAGAAAACTGGGCATCCTTCCCGGACACTTTCCGTTCAGGGGACCTGAACCCCCGGCGAAGAACGGCACCAGCTTCTACAGGACACCCAGGTTCTGCCCATCCTGCGGGGGAACCCTGGCGGCATCGATACCCCATCCCTCCTGTTCCAGATGCGGCCTGGTATTCTACCGGAATCCTCTGCCCGCGGTGATCCTGGTGCTGCGGAAAGGGAAGAACCTCCTTGTCGCCAGAAGGGCACTTCCTCCGGCGGTGGGGGAACATTGCCTTCCTGGAGGCTTCATCGATCTCGGCGAATCCCCGGAGGAAGCAGCCGCCAGGGAGCTGCTGGAGGAAACGGGGCTGAAGGCCGAAAGCATACGGCTCCTGGGAGCGGAAAGGGACGCAACCGACTACGGAAGCGTTGTCCTTTACATATACGAGGTGGAATCATGGGAAGGGGAACCGCATCCATCCGACGATGTTTCTGAACTTGAGTGGATGAATGTGGAGGACATCCCTCCCCTGGCCTTCAGGGCCCATGACAGGGTTGTGGCACAGATCAGAAAGGGAGTAATGTGATGGCACTGGTAAAATGCGCCAGATGCAAGGGAACCGGGATAGACGGCCCGGGGGATTCGCCCTGCGACATCTGCGGTGGCGACGGCAGGGTGGAGGTTCCCGATCCCGCCACACCATGTGTAAGGTGCGGCGGGAAAGGGCTTATCTACAATGATATCCTGGAAGAGTACGGCACCTGCGGAGGGTGCGGGGGTACCGGCTGGTCAAGGTAGGGAGCTACTTCGCCAGTTCGTCCAGGGTCTTCTTAAGCGCGTCGGAGTCATGGGTGCCGTACACCCTTACATCCCGGTTCCTCTTGAGGAGCCCCTGGAGCACCTGACCGGGACCGACCTCCACGAAGGTATCGAACCCGTTCTCGATCATCAGACTCATGGAATCGGCCCAGAGGACCGGAGAAGTGACCTGCCTTATCAGAAGCTTCCTGCTCTCCTCGACGCCTGTTATGTAGCTGGCGGTGACATTTGCCACCACCGGTATCCCAGGGTCGAAAAAGGCCGCTTCCCTCACCGGGCGTTCCAGTCCCCTTGCGGCATCCTCCATCAGCGGGCTGTGCCAGGCGCCTGAGACCTGAAGGGGGACCACCCTCTTCGCTCCGGCCTTGCTGCAGAGTTCCGCGGCATATTCAAGGGGAACCCTGGCTCCACTGATTACCACCTGGCCAGGAGAATTCATGTTGGCAACCCCCACGGGACCCTTTGCCTTGGCCTTGTTCACCAGTTCAGTGACCTTCTCCAGGTCCATTCCCAGGACCGCCTGCATTCCACCGGGGTACATGTCCGCGCACTTCTGCATCAGTTCGCCCCTTATCCTGGTGAGCCTTACGGCTGTTTCAGGCATGAGTATCCCCGACGCCACCAGGGCTGAGTACTCGCCGAGACTGTGGCCGGCGGTTCCCTCCGGATTGATGCCCGCCACCTGAAGTATCCTCATGGTGGCGATGCTCACCATGGTGATCGCAGGCTGGGCATAGTTTGTCCTGGTGAGCTTCTCCGCGGGGCCTTCGGCTATGGTCTTCATCAGGTCGTAGATGCCGCTGAACTCGTAGTGTCTGTC
>Ga0209203_1001235_pt1 | contig 19114 bp, 13 predicted proteins | sample AD_UKC109_MetaG_FD_184423 | JGI IMG/M metagenome (GOLD analysis project Ga0209203, IMG submission 184423) | Active sludge microbial communities of municipal wastewater-treating anaerobic digesters from Hong Kong - AD_UKC109_MetaG (SPAdes)... | ecosystem: Engineered > Bioreactor > Anaerobic >... | reverse complement strand
GATAAGATGAAACAGATAAAACAGGGCATGATGCAACAGCTTCTTACAGGAAGGATAAGACTGCTAGACAAGGAGGCTGTATGATGAGTCCGCAGCATCCAAAGCCAACATGGATAAGACTATTGCTAATAGATGGAACTCCCGACGGAATACGAATAATAGAAAAATCAAACTGGACAGGTTTAGCGGTTGTTGCCAGCCGCTCTAATCTAGTTGCTGCTCTTTCACGAGATGAATTGTCGCGGCCTGGAGTGTATGTACTGACAGGTCCCGGTAAAAGTGGTTCCTCTCGAATCTATATCGGCGAGGCGGATATTCTGCGAGATCGCCTGAAACAACATGCTATAGAGAAAGACTTTTGGATACAGTTTGTTGCCTTTACCAGTAGTAATGAGGGGCTTAACAAGGCTAATGTGAGATACCTTGAATCGAGTCTTATCAGACTTGCAAACTCTGCCAACCAGTGGGAGGTCGAGAATAATACAACACCCCTTCTGCCACCTTTATCGGAAGCCGATCGTGCTGATGCAGATTGGTTTCTGAATGAAATGCTTGTCATATACCCAATCCTGGGAATAGACGCATTCGAGGCCGCTTCAAAGGATGTCGCATCACAGGGTCCGGACGAAGATTACATTCTTTCACAGAGAGGGGCAAAGGCCAAAGGGATAGAGGTCCCAGACGGTTTTGTCGTTAAACAGGGTTCCTGTGCTCGTATTGCAGAAGTAAATTGTATACAAGCCTATTTGCACGATCTTAGGCAACAGCTTATCGATCGTGGAGTTTTGAAGCGAGAAGGCGATTACTATGTATTCACGCAGGATTATCGGTTCGCTTCTCCTTCTACTGCCGCAGGTGTGTTAGTGGGAGGCCCTGTAAATGGTCGTACCGCCTGGAAAACTGCCGAAGGAAATACCCTGAAAATGATTCAAGATGCGAGGACGGAGGCTAGTGGATGATGGGATATGTCGGGCAACGCGAGATCAGAACTCAGAAAGCGGTGCTGACTTTTCTTCAAAACGCTCTGGGTTACAGATATCTCGGAAACTGGAAGGACAGATCCGGTAACAGCAATATTGAACAGGAGCTGTTGAGTGAATGGTTGCAGCGACAGGGCCACGATAAAAAGACCATCTCCAGGACTATTGACCTTCTCGAGAAAGCCAATACTGTTATCGGTGAGATAAACACTTACTACGCCAACAAAGAAGTCTATGCGCTTCTGCGTTACGGCGTGAAGGTGAAAACGGATATAAGAGAGCAGCACAAGACAGTCTGGCTAATTGATTGGGATAACATCGAGAATAACGATTTTGCCGTGGCAGAAGAGGTAACGATAATAGAGGAACATACGAAGCGGCCAGATATAGTGCTGTATGTGAATGGGATCGCCTTCGCAGTTCTCGAATTGAAGCGTTCAACAGTATCAGTTACAGAGGGTATTCGCCAGAACCTGGATAATCAGAAAAAGGAGTTTATAAGACGCTTCTTCTCGACAATTCAGCTCGTAATGGCCGGAAACGATACCGAAGGCCTTAGATATGGGGTCATTGGAACACCGGAGAAGTATTACATGCGCTGGAAAGAAACAGAGGCACATCCGCTGGCAGGTGATAACCCTCTGCTGAGAGAATTGGGCCAGCTATGTAGAAAGGATCGATTACTCGAGATAGTGCATGACTTTATATCATTTGATGCCGGCATTAAGAAGACCTGTCGCCACAGCCAGTACTTCGGTGTTAAAGCAGCGCAAGAACGAATAAGGCGCAGAGAAGGCGGAATAATCTGGCACACCCAGGGCAGCGGGAAAAGCCTCATAATGGTATGGCTTGCCAGATGGATCAGAGAAAATGTAACCGGTTCAAGAGTGCTCATTGTGACGGACCGTATAGAACTGGATGAGCAAATAGAGGGCGTCTTCAAGGACATTAAAGAAGATATACTACGCGCTGAAAGCGGAGCGGATCTTATCCAGGAACTCAACAAAAATGAAAGATGGCTCATATGCTCGCTTGTCCACAAATTTGGAGCGGGCGAGGGAGCCAGTGAAAATGACGTTAAAGAATATCTGGATGATATTAGGAAAAGTCGAACCGCAGACTTCAAAGCAAAGGGCGAGATATTTGTCTTTGTGGATGAGTGTCACAGAACACAGTCGGGAATCCTTCACGATGCCATGAAAGAACTTGTTCCTGATGCGATGTTCATTGGTTTCACTGGAACTCCGCTTCTGAAGGAAGACAAACAAAATAGCATTGAGGTGTTTGGTCCTTATATTCATACCTATAAATATGATGAGGCGGTACGTGACGGCGTTGTACTAGACCTGAGATACGAAGCGCGAAATATTGATCAGAATCTCAGTTCGCCACAAAAAGTAGATGAGTGGTTTGAAATAAAGACACGCGGATTGTCGGATGTAGCCAAAGCTCAGTTAAAGAAACGCTGGGGCATAATGCAGGAAATTCTCAGTTCAGAAGATCGACTTCAGAAGATTGTAAATGACATTCTTATGGATATGGAGAGGAAGGACCGACTCCAGAGCGGTAACGGGAATGCCATGCTAATTGCTGAAAGCATTTACTCGGCCTGCAAATTGTATGAGATGTTCAGCAAGGCTGGATTTGGAGATAAATGCGCCATTGTTACTTCTTACAGACCCACTCCTGCGAGTATAAAGGGAGAAGAGACGGGCGAAGGGCTTACTCAAAAGCTTCTTGAGTACAAAATCTATCGAAAGATGTTGGTCGACTTCTTTGATGAACCTGAAGAGAAAGCGATGAACAGGGTTGAAAAATTTGAGAAAGAGGTAAAGAGACGTTTTATAGAAGAACCTGGACAGATGAAATTGCTCATAGTCGTAGATAAACTGCTAACTGGCTTTGATGCGCCTCCTGCGACATACCTGTATATAGACAAACAGATGAGAGATCACGGCCTTTTCCAGGCTATCTGCAGAGTTAACAGGCTTCATACGGAAGATAAGGAGTATGGTTACATCATAGATTATAAGGACCTCTTCAAATCTCTGGAAAGCTCCATTAAAGACTATACCGGTGGAGCCCTGGACGGTTATGACAGAGAAGACGTAGAGGGGTTACTTAAAGATCGTTTGGAAAAAGCTCGTGAACGGCTTGAAGAGCTTCGTGAATCGATCAAGGCTCTATGTGAACCGGTAGAACCGCCAAAAGGTACTGCTTCTTATATTAAATATTTCTGCGCCGAGGAAAGCGGCAATGTAGAGCAACTGAAGGAGAATGCGCCTAACCGTGTTGCGTTGTATAAAACAGTCTCTGCGCTTGTAAGGGCATATGCTAATCTGGCAAACGAAATGGAAGAGGCTGGCTATTCATCAGATGAGATAAGTGCCATAAAGAATGAAGTCTCACATTACGAAAACGTCCGCCAAGAAATTAAACTGGCAAGTGGCGACTATGTGGATATGAAGGCCTACGAACCGGCCATGAGGCATCTTCTAGACACTTACATTAGGGCTGAAGAAAGCAAGGTACTCTCGAATTTCGATGATATGACTCTCGTAGAAATGATCGTAGACAGTGGAGAAACTGCCATTGATAATCTGCCCGTCAGTATCCGTAAAGATAAAGAAGCCGTATCTGAGACGATTGAAAACAACGTAAGAAAACTAATCATAGATGAATCGCCGGTCAACCCAAGATACTATGAAAAGATGTCACTGCTTCTGGATGAGCTTATACAGGAAAGACGGAGACAGACTATTGATTATAAGACTTATCTCGAACAGATTGTGAAACTGGCGAAACAGGTTGCAAGACCGGAAACGGAAGCTAAATACCCGGGCATGATTGACACGCCGGCAAAGAGGGCTTTTTACGACAATCTAGAGCAGCTGGGAGGTTCAGTCGCGAAAGATTCCCAGGGACAATATAAGTATCACAACGTTTCGAATTCGCGCGCCAAAATGGCTATCGCACTGGACAAGGCGATCCGCGATGTGAAAAAAGCCGACTGGAGGGGCAACCGACAAAAAGAACGTGAAGTTGAAATAGCAATAAAGAAGGTCCTCGGAGATTCAGATCAGCTCGTTAAGGAGATATTCGAAATTGCCAAAAACCAGCGTGATTATTGAAAAATACACACTAGATATCCTTGGAACTCCCATTGAGGTTGTGAGAAAAAATATAAAGAACCTCCATCTGGCCGTATATCCTCCTGAAGGCAGGGTACGTGTAGCCGCTCCGCTTCATATGACTGAAGATGCAGTGCGTCTTGCGATTATCACCCGCATAAGCTGGATAAGAAAGAAACAGAAGGCTTTCAAAAATCAGGAAAGGCAATCACGGCGGGAGATGATTACAGGCGAGAGCCATTACTTTCAGGGACGCAGATACAGGCTTAGAGTCGTAGAAATAAACAGGCCTCCAACGGTAAAGCTTTCGAACAACTCAACCATAGAGCTTAGAGTCCGCCCCGATAGCGATCGGGCAAAAAGAGAAGCCGTTCTTAACGAATGGTACCGCAAGAAGCTTAAGGAACAGATTCCTGCCATGATAAGCGAATGGGAACCTAGAATCGGAGTCAAGGTTGCCGATTGGGGTGTTCGCAAAATGAAAACGCGATGGGGAAGCTGCAATACAAAAGCAAGGCGTATTTGGTTGAATCTCGAGCTGGCGAAGAAGTCTCTTCCGTGCCTCGAATATGTCGTTGTGCACGAAATGCTCCATCTTATTGAACGACATCATAATGACCGCTTCAAATCTCTTATGAGTGAACTGCTTCCAAATTGGCAAACCACGCGTGATGAACTGAACCGCTCACCAATAGGTCTTCTGTAGTGATTTATTGACGTAAATACTTCCTCTCGACAGCACATGTATTGCCCTGACAGTTTAATTACCTTTCATTGATGAATTTGCTTAGCAGTACAGTCTAAACCTGTATTGCTATCTGATACTGCATTTATGCTTCATTAGAATTCTTCCTGGGCACTATTAATTTCTGCAAAATATCCTTCTCTTGACGTATAAGATTATTCTTAAAATCTCGCACAATTTACTATAAGCCAATTATAAAGCTGCGTATAGCTATTTATAAGGGCCCTTGTCCTCCACAGATAATGACTTGTTATTTCTACAACAAGAAACAAATTAATTTGTGGAGGACATCTTTTTTTGAAGAAAGTCATTTCGGATCAAGAAGTAGAAGCAATTTATAAGATGTACAAAGACGGTACAAAGGTAAGTGACATTGCAAAGGACTTTGGAGTTACAAATTCTACAATCTATACGCGCCTAAATCGACGTTATGGTCCTTTGGGAAAAGAGCGAGCCGTTAACAAGCGAAAATACACTGTTGACGAGAGTTTCTTCGAGACAATTGATACTCCGGAGAAGGCTTATATAATGGGATGGTTTTATTCGGACGGCTCAAACAGCGTTTCGCCAAATATTGCAAAGATCGATGTGGCAGAGGATAGCGTAGATATTCTTATAAAGATTAGGGAAGTAATCGGATCAAACGCGCGAATTATTCCTATGAAAAACTCGGCCAATAGCTATGCTGGCGAGAAAGCACAGATGCTATACAGATTAGGAATCTACAACAAAGTTGTGAGTAAGCAAATTGCTGCTTTAGGTATTTGCGGAAATATGACCTACTCGCGCACCTGGCCAGAGTGGCTTAATGAAGACCTTGAGCCTCATTTTATCCGAGGGCTGATTGACGGAGACGGATGCATCTCTATTAGCAAGAAAAAAGGTTTTGCAATCAGTTATTGGGGAACTGCAATGATGTGCGATGGCTTAAGTAAAGTACTCAAGAAAATTGGCGTTGATCATAAACATAAGATTGACAAAAAAGGCCATCACTATATACGAATTACAAAACAAGCTGAATGCCTAAAATTCGCGGACTATATTTACCACAACTCTACAATCCATTTGGCCAGAAAATTTGAAAATTACAAAAGGATGAAGGCTATCAGGGACGAGAAAGATCTAAAGAAAAGCGCGCAAAAGTCAGACTCTTTGGCAATGGTATAGAATTTATACTTATAGTTATTCCGCAAAATTTACTGTGACCAATTGTTTGTCTAGCTTTTTAGGCTTTTTTAGATTAGATATTTCTCGTCATTTTAACCGCTAATTGAATGGTATACTTTATTGAAAAAAATAATAGTGAGGTGATCCACAGTATTGGTTCAGAAAAGCGAAACAGATCTTAGAACTATATTCCTTGAACTACAAGAGATGGAGAATCTAAAAGTGTACCGTTTAACCGTCACAGATGGGAAAAGGTCACTGAACATTTCCAGGCCGCCTATGACGCGTTCAGAAAAGTCCAATCTCGGTTTCATTGAAGACGCAACGTTGGCTTTTTCAAACGGGAAGCGCTACTGGACTGATGAGAAGCAAATTGAATTTTGCGGGGAACGCAAAAAGAAGTACCTTGAACATTTCATACCGTATTCTGCAATGAAAAGGTTGGCCACGAACTATTATTATCATTCTTACAACGAAATAGAAAAAGCGATGCAGACTGCTTATTACTTACAGCCTAACTTTGCTATTAATTTCAAACCTGTCGAAAAAATTCTGCACAATGAAAAATTCAACCTTAAAGACACTTTTGACAACGCCAAAACTTTTATTATTCATATCAAGAAAAAATTTGAGGCTGAAGGGTATGAGCTCAGATCAATTTTAGTTCCTAGCACTGCCAAGGATGATAGTTTTAACGGCATTCTGCATTACCATCTAGTCGGCGCGTTATATGAAAATGGCCGAAAAATAATTAACCAGGAAGAATTACTTCATGCTTTCAGACGCGTTTTTAAGTTAACCAAGAAAAATAACTATTATTATTGCTATCCCAATTTTGAAAGCAAATACTACGATTCCAAAAGGAAGGTACCTGGCGCGTTTTTCGCTGTCGCGCTTTCAGTTGACTATACAAGCAATAGAGAAATATGCGAATTGTACAACTTATATGAGAATCTAACCGATTCCCTGGGCAGCAAGGTGTTCAAAACAACTTTCACGCCGTCTATTCGAGGCAATAACAAGAAGAAGACCTATTGCTCGTTGTTTTCAGCAAATGGGTGCGGCCAGTACAGGAACAACATTAAGTACTTGTCATCCGACGATATGGATATTCTGTATTACGCCATTAATGCGTATTATAACAGGCAAGTCGCGCGTTCAGAGTATGAAACAGGTTACTTTGTAATCAACATAAAATTGCCTAATCTTTTATCCATGCCAGTTGTCAACAATATCATTTATAATCAGCATATAATGGCTGTTATCGCAGCATAGTCATATACATAATTAGTTGATACTCAGCGTTATTAGCTACCTTTAAAGCAAACTAATTCTATCGTCTATAGTAATTCGACGGTCAATCGTCTAGAACGGCTCTATTTAGGGCCGTTTTTTTATGCCTCCAGAACTTACTTCTAAGCTGCAAATTCCTAGATTAGCTAAATGTAAGCGCTTCCGTGGACGTACCAGTATGTGGGTTTTGCGCGTGTGGATATGGTACCGAGATTTGTGCCCCACCCCTTTCCTACGGCACCAAAAACTCACTAGGCCTCACTTCTGTGAGGTCAATCCATTTTTAGGAGGCGTTTGTTATGCTTAGTAGAAACGATCTACAGATTGTCATGCAGTGTCTGAAATCCCTTTCAACAGTTCCAAGCAAAACTCTTCTTAGCGAACTCGATCTAAAAACTCCAACAGGTCAAGTTGTTGAATCCCTTATTCTTCTGATGGAAGAGCTTTATCCCGACTACATGAGGAGGAATATCCACCATAATCGGGTTGAACGGCCGGAGTCAATATATTGGGCTTGCCACGAGATGATTAGCCTCGACCAAGAAGTGATGAAAGTTGTCTCTCTCAGTACAAAGTTGAATATTGTAGGCATTGACCTGGTGAGTTCGGGAATCTTGGACAGCTGCATTTGCCACCCGAGGGAAGTATTCAGGCCTGCAATAATGAGATCAGCCGCAGGTATTATACTGGTGCATAACCATCCATGTGGAGATCCTTCGCCTTCTGAAGAAGACAAGACTACAACCAACGCCATAAGAGAAGCGGGGAAGATTCTGGGTATCAGAATGGTGGATCACGTAATCCTTGCAAAAGGTTCTATATACTCGTTTGAAGATGATCGGATAATTGATTTGTTAGAAACAATTTCTATCTCCAAATAGATTCTTGCAGATGTATTTTGTTGTGTACTTCTGATGTGGTATTATTTTCTATATCTAACATGTTAAGTATGTATACTATGTATTGAGGTGCCTTTATGAAAGAAGACGGAACGTATTATGCTCAGGAAGTAGCTGATCTTTTGGGTATTAACAAACGTACGCTTTTTCGATGGGAAGCAACAGGTAAGCTGCCTTTTACACCCGCTAGAGATATTAGGGACTGGCGTGTATATGAACAACGCCAGGTTGATTGGCTTAAAAGAAACGTTAAGCTTCTCTTGAAGAGCAGGGGTTGATCTGACGTGCCCAATTCTATTATGTTTGGAAATTCAAAGGGGGGCGTTGGCAAGACAACCTGTTGCGTAAATGTTGCAGATATTCTTGCAAGGCGGGGTAACAAGGTACTTCTCATTGACATGGATCCCCAAGGGCATTGCTCGATGTCGTTGGGAAAGAACCCTCTTTTGTTCTACAACACGATCGCTGATGTTTTGACGAGAAAGGCCTCTATTGAGGAAACCATAGTTAATATGGGGCCTAACTTCGATTTACTCCCATCCAATATAGGAATGTTCGATATAGAGGATGAGCTTAGAAGAGCAATAACTCCTTATTTTTTGCTGGATAACTCTTTAAGACCTATCAAGGCTAGATATGACTTCATAATAATCGACACACCACCAAACATAGGAACATTTGTTCTAAATGGAATTATAGCCAGCGAAATAATCATTGTTCCAATTGATTCCTCTTTCCTCGGCGTAGAAGGATTCCTGAGATTGAAGAATATTCTAACAAAAGACATCGAACCCGCTCTAAAACGTACTTTTTTGATTCGGATTCTCATAACGATGTTTGATTCTAGAACCAGGATGTCAAAAGATGTCAGAGAAGATGTGGCAGAAAATTTTGGCCAAGAAACCGTTCTTACTTCTTTCATAAACAGAAACACAGATGTTCAGAGAGCCATAGCTAAAGGAATAACTTTAAGGTCCTATTCTGAAAAAGAGAAAAAGACCCCACAAGGGCTAATTGATTATGAATCCCTCGTTGATGAGTTATTAGCCCTAATTCAATTTAGGTGAGTACAATGGCTAAACGTGAAAGCACTAGCGGAATTAGTCGTTTGATTACGAGTCTTCAAGAACAGACGAAGATACTTGAAGCGGAAGAACACCACGATGAAATCCCATCATTAATCAATACGAAAAATACACGTGATACGGAAAACGGACCTAGTACTAGAACCGTACCTGGTACTAATACCGTACCTCCTTCCAATAATGAGGGTACGCAAAACGTACCTGATACTAATAACGTACCTAGTACGAATGCAGTACCTCCTTCAAGTAAAGGGGATACGGAAAGCGTACCTAGTACGGAAAAAAGCGTAACGGAAAGCGTACCTGGTACGGAAAAAAGTAGTCCGAAAATCGTACCTGGTACGGATATAGTATCCGATACGGATATCGTACCTGGTACGAAAAACGATACTTTTGTTGGTGATGCGCTGATAAACAAGTTCTCCGACATTGACAGAATTCGAGTTGCAAAACGCATTCTAGCCCTAAAGGTTCCACATTCAGCACGTTGTCTCTTGCTTCATTTGCTAGTTTCAATGAATTGCACTAAGCAACAAATCTCACTAAATGCTTTTAGTCGAGAGATCAATGTTAGAAAAGCAACTCTTGTCGATGCATTGAAAAGTTTGGAACTAGAAGAAATTGTCCGTGTTCAGCGACAAATAACGGGTGTAGTCGTTGATCTAGGTCCCTTCTTAGGTAGTACTAATACCGTACCTGGTTCACATAGTATGTATGAAGGTATGTCTAGTAATATAGTTAAAAAAGAAACTAACATACATACATTGAGAGGTACTAATACCGTACCAAGATTCAATTCGATAAGAGAAGAAGCTTTGCGAGGAAATATTGAAGATATTCTTATAGCTTTAGATCTTCTAGGAATTATAAAGGTTGCCAATAAAAGGGTATCTATGTCCAAAAAAGTAATGAGAGCAATCTATACTTGTGTTGAATCTGAAAAGAAAATGCTTGAAGCTATTGCTTTGGCAATGGAAACGGAGAAAAAAGCTAAGTCAAATCCTCAAGCATATTGGTTAAAGTTACTGGATGAAAAAGATCCAGAGGAGCTTGATGAATTGCAGCTTCATGACGCTAAGGATTTTATGGACCTTTGTAAACAATTTATGGGTAAGTCTTTTGAATCGCCAAGTTTAGAAGAATTGAAGCAATTGGCAGCTGTTTTGATGAAAGAAACTGGTCACTTTAGAGATCGCCGAAGCGTTGTAGATTACCTGAATTTGAAATCTGATGACCTTAAGGAGCGGTTGGTGAAATACAGAAGTACTTTGGATAATCTATAATGTTTTAGGGACATTTCTTTCGTAGTGCTAATTCAGGCTGCCTTTTGTGTAGCTTATGTCGTTAGATGAATAGATTGTTCAGAAAAGTCAAACGCATTTCATTTTCGGAGCGCGTTACAATTAAGTCGACACGAACCAATTTGAGCTATCCGTGTGTGGAACTTGCGAAAATAGATTATTGATAGATTGATAAATTTTCTATAATGCGCTTCATATAACAATTATAGCTGTTATTAACTTGTTTTGACTCGATGATATAAACCCCAATTGCGGGAAGTGTGTTGGCAGTTACTGGAGTATTTAAAAAAAACTAAAAAGCGTTCTTTTCTGCTTTTGTGCATCTTTTTAAATTGATTGTTATTGCTGCTGTTTATCTATAAATGAAGCTTCAGATGATGAGATTCTATTCCTGCTTATTGTCCTTCTAACATTATTTATAATACGCGCGCGTAAATCGGTTTGTTTAAATGTCGCTTTATTGGCTAATCCCCTTTGCAGAAGGCTATTTCGATTTTATCATCAATTACCGCATGGAAGAGTCGGCGCACCAAAATTTGGTATACCAGAAATTGCTATATCAAAAAATGGTACAACGTGATTTGACATGCGAATTTGAATCCGGTATTGTTTTGAAATTAATGTAACATTTGATATTGTTGAAATATAGTTATCTAAATCTTGTTAGTGACTGGGCTTTGAACATTGGAAATTCTATATATTGGTTTGGGAAAGCCTTTTAATTTAAACGATTTTCATTTTAATCATTCACAATAAATAGAGCAGTTTGTTAAGGAGGCCAAAGAGTGAAACGAGTTAGTTCTCTTTTCGTGATTTGTTTGCTTATCTTCATGTTAGCCGGGTGTCCATCTGTTCAGACTAAGAAAGATCCTACGCTAAAGGCTTTGTTGTTTAATTCCCTTGCCGTCCCAGACTTCGATCCAGACATAACCGATTACACTATTGTCCTTCCAATAGGAACAAATGAAGTACCTACAATAACTACTATTCCTAACGTCGAAGGCGTAACTATCGAAGTGATAAATGCGGAGACTCTTCCCGGAACAACTACAATAATTGTCACGGCATTAGATGGCAAGACTGTGACTACATATCACATCTACTTCACTGTGCAGAAGAACAATGACTCTTCTTTGAAGACTCTTGAATACAACGATATGCCCGTTCCAGGTTTCAAGTATGACAAGCTAGACTACGAGATTATTCTTCCAGCTGGAACTATCGATTTGCCAACGATTTCAGCTACTGCGAATGACTCAAATGCAACTATCACTATAACGCTGGTTTTGGAGCTTCCAGGAACTGCTGTAGTTACTGTAACTGCCGAAGACGAAGTTACAACCTCTACATATTCAATCTACTTCATTCCTCAGTATTTTATTGCGGTATCTTCGAATCCCTCATTTGGTGGAACGATAACTGGCGCTGGTAACTACGTTCATGGATCACAGGTAAATCTAATAGCGACACCTAACGAGGGCTATGAATTTGTTGACTGGACAGATAATGGAGTGCAGGTAAGCACAAAAACAAATTACTCCTTTACAGCTGACGCAGATAGAGCTCTTGTAGCTAACTTTAGACGAATAACTTACTCTATAACTATAAACGTAAATCCAACAGATGGTGGATCGGTAAGTGGTGGTGGGACGTACAATTCAGGTGATGAAGTTACGGTGGTTGCTACTCCTAATCAAGGGAACCATTTCATAAACTGGACAGAATCTGCAATTGAAGTAAGCAAAGAGCCGGTTTACACATTTACTGCCACAAGGGACCGTGATCTTGTGGCCAATTTTGAAATGAATCACGCGCCCGAATTCGACAAACTTCTACCAGCTGATGGTGCGGTTAATCAGTCAACAGATGTGAAGCTTGAATGGAATGCCGTTGATCCGGATGGAGCTAACGTAACTTATGATGTTTACTTCGGATACTCAGCCAGCAATCTTAACAAGGTCCTGGAGAGTTCAAATCTTAATGAGTATTATCCAGAAGTGATTAAGGGGTTTACCTTCTACTGGAAGGTTGTCGCTTCAAATGGTTTGGCCACAAAGGATTCTGGAGTAAGAGCTTTCTCTACGATAGAAGAAGTTCTTGCAAATAAATCAGTACACATAATCGATAACCTACTAGATAAGCAGCCTTCAGATCCAGAGGCTATGGTTGTTCAGGTAAAGGGAATCGGAACTGTCTCGGGATCAGAGATAGAGATTGAGATCGACACAGACTACATGGAATTTATGAATATCGACGGGCAAATCCTTAGCGAATTTCTTGCATCTAATCCCGAGGCGACATTTGCAAACTTCGAACCCTGGTGCGAATACAAAGCTATGAGTACCGATTTACTGTCGATAATAAAACTCAAGGATGATACCGGGTCCACGGTCTCACTGAGCGGAGCATATACAAACTCTGCTGGAAACAATATTGCCGATGGGGATTTCTGGTTTATCTATGTGAAGACAAAGGCTAGAACGGGAAGAACTGCCGCAGTTTTCAGCAGCGCTTCATTTGTTGATAATACTTTGGTTGAAATCCCCGTTGATTCAAGTGATCAGGGACTTTTCATTGTGAAGTAATACCGGACTAATGTTCGGTATTTTTGAAATTCAGGGTGTTTCATTGGTTATTCAAGTTTCCATAATCATAATAGCGTAAAGCGAGTCGATAAGTGGCCAGGGGAGGTAGTTGGATGAAAAGGGTAAGCGGATTTGTCGCGATCGGTTTACTGGTTCTAATAATTGGAGGATGTTTTCAATTAGACCAGAAAATGGTTAATTCTGAAGAGCTTTCCTTCATTCTAAATGAGGACGGCTCAGTATCCATTAAGGCCCTGAAAGAACTAACGGGGATAGATATGATAATAGCAGCCTCTATTGAAGATGAAGCCATAACGGTTGACGATTCTCTCTTGAAGATAGTAACCCATAGCGATGAATATACCACTAGAATAGCCATAGTCTCGACTTCAACCAACATAATTGAAGGAGAAGAGATAGCCAAAATAAACGGTAATTTCACTACTTTAAAGAACCTGGTAGTATCTTCTTCTGCAAAGTATCTCGAAATGCCTTCGCCTAAACCTCAGGCAAAGCCCCCATTCCCGGATGGTATAAGCATAGTGGATGGAAGCATAGACAAAGCCTCCGAAGGGTACTTTCTTGTCCACGCTGAAAACGTCAATGGATTTGCCGGAGTTGAGATCACGATAACTTACGATCCACAGTACATAATCATAGACAAATCTAAGGGAGAACAGGGAGTAAACCTTCTAAACTCTTTCGGAACGGGACTACTAATAGTTCAACATACAGAAAACAGTATTAAGATAACCACTGCTTTCAACTCTGCAAAGAGTATAGATAGCGAATATATCTACCAGATACATTTCATTGCCAGTCTCACAGAGGGGAAAACAATAGTTAGTCTCTCGGGAGAGTTGCGCGACGCAAACACAGAACTAATTCAGACAACGTTCCATGATGGCGAGATTGTTATAGGCGGTCCCAAACTAATTGGTGACTTTGATAATAGCAACAAGGTGGATCTCTCGGACTTCATATTGTTTGCCAGAAGCTATGGAAGTGTACTTGGTGGAGAAGGCGAATACAGTGACACATATGACATAGCCCCTGCAGAGGACAAATACCTGGGAGTATGGGCGGGGATATACGACAGCTGTACTCCAGATGGAAAGATAGACCTTGTTGACTTCATAATCTTTGCGAGAAACTACGGGAAAAAGAAGCCAAACGAACCACCCTTCATATCTGTACCCGATCAGCAGGTTGCTCAAGGTGAAACCTTGGAACTGGATCTTCTAAACTATTCATCCGATCCCGAAGGTGACAGCCTGTTATTCACGTTGGAAATAGGATCACCGGGCACGATAACTAATTCAATCTACTCGTATACACCAGACTTTGACACACTGGGAAATCAGATAGTTGAGATAACGGTTGAAGACACAGCGGGAAACGCAATGACAGATGATTTCATAATCGAAATAACGAAAACTAACAGACCTCCCGTTACAGATGGAATAGCCGATCAGACAATAGCAGAAGGAGAAACACTCAACATTCAGCTATTTGATTACTTTGAAGATCCAGACGGAGACAACCTAGTTTTCGCTGTAGTTTCGGGAGTGGGCACGGTTGTTGGCAGTGAATATACCTACAGTCCTGATTACGATGCGGCTGGAACATACCAGGTAAGGATAAAGGCAGCCGATGGGAATGGCGGAGAGGTTGAAACGACATTCACGCTGACTGTTGAGAACACGAACAGGCCTCCGGAAGAGCCGCAGCTATTTACTCCAGATAACACTGCCTTGTTAATCAGCACAACTTCAGTAGAACTCAGCTGGGACTGCAATGATCCGGACGGCCAGCTTCTTACATATGATGTCTATTTTGGTGAAAATACCGAGGCGCTTGAAGTTATAGCTACGCAGTCGGCTACAAGTTTTCTCCTTGAAGGGATAACAGCGGGCAAGACATACTACTGGATGATAGTGGCAAGAGATCCATTCGGAGACGAAACTCCAAGTGTGATCTACTCTTTCAGCACAGATTATTATCTAATTCCCGGCGGAGAGTTTGAAGGAGTGATCTCCGGATATGCGCTCATGACTAAGGCCAACTCTCCATACATAATCACGGGAGACATCATAGTTGAATCTGGAGCGCAGCTGATAATAGAACCTGGAGTCGAGGTTAGATTCACCTACATATCTGATCCAGACAACAACGGACAGGAAGATACTAATGCAGCCGATCTTATAGTCTATGGGAAGCTTTTTGCAGAAGGAAGCGCAACGGAACCGATACTTTTCACCTCGAATGAAGATCCGGCGCTTAAAGGCGACTGGGGAGGAATAAGGTTCTCATCTGATGAAGGGACATCTACGATATATCACGCAACTATTGAAATGGCTAAAAATGGTGTCTGGACATCTGAAACCAGCAATATAGAAATATTCAGCTCGCAAATTATAAATAATATTAATTCAGGTGTATATGTTAATTATAAATCAACAGTCAGAATTCTGAAGAGTCTTCTCAGTGATAATTCTTCTGGAGTGGTTAATAACGGTATTGCAGAAATTGCTTTGAGTAAAATTGAGAATAATTATAATGCTGGCATATATTCATATAATGATACATCCATAGAAAAATGCACTATTGCAAACAATAATTACTGTGGAATAAGTGGTTATCTATACAACATTGTAGAATCACAATTTTCTGCAAACAAGAATTACGCAGTAGAAGGTTCTGATTACACGATACAAGAATGTCTTTTCAAGGATAGTTCTTTGGGTATAAAGGGTTCAAACATTACAGTAATAGATAGCACATTTGAGGGACAATTCCTACAGGATACTAGCATTGGTATTTATATTCACGGTCAGGCTCTGATTTCTCACAATGTGATTTCTGGATATTCAACTGGGATTACTGTTTCAACTTCCATGGAAGTAAAGATCAGTGAAGACCTGATAATGGGAAACTTCATAGGAATCTACTTCGGAGAAGTTAGTGGGCAGAAGCTCAACTGCTCAAACAACAATATCTATGGCAATCGGGACTGGAATGTCTATAACGATTCAAACCAGAGAGTGGCTATAACCGATTCATTCTGGGGCACAAATGATGAGAGTGTTATAAAAAGTAACATCTTCGATTACTTCGAAGACTCCAGCAGAGGTCCAGTGAGCTATACGGGCTTCAAATCCTCTCTTGTTGAAGGTGCAACTTCTGCAAGGACAATAGCTACAATACTATATGGTAGGAAAACGCCGATCCTTGGCGATGAAGTTACTGTCGAATGGACAGCATACGATCCAGATGGAGTTATACAATCATTCAATCTGTACTTTGGAGATACAGAGCCTCCGGGAATTCATATTGAGAATGTTATAAGTCCAGTGACTTTTCCTGTTGATCATGCAAAGACTTACTATTCTAGTGTTAAAGGATTCAACTCTAAAGGGTTTCTTGAAGCAGAATCTACCATTTTAGAAATACGCATTGGACTACCAGTGATCTACGGTGGGTCAAGTTATGATTATGGATACAGCGTTGTTGAGACATCAGACGGCGGTCTGGTTGTGACTGGTTCCACGGATTCCTTTGGGAATGGTACTCAGGTTTATTTGCTGAAGACTGATTCAACTGGAAATCTACTCTGGGAGAAGAACTTTGGTGGTACAAGTGATGATTATGGACGAAGCGTTGTCGAGACATCAGACGGTGGACTGGTTGTGACTGGTGGCACGAGTTCTTTTGGAAATGGTTATCAAGTGTATCTGCTGAAGACAGATTCAGATGGGAATCTTTTGTGGGAGAATAACTTCGGTGGATCAAATAGTGATTATGGATACAGCGTTGTCGAGGCATCTGACGGTGGACTGGTTGTGACTGGTGGCACGAGTTCTTTTGGAAATGGTTATCAAGTGTATCTGCTGAAGACTAATTCGGGTGGGAACCTTCTCTGGGAGAAGAGCTTCGGTGGTTCAATCGAGGATTTCGGACAGAGATATGATTCTGGTAACAGCGTAATCGAGACAGCAGATGGTGGTTTGGTTGTGACTGGTAATTCTGAGTTTATTGATAATAACGATCCCGATAATGATCATATGGAATTGTATCTACTGAAAACGGATTCAATCGGGAATCTTCTTTGGGAGAAAAACTTTGTTGGTACAGGAAGTACTTATACTTATGGACACAGCGCAATCGAGACAACAGATGGTGGATTGGTAGTAGCCGGTGCAACTCATTCTTTCGGTGATGACGAACGAGTGTACCTATTGAAAACCGATTCAAATGGGAATTTGTTATGGGAGAAAGGGCATGGTAGTTCAAGTGGTAATTCTGGGAAAAGCGTTATTGAGACAACAGATGGTGGTTTGGTTGTGACTGGAATTACTACTTTGGGTAATTACTATCAGGTATATCTGCTGAAGACAGATTCAAATGGAAATCTTTTGTGGGAGAATAACTTTGGTGGCTCAAGTTATGATATTGGATATAGCGTTGTTGAAACAAATAATGATTATCTAGTAGTTGTCGGTTACACAACTTCTTTTGGAAATGGAAGCCAAGTGTACATGGTTTGGACTGATTCAGAGGGCCATGGTGTCAGATAACTTTCAGAATAACAATGAATCATCAGACACTAAAACTACGTAGTTTTCAAAGATTCAGCTCCACATAGATATCATTCAACTGCTCCTGGGTAATCCCAATATAACGCAGAGTAATTGCCGGTGAGGAATGGTTAAGCATCTTCTGTATGTACTCCAACGCCACACCCTTCTTATACAGATGATATCCAAAAGTCTTGCGGAGTGTATGCGTTCCTATTCCGTCATTTAGTCCCACCATATTGGCGTACCTGTTGAGCATCTGCCAGGCGGCTATTCTTGTTATTGGTTGAAGAGAGCCGTCATCTGTCTTGCGAGAGGAGAATACTGGATCGTCAGGATTCACATTTGCCAGGGAATCGTAGAAAAGCTTCAAGGCTTCCGCGACTGACCTGTTTATCATAAAGCTTTTTATCTTCTTGGTCTTTATCTCGACTACATTCAACTGGTCCCCGGCCTTAAGGAGTCTACCCCCACCGTTTATAAAACTCTTCCACTTGAGAGAGAGAATATCTGAAATACGAAGGCCTGTATTAATTCCCAGAACGAACAAAAGCAGGTCGCGATAGTTTGATTCACCCTTCATAATGGACTTCATCGCATCGATTTTCTTCGTATCTCGTATCGGCTGGACTTCCTTCATAACATCACCTCGTAAAACGCTCTCTGACGCATTTTCTTTCCCTGTACCTTCATATATGTATTACCGCTATCAAAAACGCAGAATGGGGCGTTTAGAAGGGGAATAGGCCTAGTTGGATCGGCTTAGAGTCTTGTCTATCCCTCAAATATCTCGGCCTGACTACTGAATAATTGTGTCTATGCCTTATCCTGAGCTGTTTACGAAAGTATCTGGTAGCCATAGCCTGGCTCGGGAATATTTTAGTCACGAATGTGGCGCGCTCGAAGATCCTGCCAAAAATGATAGTTACTGGATACCCTACGAAGGTATGTTGACGTTCGTCACTTATGAAATAGAACCTCTTCATATTATTCTCAGGCATTACTTTCTCAAGGTATACTGACGGCATTTGAGGCCTCCGTGTCTGAATTCAATAATTTAACATAAATAGATATTATCACATATTAAGTAAAATACAAAACTGAAGAGAAATAGCATTGGAGGTAGAGATCCGATTGAAGCCTTTACTGGCAGTGGGATAGAGCGGAATCAGTGAATTTAACATAATAGCCTTGTGTTAAATTGGGAGAATTGTTTTTTCGGCGCGTTTATGTGGATGAACAATGAAAATAGGGCCTTTATACCACTATGGTTCTTACGCAACTGAAGAGCTTTTAGTTATGCCTATTCGACTAATCTAAGTTTCCATACCACTATGGTTCTTACGCAACC
>Ga0209203_1001233_pt1 | contig 19151 bp, 12 predicted proteins | sample AD_UKC109_MetaG_FD_184423 | JGI IMG/M metagenome (GOLD analysis project Ga0209203, IMG submission 184423) | Active sludge microbial communities of municipal wastewater-treating anaerobic digesters from Hong Kong - AD_UKC109_MetaG (SPAdes)... | ecosystem: Engineered > Bioreactor > Anaerobic >... | reverse complement strand
GTGAGTGAAGTCCGAAATCCAGTGGATTCAAGCTCGGGGGCAACAATTAGAACTGTATCCAAATGCCTTGGAAAAGAGATGGTCGGGACGAGAGGATTTGAACCTCCGACCCCCTGAACCCCATTCACCGGGATATGGCAAAATATAATCTCGTAACATACCAATATAATTACGCAATTCTGAGCGCCTGATCATATTCACCATGTGTGCATGGTGTGCATGCGGTCTAATAATATCAGTGTGTTATGCATACCGTCATTTGAAAAGGATACAAATAGGATACAAAATTCTAGAAGACAAAACGGAGACCAATGAAGTTCACATGATCCAGAAAACAGTCTGGCAGTTGATGCTGAAGGGGGCCGGGGCGAAGCCCCGGCGACCCGTAGGGGCAGGTTAACACCCCTGCCCTTCCTCTTTCGCGTGGTCTTCAGTGTCCTCCATGCCGACGATGTAATTGACTGCCTTCTGTGCCTGTGCTGCTGCCAGGACAACAAGCTTTGAATCCTTGCAGATGGTGTTACGCCATCCTTGTATATACGCAGCTGAGTTTTCAATGGTTGTCTGCGAGATACCCGAGATCCCACATAGGTAAGCCGCTCCCATTTCTGCAACGAGTTCTTCCCGGGCATAATTCCTTGAACCGAAAGCCGCGGGAGTAGTCATGGTCTCACGATTCAGCCTGATGGCATGTCCAGTGCTGTGAACAAGCTCATGGAAAAGGGTACTGTAATACTCTTCCAGGCTCATGAAGTCTGTCCTGGCTGGCATCTTCACCTGGTCCTCAACCGGGTTATAACTGGCCTTGGCAAATCCGTGCTTTATGTCCGGTCTTCCATGGTAACCATTCACCAGGGCTTCAGCATCTTCTCTTGAGTCTGGTTTGTCACATCTGCTTTGATCCGGCATAGCTATCCCATCGCACTGATGAACATTGAAAACCCGGTAATACTTCAAGAAGGGTATATTCTTGTGCTCAACCTCACCAGTGTCCTCGTTGAGCTCATCCACTTCCTTAAAGTTCCAGTAAACAACTATCGAGCTCTTTTCTCCCTTTCTGACGGTGCCCCTAAGGTCTCTCACCTGATTGAAGGTAAGCCAATAGGGAGAGGCATAGCTGGATGCCATGAGCAACCACACATTTATCCCCTGGTACTTCCTGCCGGTAACCAGATTGCGGGGAAGCCGGATCTCTGTTGACCATGGTCTCTTCCATGGAATTATACCCTTGTCCAGGTGCGATAAAATCTGCTCGGTCACGATCTCGAATACATTTGCCATGGGTCTTTCCCTCCTTTAAAAAATCATTTTTTTCTCAACCCGTTCACCCCTGATTCATGGGTTGAGAAAAAATCGGAGAGATAAGACTGCGGAGCCACCATTCAGAAAGGCCAGGAGCGCTGCAAGCGGCATGACAGCATCTTCTCGGCTGGCGAGGCGCTTAGGAGGCGAGCGGAGGGACTTCAGGGCTTTTTACATTGAAAGTATTTCCCGGAGGCGGTTGAACTCAGCAGTTTTCTTTGCAGGATTCATCTGTCTGATATTGAGGATCTTCCATTTGAGAGCTGGAAACTGGCTCAGATTCTCAATCCCCAGAAGGTCCCATTGAGGTTCACCACGTTTCATGGATAGGAGGAAGTCCCTCTCATGCTCATCAAGTGATTGAACAAGCATGCGAGCAAGATCTTCCTGCAGCTGCTGCAACTCCTCCAGCGGCACGTCCTGCTGTGTCATTCCTCTGAACTGGTCCTCGTACAGTGACCTTATATCCAGAAGATTCGGCGACAGAAGCTCATTCATCGGCCTGTTGTGCCCGGCAAGGTACACGACAAAGGAACGCCTGATCTCAGGTGTGATTCCAGTGTCATCAAGCAACAGCTTCACATCGAAGAGATCCCGGGGATGCTGGCGGTCCAGGGCGGCACAGAGTTTCCCTCCATAAAGATCGGCAAGTGAAAGTATCGGAACACTGACAAAGGTCCCGAATTGCTCCTGTGCAGCCTGGCAAAGATCCATGCTCAGAGAAGGATAGATCGCTCCTCTGAGGATGATGTTCGGCTCAACTTTGATGACAGCGTCCGTTGTATTCACGAGGAGCTTCACCACATAACTCTGTACGATGCTTCCTCGGGCATGCGCACCTGGTATGATGCGTTCAATATCATGTCTTATCGACACGAGGGCATCGCTCATCTCTGCAAGGGCTTCATCTCTTGGTTTCAGCGGCAGGTACGTCAGATCGATGTCAACAGATACCCTGGGCAAATTCCTTATAAACAGGTTGATTGCAGTCCCACCCTTGAGGGCAAAGCAGGAATACCTGCTGACTATGGGAAGGCAGCGGATGAGTAACCGGACCTGAGCCTCGTACCTCCTGTCAAACACCGGATAGCCCCCCGGGCTTCGGAACGGTTATCTGGTAACGGTGGTTGAACTGGCCACCCCTGTAGATCTGGCGCTTGCCCTTCCCCAGATCAATTGCCGAGATCTCAAGACGCTTGAACCAGTCATGTCCGATCGTCTCAGCGCTCCACAGGAAGAACCTCTTCACCCGTGCCGATTTGCAGTTCTCTAAGAGCTCCTGCACAACACCAGGCCTGAGGGTATTGAGCCCCTCCATGAGCTGGTATACATGATCGACGTCCTCGTTGTTACGTATCAGGTGCATCTGCTCCATGACAGCGCGTTCCGCGCTCGATATGAGGATCTCGAATCCTCCACAGTCGTATTGAACTGCAGCCTCTACCGGTATTTTCTTAAATAAAGACGTCCGGACGTGCTCTATGAGCACACCCCAGTCTCTGTTCCTGAACCATGCGGGCAGCTGTTCGAATGTATCGCTTACCAGGATGACTCTCTTATGTTCTCCGAGAGGGACATAGTGTGACAGTCCCTGCAGCTCCAGGGAGGTCCTCCCACCTGCATGTACAGTCATACCGAGTTGGGTCTGCAGTGCATAGAGCCCCCCCTGCCATTCCACCCTATCGCCAGGCTGATTGAAGGCCCTGGCACCGAAATTCTCCAGCCAGCCGGATTTCACATGCCAGTCAGCCAGTCTCGCGGATACTCCTAACTGACGGAGCCATACCGAGGTTGCAACTGTCCTCTTCGGCCACTTACGATATACGCGGCTCATTCTTGAAGGTTCATTCTTCATCATACCAGTGGACCTCATGGAGGCAGGTTCTTTCATAGAAAGGACCTCGGTTCATTTTTTTTATTATAAATCCAGGATTACTTGTATATTGTCAATAAATTTAAACTGACGGCTTCACGGAATGTCTTAATTCTACATCGATGTGATCATGCATAATATACTGCTCGGACATCCATCCATCATTAAACTCAAAACCGAACAGAAATCGAAGAAATCCTAATATCTTGACTTCTTATGAGCAGAGAAAATATTTGACAATTTGCGGGACACCTGCAGCGAGGGGGGGCCTTTCTGCCTAGCAGCTGCATGTGACTCGGATTGTGAGTCGGTTCGATCATTGCCCACCCCATCAATAATGATTTTCTTGATTGTATCTATTATTTTTCTCTACCCAAATGTATTTCCTTTCCGCAGGTTTTCAAACCAATTGACATACCCCTCAGGTTTGAGGAGATCGAATGTATAGAACTGCTTTATGTGGTCTTTATATTCCGGCGGGAAATCCCCGGGCAGAGGCTCCAGCAATTTTGCATTGACTGAATCGAAATGGGCCTTTGCCCACTGAGCCTTGGCAGGTGTCGCCTCGTCATCGTCATCATCCGACTTTATTTCCACCACCCGGATAATGGATTCATACCCTTTATCCTGCAGATCCTTCAGCCCTTCCAAATGACTCCCATCGCCTTTCCTTTTCAGCAGAGAGATGTAGTGGTCCAGGTCTATCCTGATGAAGAAGTCCGGGTTGAATCCATGGCGGACGCGGTCTTTACCGCCCTTCCAGTACTCATAATCAATCGTGTAAAAGCCTTTATCAGGCGACTTTATCCAGGCATCCAGATACTGCCCGTGCTCCAGCAAGAGGAAAACAAATTCCTTTTCCGGATAATGCGTAACGATCACAGCGCTTTGCGGCGATTTCAGAACAGAGGGGTTGACGATGTACGGCGGCCGGTCGTCGTTCTCAAGGATCGCCCGCACATATTCGCCATGTTTATCCAGCAGGCCTGTCGAATCAATGAAGCTCAGAGTAAGCTGCCTGTCCTTCGGCTTTCTGGGTTTCCGCGTTGCCATGAGATGCCTCATCAGTACCCGTGACCTGTCATCGAGTTCCTCTTCATAGTCCTCGCTGATGAATGCCGTGGCATCGCGCTCCAGCTCGCCGATCCTCAGTGAAGCACGTTCCAGGTTCATGGTGGAACCAGGAACGAGGTTACCAGTAACGTTTTCGAACACGCGGCGTTTCGTCCCGCGCGGCAGGAACTGGTTGAAGTACAGCTCGATCTGCTTCCTGTTATCCTCAGTCAGCCCATTGTGGGGTATCCCGGCCTTTTCCATGGCCGAGAGGATCGCGTCCCTGATCTCGCCTTCTTCAGGGCATCTATGGTATTCGCCGCTGCCGAAATCGAAATGGATGCCCTCAAACTCACGCAGTTTGAAACGGCGATGGCGTTCGTCAACAACACTGTCCACTGTCACGGTCTTCTTCTGCAGGATATATTTGTCCGTGCCTTTGATGCGTTCGATCCTCACGTTCTCATCAACGCTGTACCTTGTCAGGACAAGCTCGCGGGACAGCGGCAGGGGATCTTCAGGTGCCGGGTTATCTTCCAGACGTACCCCCGGAAGATAGTTCAGGTTGAAAAGCGCAAAGTGATGCCTGCCGCGCCAGTTCTCATCATCACGCCTTGAAAGCGGCTCTGAGGTGATGTACATGTCCGCGTTGGTGACGGCGTCCATCAGCTCTCTGATGTGAGTAGCAAACTTCTCGTGATTCGTCACGGTCAGCATTGGATAGGTCTGCTGGATATCAACGGCCAGAACCTTGCGCGGGATGCGCAAGCCCCGGCCCAGTACCTGGGAGATCAGGAGCTTCGAGTTGAAAATACGCTCCTCCATGGGGACTATCTGGAAGACATTGTCCACGTCCCAGCCCTCCAGGAGCTTGCCCACGGAGAAGATGAACTCAACCCTGCCGCCTGCTTTGTCCGGGTTGGTCTCTTCGATATTGTCCAGCTGAAGCTTGTACTCTGATGAGGAGATATTGGAAGTTACACAGATGACCCTTTCCCGCGCCATCCGGTCAAGCTCCGCTTCCGTACCGCTTGAGCTGTTTTTCTCTTTCTCCCATTTGGCCAGAAAATGGATGAACTCTTCCGAGCGTGTCCAGGCATTGGCCTGAGTGGGGCAGTAGAAAACCGTGATGGGTTTTACCTGGCGCTTCCCGTTTCTTTTCTTATACGCATACCTTTCCGAATTCTCGATGTGCTTCTGATAGACCACGGCAAAACGCCGCTCTGTTGTCCATTCCATTACCCCGCCATCGGTCTCCACGTTGATGATGGGGTTGATGTCCTTGATGTATTTCTCATTGATAGCGGTGCGGATATTGTAGTCATAGATCACGTCGGAAAAATAATCGTCTTTGTTGTAAGGGGTGCCGGTAAAACCGATATGGCGCGTGATCTCCTTGTTCTTCTTGAGAAACTGCATCCAGAGCCGCTCGGTCTTTTCCTCCGAATCCTTGCCTTTGCCCGCCTCCACCTCCTGGTCCATTTCCAGCTCGTGCCTTGCCACGTTGAAATTCAGGTGCGAGTAGGCGTGGTGGATCTCATCGCCCAGCACCAGCACCTCCCTGGTGTTTTTGAAGAGCGTGTCGCGGATGCCGCCCACGGTATAGATGGCATTGATATTCTCGATGGTGATGCTCCCGTCTTCAATGGCATCGTTGTTGGTCAGAAGCTCGATTGCCCTTCCCTGATATTCCTTTGGCAGGAGATCGTTCCATTGCCTCCTGTGCATGAAATCTTCAAACTTGTCCCGCAGGCCTTCCTCGATGATAGTGGAAGACGGCCCCAGGACCAGGACCCTCTTGGTGAGCCCCATGACCACGGAGAGATACGCCACGGCAAAGATCACATACGACTTGCCGGTGCCGGTGGCCATGTGCACCACACCCGAGAGACGGTCGGAAAGCGGCAAATGCCCGAGCATGATCTCCAGAGAGCCGAAGCGCTCCCGGATATGCTCCTTGTGCTCGAAATTTTCTCTGGCAAGCGCCGCGACGTCTTTATACCCGCCTCCCCACAGATAAATCATGGTATTTTTTATGGCGTCAAACTGATATTGCCTGCCGCCGGTGACTGCCTGCACATAGTCCTCGATCTCCGAGAAGCGGAATTTGTCATAGCTGCATTTACGTAGGTTGATATCCAGCGTGTGTTCGGAGAGGTTGAGCCTTTCGACAGTCTTTATCCTTTTTGTCTTTGCCATGGCTATTCCAGCCTGTAGGGTTTGGATTCGTTGCCGTGTCTGTCAATGGCGATGACGCCGACGCTTTCGGTGAGCTTATCAATGACCACTGAGCCGTCTTCGGCAATGTCCGAGGCAAAAACAGTCCTGTCCATATCAAAAGGCTTATCCGGTTCGTAATCAAGATCGATGAGCAGCATTGCCAGGCCCGACAATCCTTCAAACTTGTTGCCCTGTTTATCCAGTATCTTTGTCTCAAACCCGGTCAGCCTGAGCCCCTTGTCCATGCGGACTGCCGCTATCCTGATATCGTCGTTGAAGTAAAAGGCCGTGGAGGTGACGAGGTTATTCACATTGGCCTGCGAGCCGGGCTGCTCGCAGAGCACGAAATTGCGCGAGACGTCTTCCAGTACCTTGTAGGGGAAGGGCTTGATCAGGAAGCGGACATCCTTGCCTTCCTGGTTTTTCAGCGTGGTATCGCCCACATTGGTGCAGCTCTCCGGTGTGATGATAAAATATTCGCCCTTCAGCCGCGAGCCTGCCTGGGTGAGAATCCCGCGGAAGTATGCCTCGTCGACCCTAACCTGTCTCAGGAACTCATCGTCCCAGATCGGGTAAACCTCCACCGGGTGGTTGTCCAACACCGCATAAATGTTAGCCAGCTTGAACTTCCTCGCCTTCTCGTCATCGCGGATAAGGCCGAACAGGGCAAGCACGAAGTCAATGTACTTGTCCTTGTGCCTGCGCAGGTCCATGACATGGGAGAAATCATAGGCGCCCGCAGAGACCACACAGAAGGGTTTCACAGCTTTCTTATAGGGATCGCCCTTTTTCACGATGACCTTGCCTGCCTCGTCCTTTTCTTCAAGGAGTGCCTTTGACTTGCCTATGCGTAGTAAACGCCGCTGCATGGTGTAAATGGCATGCTTGCCGAAGTCGCAGGTAATCCAGCGGCGGCCCAGCTTTTCTGCAACAGCTGCGGTCGTGCCCGAGCCGCCGAAGATGTCCATGACGAGGTCGCCGGGGTTAGAGGATGCCAGGGTAATCCGTTCGAGTAGCGCTTCGGGTTTTTGGGTAGGGTAGTCCGCACGCTCTATAGATTGAAAAGCAACAGGACTTATATCAGTCCAGATGCTCTGTAGAGCAGTGCCAGGCATCTCATCAAGATATCTTTTATATCCTGGTATTCCTCCTTCTTTTTGCGGCCAATATATGCGACCTTCAGAATCTAATTGATCAAGTTTTTCTATCTTGTATTTCCAATGATTACCTTTTACAGCAGGATCAATTCCCCGCCATGGCATACCAGAAGAGCCTTTTCTAGTCCCTGCAGCTGTGAGATCGCTTACTCTAAATACTCGGCCATCAGGATCTCTATAGCGATAGAAGTTATCTACATACTCAGCATTGTACTCTGTATATTGTTTGTTCCATGTCCAAATATCTGACTTTGTGTATAAGAAAATAACATCATGAATGTGGTTATATGTTTTTGAGTCACTCCTAGCGCTTGTTCTCTGCCATATTATTTCATTCCTAAAGTTGGAATCACCAAAAACATCATCCATGACCACTTTCATGTAATGTGATTTCTTAGTATCCAAATGTAAATAAATAACTCCATCCTCAGTTAAAAACTCCCGCATGAAGATAAAACGTTCACGTAAACTTTCTATAAATTCAGCCGATTCAATCTTGTCACTGTAACTTGTGACTCCCTCTTTAGACTGGAAATCACTCTTCGTCGCAAACGGCGGATCGATGTAGATGAGCTTCACCTTACCCTTGACCTTGTCCTTAATCAGCGGATCGACATTGCGATAGCAGGTCTTCAGGAACTGCAGGTTGTCTCCCTGGACGATCAAGTTTTTCCATTCTCCGTTGTTCGTCTCGCCCAGGCAGCGCACGGTCTGCAGGGGTGCAGCTCCTATTCCCGCGTGGGCCTCGGCAAGGATTGCGGCCTTGGATCTCTTGCCCGCGTATTCCAGCGTGGGGATCTTGGCCCGGTCCAGGGCCTGCACGTCGAACTTCTCGGCCATGGCTGGGAACAGCTTTGGCAGGAGCTCAGGCCCCGGCTCCATGCCTTTATTGATGGCTTCAATCAAAGAAGCTTTTTCTTCATCGGTTAGTTGCATCTTTGCCATTTATCCTCCATGAACCGCTTCCGGCAGTCCCTGCACGTTCAAGAAGCCCCCTGGCTTTCATTTCTTTTTTGTTAATTGCTTTTGTGCCGGGGGAAGAAAACTCTCCCCGGTAACCACTTTCCTGCCGGTTTTTGCTTCCAGTTCCAGCCTGGCCTTTCGGGCGATCCTGCCGCCTTTTTTGCCCGCCGCCTTGTTTTCCGCCATGCCGGTGGCATCGACGCTTTCCGCAATCTGCCTGGTAGAAAGTTCTGCCAAGGCAGTAAAGATCAGTTCGGCCTCGCTCATGTGATCGCGAAGATTTTGTGTTTCCAGCCCTTTGATCTTTTTATGCTCTTTTACAGTCACATCCGCCCATTCCCGGTGGATGATGTTGGTCAGAATGGCATACTCTTCTTCCTTTTTGATTTCATGGTTTTTCCAGTAATCGGTTAGCTTGTTGCGGGTTTCCTGTCCCATCATCCGCTGCTGTATCCATTTTTCGCTTCTTCCGTGCTGTTGCCAGAAATCCCTTGCCCTGTCCACGGATCGCGCCGGGTCAGCCATATCCTGCATGCGCTCATAACCGACTCTGGCCAGCCAGAGTTTTATCGGCTCGGCTTTTGGGCTAGGCACAGACTGGACAAGCCGCAAGATAGTTTCAGGATCGGCTGCATCGGTCAGGTATTTTTTCCCATCGGCTGCTTCCATTTTCAGTCGGTTACATTTTGTAACCGACTCACTCCCCTCTTTATTCAGCCGGTTTTTCAATACCTTCCAGTAGTTTCTCGCTAATTGGTAATCGGGTTGCTGAATCAAGACCTGGATAATATCAACGACGGAGAAATACCATTTTTCGTCATTCTCGTCGTAATGCCTCCGTATTTTATATCCTTCAAAGACAACCAGCGATTTCTCCATCTTCTACCCCTTTTTCATCCGATCATAGCCCGTCAAAACTCTTTTCCAGCATCCGGTTCAGTACCTCGGCCTGCGTCTGCCCCGGTGTTTGCGGTCTGAGGTTGAACTTGTTGATTCTCAGGAACCGGTAGCCGTAGCCTTCCAGCTCCAGTTGCCGCGCCGTGTCATAATCGAGATAGCTCTGCGAAAAGTTCAGGCTCGTGACATCCTGCGGATTCTTGAAATGGTATTCCAGGCCGTCATATTCCAGGATCAGGGTTTCTTCCTTACCACCCTTTGCATAGGTCAGAAGAAAATCCGCCCTGTACTTTGGAATGCTTGCGCCATACTCAGCAGCAAGATACCTGCCGATGTCAAACTGCGGGATGATCTTTACATATTCACGCCTTTGTTTGACAAACCCGGTCTCCAGAAGAAGTGCATACAACTTTTTTTCCATGGGCGATTCAAACACCGCTTCGTCCTCGATGAAGAAATCGTTCTGCATGGTTGTTTCCAGCGTCTGCTGATAATGTTTCAGGGCATCGCCGAGGCGTGTGTTGCTGAACTGTTCGACAGGCTGGCTCATCACAAAGACCATGGTGTCCTTGGCGCGGCTGAATCCCACATTGAGCCTTTGCATCTTGAGGCTGCGGATAGTGTCCGCCGTGCCGCCTAGTACAGGATAGATTGTGGCCAGATTTGCGTTTTGGATTTCCTTATCTTCCACAAAGGAATAGTAGACAATGTCGCGCTCTTCTCCTTGGACATCCCCCACAAACCATATCGAAAGCTTATGGTCACGCCTGAGGGCTGCCATGTTGAACCGCTCGTTGAAAGACTGCTCCATCCTGGCCTGCTGTTCCTTAAACGACGTGATAATACCGATTGTTCCCCTGAAGCCGTGATCGACGCGCTGCTTCATGTCAGTGGCAATGGCCTCGATCTCGTCCAGGTTGGTATTGGGGCCGGCCTTGCCCTGGGTATGAACATGGATGAATGCCAGGACCTCACCGATGGGTTTGGTCCGAATGCGGTTGATGATCAGCTCCATCTGGGCTTCTTTGTAAAAATGATCGTTTGAATAGCCTATGATCTCCGTGAAGCTCCTGAAGTGTTCCTTGAGCGAGGTGGTATAGTTCGCTATGGCCTTGGCAAAGGTCAAGGTCGAGGTGCGGATGTCAAAGGTTTTGAGCCATAGGATCTTTCCCGGCTCCGGTTTGAGCGGAATGTCGATCATCTGTTCGTCAGGCGGATTCTCGCGGGAGACCTCGTCGATGAGCTCCTTCTCAGCTGCCGCCGAGACGGTCGTATGGTAATCATCCGCAAAGGCGCTGATGATCTTGCTGAAATAACTCGTTGAATAGCGGGCGCTCACATTGGTCGCACTCACGGCGCCGTACTGGTATTCATCGCCGAAGATCACGACCTGTTTGGCTCGCAAGATCAGCGAGATGGAATCGGCAATGGAGACCTGAGAGGCTTCGTCAATGATGAGCACATCGATCAGGCCTTCTTCCATGGGGAAATGCCGTGAGATGGTGCCTGGTTCGGCAATGATGCAGGACACGCTCTCAAGGAGAACCTTGGACTCATCGATGGAAAGGCGCTTCCCTCCGTCATAGGAGACCTTGATCCTAGCCATCTCGCCCAGATGATTGTTGAGGTTCTTCAGGCGCTGATCGTTGAGGTGTTCTATCTCCTTTTGCTTGAGCTGGTAGTAGCTGTTCATGTCCGTCAGATGAAGGGCCGGTGTGTGTGAATGCCATGCAAGATAGGAATGCAGCTGGATCCACAGCCAGGTGCTTGAGACCTGCTCGTCATGGCCGCTGAACTTGGCCAGATCACCGAGCCTCTTTTCGGTAATGCCGAAATGCTCTAGCAAGGTGCCATAGGTTTTGAACAAAGACCGCAATGCCTGGTAGACCTCTGGACTGAGCCGTTCTTTCGCGTTGTCTAATCTTCGGAATGCCTCATAAATATCGCTGATATCTTTATTCTGATTTCCTGGCAGCAAACGGTATGACGCGAGCAAGTCCTGATCTCTTCGCAGGGAAAGTGCAAGACGAATTTTTCCCACACCTATTGCCAGGTCGTAAATGGTGATGTCTTCTTTTTCCTTGTTCAGGATACGGGCGATTTCCTTGACGACATTTGAAAACTGCAAGCTGGTTAAGGCATCAAGGAGTGCCTTGAGGTCTTCTTCTTTGGGTGCCTTGCCCAGCAGTTTCTGAAAGAAGCCCGCAGTGGAGTGCTTTGTGGTGATGGCTGAGACCTTGATGCTGTCTTTGAAATGAGTCTTGAGCTTGTCAAGGAGGGACGAGAAATCGGACGGCACTTCCTCAAGGGATGTCTGGAGCCTTCGATCAGCCTCCGGAATGCGATTGAGCTTTTCACAGGTGTTCAAAATATCCGGTATTCTCTGTTTCTGGCTCAGGAGGTAGGCGTATTCCTCAAGGCTTATGTCCCCGAAACCCTGCATGGCGCCCGAGGCTAATAAGTCATTGATCACCTCAAAATCAATCTGCTCTTGGGGCTGCCTTATACCTTCAAGCAGGGCGGCAAGCTCAGGTTCTTGTGTCAGGGCCTGGTCAATACTGTCAAACCGAATGATCTTCTGAACCGTTTCTTCATAACAGCCGGATTGCCTTAATCTGTCCTCTATCTTGCGGATAAGGCTGCTGCCCTGTTTCCTTTCATCATTCTCAACGGCTTGCCTGTTATATTCCAGGGCTCGCTCGTTCGCCGCGCCCACCACTGAATTCTGCAGGGTGTTCTGAAGGTTGTTCGCCGAGCCTGTCTCCCTGTCCATCCGTATTATTGAGGGCTTTGCCTGCGGGTGAAGGGATTTGAATTTGTCGGTCAGCATGCGGTCGATCACATCAAGCGCCTCTTGCTTGTGCGAAGTAATCACCACTGATTTATTATTCTCGTTGGCCCAATAGGTCAGGGCCGCGATCGTGTGCGACTTGCCCGTGCCCGGCGGCCCGTCAACTACGATGATGTGGTTCTTTTCATGGGCAAGTGCAAGCAGAATACGCTTTTGCGAAGTGTTCAGGGGAAGCGGGCTTTCTGACATATACCTCTGCGGACTCTTGAAGGAATATCGTTCGAGATACCTCCTGTCCACTTCCTCCTGATGGTTGGGAACAGTGCCCTGAACATACTGATCAATGAAATCAGAAAACCTTCCTTCCTCATTCATTTCCATCCTGGTCATGAGCTCGGAATAGTCCAACAGCCTTTTGTCTTCATTCGTTATTGTTTGCAGGCCGATCCTGCTGTTGATGGAGGGAAACTTGTTGTCTGCATGCGTAATCCGACGAAAGGACGGCTCCATGATGCAAGGGGTTTGGAACCCGTACTGCGTCTGGAAGAATGTCTCCATTGCGCCAAGGTGGGCATTCATGGCTGCAATGGAAGATGCCCGCGGGACTGTCAGAACACTGTCATATTTAAAATAATTTACCGCCGGTGTATTCAGTAGCATCAGGTTGCGGGGAAAGCTGAGCGTGACCTCCGAACCGGACGCACGATATTCCGCCTCTATGAAATATAACGGGTAAGCCTCGCCTTTGCTTGTCAGCATATGGAAGAACAGATACAACGTGCCCAGCTTTGCAAAATCAGCATACTTATGGAGATTATAATAGAGGTCATAGATGACGATATCATCAATCGCGTCCTCGAAATAGTGCGACAGTGCATTTATGTAAACATCACTGCTTGTAAAGGTGCTGCCTATTGTTTTGATCTTCTCAAACTTCTGATTTACATAATTGGCGATGCCGAATATTGCGGACGGCGTGTATTCTATGTTGAGCTCTTCCTTCTTTTGTTGAACGATCCTATCCTGAAGCTTGTTCAACATCTTTTCAAACTCTCTCCTGAGAGAAAGATTGTATATCCGTAATCCTTCTTTCGCGGCTGATGCCTTGTGCCTTTCAAGTAATTCACTGCTTTCCGGGTTGTCTTCCGCGGGCACGATTCCGCTGCTCTGCCCCTTCCCAAGAACCTTGTTTTGATCAAGCCGTGCATATTCATCAATCAGGCATTTTTCCAGGAAATCCTTGTTGCATCTCTTGTTTAATATGACCTCGATCTCCATGAGCAGAGATTCTTTGCCCATGATGATCGTATAGTCATTCTGTTTGATCCTTAAAGGTGACAGGTCTCCTTCTCTGATCTTTTGAATCAGGAGAGCCTGAAAGGAAGGAAAGAGCGAAAGATCAAGGGTCAATTCATCATTCGTCCACTTATAGTTTATCAGTCGCCTGAAATTAAACCTTGTCTCAGTATATGTGGCAAAATAATTGAGTATCTCTTTAGGCAGTCTCCTCATTTATCTTGCCCTTACGATTTTTTTAGAAACCCCATCTGTCATATCACCACGCCTGATTTTCCATTTCATTAAATGTTGTTATCGTACGCCATATATATATTGATGTCAAAGAGTTATGAATGAGAGATCTGGACTCATATCATCCACTGTATATCTCTGAGACCTAACACCGGACATCACCGGCGTGCGTTAGTGCGTCCGTGTGTATGCCATGGTTAGGTTTTTTTATTTAGAAACTGCAGCGGTATAGACATCCGGGATTTGTGAAAATTTATCCCCCACATCAAGATTGGTTTGGCCCGCACCCAGCACACCAGTTGGTTGTACCCTGTCAGAGATTTTGACCACTGACACACCATTAATGATTACAGAACAGTTAAGAAAAGTATCTCCAAGTGTTGTGTCAAAGTGTTTTATTTTGAAGATCTTCGCATAATCCACTGCAAGCAAATTAATCGACGCAAGCAACTCTATCGGTTTCCCAAGTAGTTCTGTCGGTGTCTCTGGGGTATAAACAAAAGTGAGTCGGCGTTGGGTGGGTGTGAGCTGTTGGTCTCGAATCATAAAATCAGTTACAAAGCGGAACCTAGTTTTTTCAGCGGTGAACAGCGCGAGTGCTGATCCGAGCCCGGCACTAACTTTGACATCTGTTACTGTAGAATCAATTGTCTGGGTATCTATCGACACGTGCAGTGCAATAGAGTTAATTAGACGTCGATCAGCGTTGATTGTTACATCTCCTCCTGCCTGAATTCCTCCTGGTGAATTAATCATAGTTTGGCTGGGGACTTCCTTCACCCTTGGCGCCTTCGATTGATGAGTTTTAGGTCCTTCTTGCCTCGGCTTGTTATTCGAAGTAGTCGCAGTAGATATTAAGGGCGTGTTGATAACGATGTCCCGACCTGACTGTAATACCGTTGCTCCTGGGGAGTTTGCGACTGAATTAGATTGGATCGGGGCGAAAGGTCTGGGCTTAGGGACAGAAAAGAATAAGAGAAGAGCTATTATGGATGTAAGAGATCCCCACACACTGAGCTTGGACCAAAATCCAAGCTGCTTGTATCGCTGCCATAAAGTCCTCTTAGAACCCATAGCCGAACTCCTTGTTATGCACAAAGCCTAACGTTGAAGCTCACGGGCGCTATGCGCGTCCCGTGCAGCAAATTGTTAGAGCGCATACGGGCAACTTCTAGGTGTGCTGAGAAAACTCTCTCACCAGTGCTTCTGCCCCTTTGTTCATTAGCACTTCGTTCCCATCCCTGAACCACCAAAAAAGGAAATCAAAGATGGGTGGATTTTTCTTCCTGTGGTCAAAAATCTGGTCTTGTAGTGTCCTACATTTCAACTTCAGCGTGGCAACGTCTTTACCTGCCACGGCATCGGACCAAACATTTTCAGAAAGCTCTTTCAGCTTATCTAGCCTATCTGCAGCATCACCATGTTCCATCATTTGGCGATAGCCGAAGACGTAGGTTGACGCGAGAGGTGCAACGATATAGGCCAAGAACTCAAACATGTCCTTCTTTTCAAAGAGCCCATATCCAATCAATCCAAGTGCAATAGAAACGAGGATAACACGGATAGAGAGGGTGTACTTCCTTCTCATTCTTGCATCCCACCAGACGTTGGATCTCTGACTAATGATGATTCCACAGATTTCTGGAACCTTATCTATGATTATTGGATACCACTTTCTTAGACTAGCAATCTTTTCCTCTTCTATGCCGTACTTTTTCGCTTCTTCATGGACTAGCTCAGGCCCTGGCCTTTTGCCAACGGAAATATCATTCCAATCCAGCCCCAAGACTTTCGTGTCAAAAAGTTCTTGAATCCTAGCTGCGTTGTCTCGCAACTTCTTTACCCAAGGTGTGAAGACAAACAGATCAAACACAACAACCATGATGCCCCAGAGCGCCACGTACCCCTTCAGTTCTGGCTTCACTATCGTAGTGATGGTAGCACAAATAGCGATGGGAACACTGAGCATCATTTGAAGCCCAATGATGTTCTTCGCCCTTGAATAGATATTTCTCTGAGCAGCCAGAAGCTCAATGTTCTCTGGCATCTCTTGTCTTTGAATGATGCTCATAGGTAGTAAGTTGGAAACTTATCGTTATAGAGTAGGCGCCACCAATAAAAAGCTGTCTTAGTGTCTCCGTTTGCCTCTGCCTCTCGTGCTTTCTCAGCGCGAGTAGCAGCAGTTTTTAGCTTTGAAAGAGCGTCCTGTTTGAAGGCATCTGTCTTACATGGGTAAATATACCCTGCCACACCCATTGGATCTTGCATAGCCGCGAGTTCGTTGTCCCTCAGCATTGCCAGAATTATTTTCACATCTATGTCGTAGACGATACTGGACTCTCCATCAGCATACTTAGCAACCCTCATTTCTAAGTAGAACGATTTGATTGGAACGTCTCTGTAGTATTTCCAAGCTTTTATAAAACGGATGAGTTGCTTGACTTTTCCGCCATGCTTTTTATCAACTTTTGCTACATAGTAGTTGTGGGCATCTGGGCTAACCTCCATCCAACTATCTTTGCCATCCGCAATCTCATAGACCTTGAACCCACGTTCTTCCCTTATGGAGTCAGCAATTACAACTTCCGTGTCTTCGGACTTGTATTTTCCAAACGGGCAGACCACAGCTGGTGTGCTAATTTTTACACCAGTATTAGGGAAGCGGGCATCTAACGCATTTCTTACTTTTACAAGTGATGCAGTTGATGTTTCTGTTAGTGAACTTGTTGGAAGGCATGCCAAGTAGTCCACATCGCTATACCCGTTGATGTTGGTTCCATTCCCAAAGGAGCCAATTCTTGTGAATCGATTCAGACCAAAGTTGCTCTTTAGGCAGGCTTCTATTGAGGCTCTATGAGACTTTGCGGCTGCCGTTTCGGTGGCAGCAGTTTTGAGCTTGTCATGGAAGTCGTCGAATCCTTGCTTAATATTTCTCGGCATTTTTTCACTCTCATCATGCAATTAACTGCATTCGTGCCATATTGCTGTGCTGTGCGCTCTAACGCTGTAACCAGCTGCGAATTTAAGGAGTCGGCTGGATCAAATCGTTGGGCAGTCCTTTCATTCTTCAATCTATATTGCTTTCTTGTTCACTTGGTATTGGTTCTTTCTGATCCTCAGGACTAGGGGGCACAAGCTCAATTCGAGGCGCTGCATCTATGCCTGATGGACCTTGAACCAGCATGGTTTGGGCAATCTGGATAAACGCAACACCTTTATGATTTTCAATCAGTTTAAAAGCTGGTGTAGAAGAGAGTGTATGAACACAAGCATGGTGAACGGTAAGCACAGCATCTTGTAGCCGTTGGCTTTCCTCTAGCATGGAAACGTTCAGGCCAATGCTCCTGCATTTCTCTGCCGAAAGATGACGGGCATGGGACTTGGTGAGAGCGTGATCAGAAAGTTCGGCTGCAACTTCCGCTGCTTTCGAGATAGGATCATCACAATCCTTAAGCATACCCCGAGCAAGCCACTCTTTCACCATGTCGTTCGACCATTGAATTGCTTTCTCACATTCACCAATCAACGTTGGATGATACTTCGCTATGATAGGCTGCCATAAAGGAATCCTTGATGGGTCTTCGCTGATTTCTTTGGCCGCACGTTTGAATTCTTCAACAACGCCGTGCGCCGGAAGGTTACCGAACTGAGGATCTATGGGGCCAAGACTGGACTGCTTCCCCATCACAATTTCTTTGCAAGCACACGCAATCATGGTGCCAGCCGACATTGCAAGCTGTGGAACGAATGCCCTGATATTGGTTCCGAACATGGAGTAGAGGTAATCAACGATCGACTCTGTCGCGGCCGTCTCACCGCCTGGAGTGTGCAAAATCAAGTCGAGTCCCTTGGAACGGTCAAGACCATGGATCACGGTCATAAAGCCATTCTTGTCGGCATCGTTGACCTGCATACCGGGAATTCCCGGCTTCTGGAGCCAGCCCGAATAGTAAAGAACTACGTTACGCCCTGTTATTCGTTGGAGCCTCTTGAGATAGTTTCGGCGAACCACATCAAAAGTGCTCCCCTTAACTTTGATTTCCTCAAGAAGCTGGTGCCAGCTTGGCATTGTCCTCCTCCTTTGTGCCAGATGTTGAAACATCGTCAAGCCGGATGAAATTGAATGGCTGGCATTCTGGCGCCCCTGTCATAGCAAGATCGGTAAAAAGTTTCCGTTCGGTTTCTGTTCCAATACCCATGTCTTTAAAAATTCTCTGAATCTGCATCATCGTCATTAGCGTCATTTTAGACTTCCTTGATGCCCAACGGCTGGCATCAGCAGCAGCTCAGGCGCCACCAAGAGTCCTCCTGCATGCTGTTGTTGGGCATTCTCATCATTAAAAAGATGCAAGTATTCCAAGAAAACCTCTAGGTTGAGCGATTAATGGTTCATAACCGAAGATAGCATTTATGTGGTGGAAAAATGCAGTGCTACCCCAGTTCTGCCATACTTCTTTTTGTTTGATCATTAACTGTGTATAGTAAAGTTCTTGTTGATGGATAGAACTAATATCAAGGGCGGGTCGAGGAGATGTTCTAAGATTCTCTATTAAATCAAGAGCCATCTGTGAAACACCCATAATGTAATACGGCCATGACTTGCGAAGTGAAAGAGGCCAGCTCGGGTCACAAGTTGACTCAATCTCCAAACCTTCCTCATTATGCAACAAATCAAGTAGTATGCCTGAATCTCTAATAATATTAGCAGATTCATGATTATTCATAGAAGATTTAACTCTTTTGAATACTTCAGGAGATGCATAGTAGATAAAAGAAAATCGGTGACCAGAGGCATCATCTGCAGCACGGCGATGAACACGCCACATAATAAGATCATTTTTTACAGCTAGTAAGCAATCTCGTACAACAGTGTCGAAAAGAAACAAATCAGTCCACCACCGAGTGCTTGCAGGATCTTTTCTTTCAATATGGAACTTATGACTATACCATCTACTCATATATGAACCTCAATCGTATTTCCCAATAATTACTATACTGCACAATTGCTGCATAACAGGATATTAGACACAAAATGCTGCAATAAACCTACCCGTTTCATGCCATCAAATCACAGATTTCGGAATATGGGGATTTATACCATGTGCGCCATTTATATCATAGCGTTGATTTCTGCGATAACTGTTCAGTCTCATAGTATCCGAAAAACCGAATAGTATGTGCCACCAAATACAATCTGATGCAGAATGGCTTCCAGCATAGATCTAAAACCAAGATCATCATTTTTCTGACTTCTCAGAACCGTGTGGAAATCGAAGTAATCTATACTCTGGGATGACCATATAGTATGGAGCATAATATTTGATTTCAAAGTACTCGATGAAGGGATACAGAAGAATGGCCTCCT
>Ga0209203_1001232_pt1 | contig 19164 bp, 20 predicted proteins | sample AD_UKC109_MetaG_FD_184423 | JGI IMG/M metagenome (GOLD analysis project Ga0209203, IMG submission 184423) | Active sludge microbial communities of municipal wastewater-treating anaerobic digesters from Hong Kong - AD_UKC109_MetaG (SPAdes)... | ecosystem: Engineered > Bioreactor > Anaerobic >... | reverse complement strand
ACTGAGATTTTCAGCTAGCGCCAAAAATCTCAGAGAACAGAAAAACGGTATATATAAAGGATCTTACTCGGTTATGCTGATGTATGAATGATCCGGTAATCAATTCACGTTTTTCATCAATCCTTTCAGATCTTCCTGAGTCATTTCCCCGGTAAGGCAAATGATATTAAATTCATTTTCTTCCCGGGCGCAAATGTAAATGTCAGAGATGAGCGTATCCTTTTTCTGTAAGTAGATAACCACTTTTTCAGTGGTTTCTTCCACCTCCATTAGAATTTCAAACTGTCCCTTTTTTATCAGATCTTCGAAATCTTTTTCCATTTCACTAATGTACTTCTGGTTGTCTGTAGACAGTATATAGAGTCCTTTTAAATTATTGATGATGCCGGATATATCCAAATCTTCGGAAACATTCAATTGTACATCATCTCCCATCAGAGAGAACATGGAAGGTGAAATGTAGACTTTGGTCATGCCTTCGTAAGCAGCATATTTGGTGTAAAACTTGCTTTGACCAAAAACCGGGACTACAAATAATGCAGTTAGGATGATAAGTAATGTCTTTTTCATTTTTTATTGATTTCTAAATATTTATTCAAAGTATTAATAGTAGATATTTCGGAATGAGTCTGTTCCACTTTGTCAATGCCTTTATTCATCAGAGACGAAACGTATTGCAGTACCTTTTCGGTCTCGTCGTAAGCCTCTTCCACGTTGGTGTAAGTGTCTGCCAATTGTACGGCAGGTTCCCTTACAGGGACAAGAACAGCCAGGGTAATGAGCAGTACGACAGAGGCAGCAACGGCTACTGTTTTCCATATAGAGTAACGGGGCCTGAGTTTGATCAGGACAGGTTCATTGTGTTCCTTTGTGCCGGCATCTTCCTGTGCGGCCAGCCGGTCAATGGTAGCTGAAATTTTTGCTTCCAGATCTTCAGGAACTTCTACATGGTTGTAATGTTCATCCATGATCTTTTTAATCTTATTGATATCCATGGCGGTTCATTTTTTCGTATTGCTGCCTGATGTTTTTTTGGGCTCTTGTTAAATGCACCCTGATATTTACCGGATTCAAGCCGGTTATTTGTTCAATTTCTTTCAGGGTAAATTCGCTAAAGTGTCTCAGTTTGAAAATTTCTCGTTGTCTTTCCGGGAGCCTTTCCACCAGGCGGATCACCATCTTCAGTTCATCCTTCTGATCCATTTGGCCGGCTGTGTCTACAAATTCAGACTTCAGGGCCCGGGTAGCATCTGTTTGGGATGTTCTTCTTGCCGGGGAGCGGAGTCTGTCCAGGCAAAGATTTCGGATCATTGTGGCGGCATAAGCCTGCGGGTTATCTATTCCTGTTAGTTTTTCCCGGATATTCCAGAGTTTCACGTATACATCCTGTACGGTGTCTTCGGTTTCGGCCCGGTTGTTGAGCAATCTGTACGCGGTTATGTACAGCTGCCTGTGACAGGGCAGGAAAGTATCCTTGAAAGACTGGGCATCAAACATTTTTATCTTCAGCAACTAATTCCTGGAACGTTTCGGATGATAATTTTTCATTGGCAAATTTAGTACTATTTGCCATACTGTAGTCTTTTGTAAAGGCCATTACCAAAAGGGCTATGGTTATTCCTACTACTACTATCACCGGATAAATACCTCTTTTAATACAGTGAATTGTTTTCATTTTAGTTAATAGTGTTATTTGTGTTCTGGGCTATAAGTTCTTCCATATGTACCAGATCTATTTTGCCGTTGATCTGGATAAGCGATGCATCATCACCGGTTATGATAACTACAAACCGTTCAATGGTTTCACCGTCGATCTGGGCCAGGACGCGGACATTTTCTGTTTGTTCAACTACTTCGGCCAACAATTCCAGGTCGTCATCCCTGAACTTTTCTACTTGTTTGCTGAAAGCGTCTTTAATTTCCTGGTCGCAATTTTCGAGGGACAAAACGGATACGGACCTGATCCCGCGAATAAATTCAGACTCGTCATCGTCTGCAAACATTTGTGCAATTTGCATCATAAGACCTCCCACATGTATGTGTTCTGCTTTTGGTTGGGAGGCAAATTGCAAGACAATGTCCTTTAGTTGGTTCTGAGCAAAAGATATGGTCAGATTTCCGATTAGAAGAAGTACTGTTAAAAGTGTTTTTTTCATGTTTGTTAATTATTAATAGTTTGTGTTTGCGGTTCTGTTATATTGACGTAATCCCCGAATAAATGTTACACCTCTCATTAGAATATTTAACTTTGTGTTATGAAAATACTTGTTTTGGGTTCCGGTGGAAGGGAGCATGCACTTGCCTGGAAATTGTGTCAGTCACCTTTGGTCAAAGAACTTTTTGTGGCTCCGGGTAATCCGGGAACTGCCGCTCTCACTTTAACAAACGGAAAGCATGTCGTTAATGTTGCATTATCACCGGCAAATTTTCCCGATATACGTTCAGCCCTTTTACTATACCATATAGATATACTTGTGGTGGGGCCGGAAGAGCCCCTTGTAAAAGGAATAAAGGATTTTTGTTTGCAGGATCCCTCTCTTTCGAATGTTATAGTTGTAGGTCCGGGAAGTGACGGAGCCAGGCTGGAAGGCAGTAAGGATTATGCGAAAGGATTCATGTCTGCCTATGATATTCCAACTGCCCGTTACCAAACCTTTGACAAAAATCATTACCGGGAAGCCTGCCATTTTCTGGAAACCATGCATTCCCCGTATGTTCTGAAAGCCGATGGATTGGCAGCAGGCAAAGGCGTATTGATAGAAAAGAATTTACAGAACGCCCGGGAACATCTGAAAGAGATTCTGGACGGGAAATTCGGGACTGCCGGCAATAAAGTGGTCGTGGAAGAATTCCTGGACGGCATAGAAGTGTCTGTTTTTATAATCACTGATGGGATACATTATAAAATCCTTCCCGAGGCAAAGGATTACAAAAGAATAGGAGAGCAGGACAGCGGCCTGAATACCGGTGGGATGGGAGCCGTATCCCCCGTGCCTTTTGCCGGGGAAGACTTTATGAAAAAAGTGGAAGAAAGGATTATCCGGCCCACTTTATCCGGATTACAAAAAGAAGGTTGCGATTACCGCGGATTCATATTTTTCGGCTTGATGAATTGTGCAGGAGATCCTTACCTTATTGAATACAACGTCAGGATGGGTGATCCCGAGTCTGAATCCGTGGTAATGCGCCTGCAGGGAGATCTGGCTGCTGCCTGCGCTGCATTGAAAAACCGCTCCCTGGATAAAACGGATCTCGGTGTGTCAGCTCAGCACAGTGTCACTGTAGTGACCGTCTCCGGAGGGTATCCGGATTCTTATAAAAAAGGGTATGATATTGAAGGTCTGGACACGGTAAGGGATGCTATGGTTTTTCATATGGGCACAGCCGGCGAACAGAAGGTAAAAACCGCAGGAGGACGTGTACTGGCTGTTTCTGCGCTGGCATCCACACTGCAACTGGCCAGGGAAAAAGCTTACGGTGAATTATCCCGCATCAGTTTCAAGGACATGTATTACCGTAAGGATATCGGAAAAGATTTACTGAATATGCAAACACAGTAATATGATTCAATACATCAAACGCAGTCTTACCGGAGCATTCTTGTTGTCGTTATTATTGATTGTGGTATTTCGCGTGTTTTATTGTATAGTCACAGACAGTTCCTGCCTTTGGTACCTGCATTTGTCAGACTCTTTGATCATATTGGCAACCGGGGTGCTGCTTTCTTTTCTGAACGATCGCTTTGGACTTTTGCCCGAAAGAACGCAATGGATACTGGTTTGTTACGTCTGGCTGGTTTCCTGTTTCCCGCAAACGTATGAGAATCCACGTATGTTGGCTGCGTCCCTTTTTACGGCAGCGGCCGTTTATGCTTTGGTATATACTGCTTTTATTTCCGGGACAAAATCCGGTACTTTTCTGTGTTCTTTTTTCATTTCCTGTGCCGGTATACTGTACACTCCTTTTTTCTTTCTTTTTATACCTATAATAATCAGTTTCGTACGGATGGTAAAAATGTCCGGTAAAAACGTGGTGGCATTTATTGGCGGAATAATTGTCCCGGGGTTTCTGGTTTCTTCCGTTTTATGGTTTCTCCATAAGGACATATGGGCATACTGGATGCAAACCTTCGCTTTTTTAAGTGGACCGGATTTATCTACTGCTTTTGACTCTTTTACCATTTCCCGGATTGTCCTGGTGTCCCTGTTGTCGCTGTTGGTAATACTGTCACTGTTTATCAGGCTTGTACATCGTGACACCACCACAACTGTGACCATATCGCGTTTTTACGGATCCATGTTCTGGATCATTTTTTTCACGGTTTTGGTAATGGTCTTTTATCCCGCATATGCAACAGGAATGGTTTCTGCAGTAATGATCCCGGCCTCATTGATGATAACGTCTCTGTTTTCGGAAAGACGTCTTTTTGCTTCAAGGATATGGCTGGTTCTATTCCTATTGGCCGGAGTGGCCCACTATGTCTTTGTTTTCTTCCCCATTGATATTCTTTAGCGGGATGCCTTCATGTTCTCCTGTTAGGGTGTTCAGATAAGAAACAATTGCCTGTACTTGCTTACGGGATAATTTTTTATCCCTTTGATAATAAGCCATTTTGACAACGGCTTCTTCCATTGTTTTGGCAGAAGCATTGTGAAAATACGGAGATGTAAGGGCAATGTTCCTAAGTCCAGGCACTCTAAAACGATGCATATCCGAATTCAGGGAAGTAAACGAGTAACGGCCCATATCTTCCAGCGATATTCGCCGTGTGTCCGGGAAATAGTTATTTGCTACTCCCATATATTCAAAGGATGTAGCGCCCATTCCTGTCCCGTTATGACATGTGGCACACCCGTGTTTTTTAAACAAAAGATATCCTTCCTGTGCCTGCTGGCCTATGGCTTTTGCATCCCCTTTCAGGTATTTGTCAAAAGGCGCATTCGGAGTGATCAGGGTTTTGTGAAACTCGGCAAGGGCATGCGTAATGGTGGAATCTGAATATCCTTCCGGGTAAGATGCCAGGAAACGCTCAGTCAGCGCGGAGTCTTCAGAAAAAATGTCAAATATGCGATCAAGGCTGTCGTTGCCCATTTTCACCGGATCCAGAAGCGTCTTGTAAACAAGTTCTTGCAAGGAGGAGGCTTTACCGCTCCAGAAGTAGAAAGAATGAAAAACCGTGTTGTAAACCGTCAGGGAATTTAAGGTCTCCGGTTGGTTGTATACACCCACCGAAAAATCCAGGTTGTCAACACCGCCGGTTTTCAGGTTATGACAAGAGGCACAGCTAACAGTGTTGTCCACCGAAAGACGTGAGTCGTGAAAAAGCAGTTCTCCCAAAGCCGCTTTGTCCGTATCATGAGGTATATGTTCAAGAACAGGTTTAACCGGTTCAAAAGGATATTCTTCAGTTGGAATCACATAGGAATGATAGCTGGAGAGTTGATCATAGATCCAATCCAGCAATATTTCCTGTTTATCCCGGGTGAGGTATGCTTTCCAGTGTATTACATAATAACTCAGAGGGGGCATGCTTCTTTGGGAAATTACTTTTTGTAACTTAATTAAAGAGGTCTCATCATTAGGCATATCTCCGAAAATATATGCTAAAGAATAGGAAGAATTGGCGTACCGGATCCCTTTAAAGGCATCTTTGCTAATAGCTGCTCCAAAAACCGGCCAGTTAATGTGTTTGCAAAAATCGTGGGGACCTCCGTGACATATGAAACACCCTCCCTGGTCAACAATAACATTGACCCGGTCAATGAGAGTCATGTCTTCGGGTGGTACCTGGTTGACGATGCGAGAGAAAAATATTCCAGTGCCAATCAAAATAATCACAGAACCGGTGAATTTCCAAAGTATGTTTAGAAACCGTTTCATCTACGTTCCATGTTTAGGGCGTAATTATGCATGCTGTCCCGTGCCGAAGGCAGGTATTTCAATCCGTACCAACATATTTGCAAAGCCAAAAAAGCAACGACCAAAGAAACATAGATGTATTTGCGGGCTTTTGGCCTTGTGCTTTTCAAATGAAAATAAACGACATACAAAAGCCACGTGATGGCAGCCCAGGTTTCTTTAGGGTCCCAGCTCCAAAAGTCTCCCCAGGCTTGTTTGGCCCATAAGGCTCCCAACAACATGCCTATGGTAAAAAAGGAGAGTCCGGCTCGACACAATTGATCTATTGCCGGAAGTACATCAAGTGTGGGACGAATCAAACCGGCCAGGGCCAAAATAAAAGTACACGCCAGCAAAGCGTAGGAAAACATGTATACCGTTACATGGGGAATGAACCAAATGCTTTGCAGGGCAGGCATTAAAACACGGTTATGGATCTCGGGACGCAAAATATTGATCAAAAGAAAAACCAGGGCCATTACCGTTGTAAGGGAGAGGATCCATTTGTACTTCCATCGCACATAAGTGATTAAACCTGCCAGCGCCAGGAACAGGGAATACCATAACCGGGTTTCTCCCATAGTAACCAATGGAGGCCGTTTTAAAGATATCCAGAAAGCGGTTATAAACGAGCTGTATATGATAATTCCTGCCGAATAAAGGATTACGGTCCACAAAAAGGCTTTTTTCCTTGAGATAAATGAGGTTAAAGACCCGGATATCCAGCAAACGGCTGCTGCCACGGCAAAATATATTAAATGATTCCAGGTCATAGGAAAAATGTTTTTAAAGCACCCGCAAGCAGTAACAATATCCCTGCAAAAACCAGCCATCGCCACGGCTGTCGTGTAACCATAACAATACAGTAATCCGTCATGTCTCCCTTAGTCACGTCATAATCCATCAAATAAACCTGGTGCCCTTTATAATGGACAGGGTGGTTCACCCGCAATGTCCTGAGCACTGAATTTTCTCTTCCATCGGAGTTTACCGGCGTTCCCTTGGGAAGAACTGTTCCGGTATTCGGGAGATCCTTGACTTGGCTCATATCCTGCAGGGAAACCGTAGCCTGGTATTCCATGGGTTCACCTGTCTGGTAACGAGTTACCTTAAAATCTTCCAGGCGCAGGGTAAAAGGCAGTGAAGTGCGGGCGTGCTCATGACGTGGAACCATGACATGTGTTACAGAGGCATCCGCAGTTCCCAGCATTCCGGCCCATAAAGCCAGCCACAGTCCGAATCCGGCCAGGGAAAATCTCAAAAACAGACGCGAGGCCAATACAATCAAAAACACCGAAAGCACTATGACAAAAGGCCAGGTGCGTGTAAAAGCCATATGTGCAGGCATGAATCCCTGAACCAGTGATACGGCTGTCAACAGGAACAGGGCTATGGACATGTGTTTGTCCCTGTATAGTTTCCTGAATTTCCATCCCAGGAAAACAATACACAAACCTATAATCAAATTAACGGGGAAAGCAAACAAATGGAGGCTTACCGTCATGCGTGAATGGTTTTGTTGGTAACAAAGATAAAAAATCTGAGTGAGAATTCCCTATCTTTGCAACAGTATGGGAAATTTTCTTATTGCCGGACAATATAACCGGGATGATGTGCTGATCAAAGAATTAAAACAATCCGGCCTGCCCGTGTTTCTATACGGGATTGGATTGATAGCGGACACAGCCCAACTTTTTTTGAATGAAAACGGTCTGTCCGTCACCGGCCGGGTGATAGACGATAAATACATTGATAGCATACAACCCCGCACGGTAGATTCTTTATTGTCCATATCTCAATTGAACCGCCAATATCCGGCTTTCAATGTATTATTGTGCTTTTTTGGAGGGTACCGTAACGACCTTGCTCCTTACCGTCAACTGTTTCCCGGGGCAGATATCGTAAGTTTTTTATCTTCCATATACGATCGCGGCGTCCTGGAATCAATGGACAGAGATTACGTTATATCCAACAGCCCGTCTTTCGAAAGGGTATATAACTTACTGGAAGACAAACTCTCAAAAGACAGTCTGGAAGCATATATCAACGCCAAGATCACCAAAGATGCCTCACACCTTTTTCCGTTCGTCAGGAGACCTCAGTATTTTTCTGAACACAACGTGATCAAGGAACTGACACTTTCCGGGGAAGAGATCATGATCAATTGCGGAGCTTTTACAGGAGATACCATCAGGGATTTTCTGGAAACCGTCGGTAACAAATACTCAAAAATTGTTGCCTGTGAACCCGACAGCCAAAACCTGCGGAAATTGAATGAATTTATCCAAAGCACCGCTCCGGATGGAGGTATTTCCATAGTTCCAAAATGTATTTCAAACACTTCAGAACCCGTATGCTTTATGAATGAAGGAACCATGCTTTCCCGGAAAGTGGATACTCCGCAAACGGGTTCTGTATGGGTTGAATCTACCACTATTGACGAAATGCTTGCGTCTTCCCCGGCTACTTTGATTGTAATGGACGTAGAAGGCAATGAACTGAAAGCCCTGCAGGGAGCCAGGCAAACCATCCTCAATTTCAAACCGCTTTTGGCCCTGGCAGCCTACCACAAAAAAGACGATATACCCGTACTGGTTGATTTCTTGAAAACACTCGTCCCGGATTATAAATTTTATTTCCGGGTGCACAAACCCATGGCCATTGATGCCGTTCTTTATGCCAGCGCAAGGGGTACAAAAAAAGCCGGCTAAAAACCGGCATTCTTAGAGGTACCCAGCGGAATCGAACCGCTGTACTCGGTTTTGCAGACCGATGCCTAACCACTCGGCCAGGGTACCTTGAAAAGGACTGCAAAGTTAGTAAATATTTTTAAATAGCCCAGCCAGTTTTTCCAGATACTTCTTGTCGGTTTTGTCAAACGTATTAAGCCTTTCGGAATCAATATCCAGAACGGCCTTAATGCGGCCTTCTTTGTCTGTGAACGGGACCACGATCTCTGAACGGGACCGGGAGCTGCAGGCAATGTGACCGGGAAATTTTTCCACATCGGGAACGATCAATGTCTTTCTCTGTTTCCATGAGGAACCGCAGACGCCCCGCCCGTAAGGGATCCGGGTACACGCCACCGGTCCCTGGAAAGGGCCCAGAACCAGTTGACCGGCTGCATCATCCACAAGGTAAAAACCTACCCACCAGAACTTGAATGTTTCTTTAATCAATGCTGCAATATTGGCCATGTTGGCCACAAGGTTCGATTCGTCTTTAACCAGGGATGAAGCCCGTTTCAGGATTTCTTCGTACATCCGCTGGCGCGGGGACTTCTTTTCTTCCTGGTGAGCCGTCAGTTCAACATATATACGGAAACAAACATAAGCATCGGTAGCTGCATAGCGGGCCTGGGCTTCAGACAGCGGATAAGCCTCCCAGTTGGTAGTCTGTTGTGATTTGCTTACACGTTTGCCCAGCACAATTGCCGCAAGCTTCTTGACACTTTTCTCCACAATCCCGTATTCCTGGGCCATTTCCTGCAGGTCCACAAATCCTTCTGCATCAAAGGCAACGTAACGCTGCAGTCCAATAATATCGTCCCGCACGGCAGCGCCCACTTTAATAATACCGGGGTCACTCAATACAGCTACCAGTTCGGGTGGCAATCCCGTCTTTTTCAGGTGGATCAGAAAAGAGCGGTTGTCTGTAGACAACTGCAAAAGCGCAGGTTTGTACATTTTTCCGGAAGAAAAACGGGGCTTGGTTTCCGTGTCGAATCCCAAAACCGGTTGACGGGACAAGTATTCAGCTGCTTTCTGCGCTTGTGAACGTGTGGTGACAAGGGTAATGTGTCCCTTCAATTCCACCTGCGGGAACATATCCAGGACACTGTTCTCAATGGTTGATGCAAACATTTAGTAAGGGGTATTTTGAAAGATCCAACGTTTCTGCCGCATGTATCCGTACACACGAAGGCGTGGTGCGGAAAGCTGCCAGACGATCCTCTCTCAATGTTTTGTATAGTATGCCCGCAGCTTCTTCACGCGGGTTGATCAGAACCACTTCCGGATCAATAAGATGTCTGTATATGTAACGGTTGTTTTGCCTGAAGTTCCTTAAAAACGTAAGCTGTTCCCTGATAATTCCCGGATAACGTGAAAACGTGTTCTCTCCGGTCAGAATGTATTTCAAAGGCGGATGGCTTCCCAATAACAATTGGCTGACAAGTGAAGTTACTGCATAACGGATCGCATTTTCAGTGGAATTAACCTCCATGACACCGGGATTGTACCGGGAACCTCTGTAATTCATACCGGATCTGGAATAATCAAAATGGTAAGCCCTTATCAGGTTCCTGTCCAGGGGATAAAGCGGATTATTTAAAGAAGGAAGGCTGTCTGGTGTAAAACCCTGGTATACAACTTCCACTTCTTCGTTAAGGCGTTCATAGGCTTTAAGTTCCAGGCTGCTTTCAGAAGCGATCACACCTACCGTAACGCGTTTGTTTCTTTCCGAATGGAACCGGCGTACATTGTCCAGCGTCTTGTCAATCCCTGCCTGTAAAATACTTATGGCAACAACTCCCAGATTCCCGGCCCGGATCAGTTCCTGAATATCTTCAAAAGCCATGACCGAGGCAGGATCCCCGGCAACCACCAGCGCTTTGACCGGAGGCCTGTCGCCATTTGTGCGAAAGAGCTCCGACATGTTTTTTATAGTTTCAATACGGGCCGAGTCTCGCACCGGAGCCTTTGCCGCGGGCGGGCAAAAAAAATCGAAATATTCACCGGCAAAATCACTGATCCCGTCACTGCCCGGGTTGCCCGTAATGTTATCAAACTGATCAAAGCCCAATAGGACTTCAACCGCAGTTATATCATCCTTTTCCGTGCCAAATATGCCAATCGGCAGCACTTCCCTGTGCTCGGGAAAAGATGCGGGATCCAGATGCCACGCGGAATTGGTGTCGTTCAGAATTTCATTGATCACCGGCAATCGTTTGGGCTCATCTTCACCGGCGTTCCCGCATCCTTGTGTCAGCCATAAGAAGCTGCCGAGGATAATCAGTACACCCGTCTTACCGGTTACGAAAAACTTATTTATTGTACGTGAATGTGCCATGTTCATTTTTTAGGGTTACCCGGCGCCCTTTCAAAGGTTCCACTTTCCCGACAACGCGCGCTTCCAGCCCGTAAGCCGCGGCCTTTTCTATCATAATGGGAGCTGCATCTGCGGGTACATACAATTCCATGCGGTGTCCCATATTGAACACCGTGTACATCTCTTTCCATGAAGTACCGCTGATCCTCCGGATTTCCCTGAATAGCGGAGGAACGGGAAAAAGATTATCCTTTATTATATGAAGATCGTCAATAAAATGGAGAATTTTGGTCTGTCCTCCCCCGGAACAGTGAATCATACCGTGCACGGAATTCCGGTGTGTATCCAATATATCTTTGATCACGGGGGCATACGTACGGGTAGGGGACAGGACCAGTTGGCCGTAAGTAAGGCCTGTCTCGGATTCAATGTCCGAAAGTTTTTGGGTACCGGAATACGCATATTCAGACGGAATGCCCTGGTCGTAACTTTCCGGGAAAGCAGCGGCTACAGTTTGATCAAAAACATCGTGCCGGGCGCTGGTCAGTCCGTTGCTTCCCATGCCCCCGTTGTAAGTGTCTTCGTAAGTGGTTTGTCCAAATGAAGCCAGTCCCACAATAACATCTCCCGGCCGAATCCGGCAGTTATCTATCACAAGATCCCTCCGGATCCGGGCACAAACAGTACTGTCTACGATAACGGTCCTTACCAAGTCTCCTACATCTGCGGTTTCTCCGCCGGTAAGTTCCATGCGGATCCCCAATGCTGTCATACGCTCGCAGAATTCCCGGCTTCCCTGGATCAAATCCTTTATCACCTCTGCCGGGATCAACCTTTTATTGCGACCTATGGTAGAGCTTAAAAGAATGTCAGAGGTTACTCCCACGCACAATAAATCATCCAGGTTCATCACTATGGCATCCTGGGCGATCCCTTTCCAAATACCCGGATCCCCGGTATCTTTCCAATAGCAATAAGCCAGGGAGGATTTAGTTCCTGCCCCGTCTGCATGCATTACCAGACAGTATTGCGGATCACCGGTGAGAATATCAGGGATTATTTTACAGAATGCTCCCGGAAACAGGCCCTTGTCAGATCCTTGCAAGGCACTGTGTACCTCGTTTTTTGAAGAAGATACTCCCCGTTTGCTGTACTTCCCGGCTTCCAGGTCATTCATGGTAAAAATGCATAATTAATCCTGACAAATATCGTAAAAAAAACGATTAACGCAGGAATAACAGCTCCCTGTATTTGGGCAGCGGCCAAAGTTCATCGTCCACAATCATTTCCAGGTGATCGGCACAATGCCGGATCTGATCCATAAGGGGTAAAACGTCTTTGGCGTAAGCAGCCGCTTTTTTATGCAACGATTCCAGCCTGTTGGCCTTTTTGCGTGCTTCTATCAGCAAATGCACCAGATTGCGAAGGTCATTCACATAACCTGCTGTTTTTCTAATGGCTTTTAATTGTGTGGAAACCAGCAGTTCGTATTCTTCCTGGGGGAAAACTTCTTTCAGACACCGTACATTTTCCAGCAGCAAATTTTCATGACGGATGGCAGTAGGTACAAAATGGTTGATGCTCAGATCTCCCAGAACGCGGGCTTCTATCTGGAGCTTTTTGACATACATTTCATTTTTGACCTCAAACCGGGCTTCCAGTTCCCTGCGGTTCATCACCCGGGTTTCTTCCATCAGCTTGACGGTTTTGGATTCCAGCAACGATTTGTAAGAGGCAGGTACATCCTTTATCCCCCGCAATCCCCGCTGTGCTGCTTCTGTCTGCCATTGGGTGCTGTAACCGTTCCCCTCAAAGCGGATATCACTGGACTCTTTGACAAATTTCCGGATCACCTTCATCAATGCATCTTCCAGTTTCAATCCCGAATTCAGTTCTTTGTCCACCAGTGTTTTAAAATTTTTCAACTGTTGGGCTACAGCCGTGTTCAGAAACAGCATGGAAGAGGCACAGTTTGCCGAGGAGCCTATGGCCCGGAATTCAAACCGGTTCCCGGTAAAAGCGAACGGAGAGGTACGGTTTCGGTCGGTATTGTCCGGGAAAATATCGGGAACCATTCCCACGATCTCCATCCGTGCCTGCTCCATGTCCTTTTTGCTCTGTGTGCTGCCTTTCTCTATCAGGTCCAACAACTCGGCAAGGGTGCTCCCCATGAACATGGAAAGCACGGCAGGAGGTGCTTCGGAGCCGCCCAGACGGTAAGAGTTGCTCAGCGATGCGACGGTGGACATGATCAAAAAATGGTGCTCGTAGACGGCTTTCAGGGTACATGCTATAAAGCTCAGGAATTGCAGATTGTCCTGGGGTGTTTTGCCCGGGGAAAAAACATTGACCCCTTTGTTGGTGCACAGGCTCCAGTTGCAGTGCTTGCCGGAACCGTTGATCCCGTCGTACGGTTTTTCGTGAAATATGACTTTCAGGTTGTGTTTTTTAGCCAGTTTGCGCATAACCATCATGATCATCTGGTTGTGATCAATGGCCAGGTTGGCTTCTTCATGGTAGGGTGCAAATTCAAACTGGTTGGGAGCTACCTCGTTATGACGGGTTTTTATATATACGCCCAGTTTATAAGCTTCTGTTTCAAAATCTTTCATGAAAGCCATTACCCGGGAAGGAATATTTCCAAAATAATGATCTTCAAGTTGTTGGTCTTTAGCTGCGGTGTGTCCCTGCAATGTGCGGTCGCAAAGCATCAGATCCGGCCGGGCACGGTACAGGGACAGATCTACTACAAAATATTCCTGTTCAATGCCATAGATCACATTGACACTTTCCGTTTCCGGGTCAAAATAACGGGCTACATCGGTGGCAGCACTGTCCAGGGCCCTGATGGATTTCAGGTGCGGTGTTTTGATATCCAGTGCATCTCCTGTGTAAGACACAAAGATGGTAGGAATACACAAGGTCTGCTCCATGATAAAAGCCGGTGAACTGGGGTCCCAGGCAGTATAGCCGCGGGCTTCAAAAGTGTTCCGTAAACCACCGCTCGGGAAACTGGATGCGTCGGGTTCCTGCTGGATGAGGGAATCTCCCATGAATTGTTCTATGGCACAGCCGTTAGAGTAAGGTTTTATGAATGCTTCATGCTTTTCTGCCGTTGTCTCACTCAGGGGATGAAACCAGTGTGTGTAATGCGTGACACCGCGTTCCATGGCCCAGGTACGCATGCCTTCAGCCACAAAAGCAGCCACACTTCTGTCAATCCTGGTTTTCTTTTCAATAGCCTGTATCACTGCATCGTAAGCAGTTTCAGGTAAGTAATTGCGCATTTTTTTAAGGTCAAAAACATTTTGACCGAAAAAAGCAGAGACCGGTTTTGTTTCTACACAGAAACGTTCCATTTTGTGCGACGAAAATTCTGATAATGCTTTGTGTCTGAAAGTCGACATTTTTTAGAGATTTAAATCTTACAAAATTAGAAAAAAAACCGGGCCTTACAGGAGTGTAATATGCTTCTTAGTAAATTGAAAGAAATTATTGTTTTTTGTTTAAAGAAAGGTCTATATTTGCAGATTAAATTTACAAATTTTAAGTCGTTATGTTAGGTATCTCTGAATTATCCAGGAAAATGCCCGCTTCTCCCATCCGAAAGCTGGTCCCCTATGCCGAAGCTGCAAAAAAACGCGGCGTGAAAGTGTATCATTTGAACATCGGTCAGCCCGATATTGCTTCTCCCAGGGAAGCCATTGATACTGTTCGCAATATGGACCTTAAACTGGTGTCCTATCCGCACTCGGCAGGTATTGAGTCTTACCGCAGGGGATTGGCAAAATACTATCAGGATGTAAATATTGACCTTTCCTACGAAGAAATCATCATTACCGTAGGTGGTTCCGAAGCTTTGCAGATTGGTCTGAAGGTTTGTTGCAATCCCGGGGACGAAGTGATAGTTTTTGAGCCCTTTTATACCAATTACAACACCTTTGCGCTGATGGCCGGAGTGAAGTTTGTCCCCGTAACCACTACTATCGAAAGTGGTTTTGCTTTGCCGCCCATGTCAGAGGTGGAAAAATACATCACTCCCAAAACAAAAGCCATTCTAATAAACAGTCCCGGCAATCCTACAGGAACCCTTTATACCAAAGATGACATACTGCAATTGGGAGAAATTGTAAAAAAACACAATTTATACTTGCTCTCGGACGAAGTTTACCGTGAATTCTGTTATTCCAATGAACCCCACTTTTCTTGCATGCAGATCCCGGGTGCAGAACAAAATGTTATTCTTATAGATTCTGTATCTAAACGTTACAGCCTGTGCGGTGTCCGTATTGGATGTATTGCCTCACATAATAAAGAAGTCATGAGTGCCGTGCTTCGTTTTGCCCAGGCCCGTTTGTGTGCTCCCGCCCTGGGGCAGATGGCTGCCGAAGGAGCGCTGGCTACTCCGGAAGAATACTTCCGTGCTGTAAAAGAAGAATATATAGACAGGCGCAACCTGATGATAGACCGTTTAAATAAAATGGAAGGCGTTTATTCACCCATGCCTATGGGAGCCTTCTACACAACGGCCCGGTTGCCTGTTGACGATTCGGACAAATTCGCCCAGTGGTTATTGGAAAGCTTCAGCTACAAAGGCCAGACCGTTATGGTTGCTCCGGCTGCAGGCTTTTACGCCACTCCCGGCAAGGGCACAGACGAAGTCCGCATTGCTTACGTACTCAAGAAAGAAGACATCAGCAATGCTATGGACTGCCTGGAAGAAGCCCTGAAACAATATCCCGGACACAAATAAACTGTTCAACTGGTGTTCAGAAAATAGAAAAACCGCTTTTTTCAAGCGGTTTTTTTTTAAATATATTGACGAACTATTGTACACCTAACCCCATTTATTAAGCTTCAATGGGTTACGAAAAGCGCGGCAAAGGTAAAAGGATTTTTCAAGATTGCAATAGGTGAATGAATTTTTTTTTATTCATCCCCGGACAGATCTTCAAACTTAACGTTAGTGAATTCAGCCGGACGGGCTTCCGTTACAGGAATCCTGTCCTTGATAAATTTTATGACTTCTTCCAGCCCTTCCGTAAATTTTTCAAAATCTTCCTTGTACAGGAAAACTTTATGTTTTTCATATGAAAACCGTCCGTCTTTGTCTACACGACGTTTGCTTTCCGTAATGGTAAGGTAATAATCATTTCCTTTAGTTGCCTTAACGTCAAAGAAATAGGTTCGTTTTCCGGCGCGTACGGGTTTGGAAAAAACATCTTCTCCACTATGTTCCGCCTTAGAGGAGCGGTCGAAATCTTCAAAATACATAAGTCTGATTTATTTATAATATCCACAAATATAAAATATTTGCTTTAAAACTGTATATTTGCAGAGATTCTTTTTTATTTAAAAGGTATGCTCAGCAGGCGTTTTATCCGTATTAAGATTTTTAAGGTATTATTCAGCAGCGTTCATTCTCAAAATTTTGATCTGGCATTGACAGAAAATGAACTCATAAAGAGCCTTGAAAAAACCAGACAATTGTATTTTTTGTTGCTTTCGTTGCCTGGAACTCTGGTGCGTTATGCACAAGAACGGATTGACATAGGCCTGCAGAAATACCATCCTACAGAAGAAGAAACGAACCCCAATCTGAGGTTTGTAAACAACAAAGCCATCGCAGTGCTGGAAGCAGACAAAGAACTGACAAATTCCCGGACACACGGACTCAATTGGAATGCTAACAGAGGCTATATAAAACACCTGTACGATTCTCTCAAAGAAGAACCATATTTTCTGGAGTACATGAATGCTGTTGAAACTCCCGGTTTTCAGGAGGATTTAAAATTTTTAATGGATTTTTACGGCAGTCAGCTGGATGATGATCCGGAACTATACAGTTTGCTGGAAGACAGGAGCCTTTTCTGGACAGATGATCTGGCCTATCTATGTAATGTCATACTGACACAATTGTCAGGTTTGCAGACCGGGCATGACAAACTAAACCATCCGCCTTTGTTTTACAACCAAGATGATAGAAATTTTGCCACCCGTTTGTTTGCCCATTCTTTACGACATTACGGTGAATACGTAAAATACATAGAGAAGTTTGCACAAAACTGGGATTTGGAGCGTATCGCAGCTACAGATACCATCCTCATTGTCATGGGAGTGTCAGAAGCAGTGGAATTCCCGCAGATACCCATTAAAGTTACTCTCAACGAAATGGTGGAGATTTCCAAATTTTACAGCACGGAAAATTCCAAAATGTTTGTCAACGGAATCCTGGACCGCATTATTAAATTTTTGACAGCAGAAGGCACCATCGAAAAACGTGGCAGGGGACTTGTAGAGAAATAGATCAGCAATACTATTTAAAAACCAATATTAAAACATGAACACTTTATTTTTTATTTTACAGGAACAAACAACAGCAACTGCCGCTAAAGGCGGAAACTGGTCTTTTCTTATAATGATGGTTGCCATTTTCGTGGTGATGTACTTTTTGATGATACGTCCCCAGAAAAAGCGCCAGAAAGAATTGAAAGCATACCGGGACAACCTGCAAAAGGGTGAGAAAGTTATCACTGCCGGCGGTATTTACGGTACTGTGGTAGAAGTGAAAGACACAACCGTTTTGATGGAAGTGGACAACAATGTAAAGATAAGAGTAGACAAATCAAGTCTAGTCAAGGATTCCACTGACCTGCAACAACAGAGCTAAGAATAACAGATACCCTTCGTTAACCCGTAGGGACGGTACGTATGGCTTATGAAACGTTCCAGATTGGTTCTTATACTGTGTTTTATCACAGCTTTTTTCCTTTGGGTGGTTTATACATTGTCCAATGAATACACCACTTACTTCCGTTTCCCGATGGAAGTGGAAACCAATCTGGAAGGCCATACCAATATTTCTCGTTCAGACAATACACTTTTCATAAGAGGCACGGCCAGGGGATTTTATATAATCCGCAACACCTGGCGAAAAAGAATCCCGCCGGTACAAATTTTTGCAGACCGGGAACTGCTGCATGAGGTGCCGGAGAGCGAAGATGAGTTTTACCTGCTTTCTGCCAACATTGACAACCTGGTAAACGATGCCCTGAGTACTGACCTGGAACTGGAAACGGTTTTGAGCGATACCATTCGCCTGAGGTATCCCCGGGAGCATTTCAAGAAAGTTCCGGTGCGTTTTGTTTCAGATCTGTCCTATCAACCCCAATTTATGTCTTTTGAACCTGTCAGGCTGACACCCGACAGTGTTTTGGTCTATGCCCGTGAATCTTACCTGGAGATCATAGAAGAAGTGAAAACCCGGAAAATTACACTCGGCAATCTTTCGCAAAGCGTTGAGGGCATTGCGCGTTTGGAAATACCTGAAAACACAAGACTTTCTCATGCCGAGTCTGAATACAGGATTCCGGTCCTGCGGTACGTGGAAATGTCCTTCCAGGTTCCGGTCACAACGCGGAACGTTCCTTACCGCAGGGAGCTTTTTATTTTACCGGATCTGGTAACCATTCAGTTCCGGTGTCCTTTCCGGGAGGCAACCGGTATTTCTCCTGAAGACTTTCGTCTTGTGGTTGATTACAAAGACTTTGTCCAAAAAGAAAGCGGGAAGATCATCCCTGTTTTGGAAACTTCTCTCAATACGATCAGTCACATCACTTTGGCGCCACAATTTGTAGACGGCATTATCCAGAATCGTTACTAAACCTATGGAAACACTAATCACACTCGGTATTACGGGGGGCATAGGCAGCGGTAAAAGCTATGTGACACGCATTTTCACTGCCATTGGTATTCCTTGCTACGATTCTGATGCAAGAACCAAATTGTTGTATCGGGAGAACGAAGAACTGAAGGAAGCGTTGACCAATTTATTGGGAGACCATATATACAGGGACGGAGAACCCGATACTAAAGCGATGGCAACCCTGATCTTCAGCGACCACAGTCTTCTAAAAAAAGTCAATAAGCTGGTACATCCCTATGTAGTGCGTGATTTTTTAAAATGGGCAGCCAATACGAATGCTCCTTATGTGATATTTGAAAGCGCCATCCTATTGGAAATGGACCCTCCGTTTCATACCACAAAAGTGCTGACAGTCTCTGCCAATAAAGAATTGCGTCTGCAAAGGGCCTCGGGCCGGGATAACAGCCACAGGCAATCCGTGCTGAACAGGATGGACAAACAATGGACGGACAGCCAAAGAGAATCGGGAGCCGATTTTATTATAATCTCGGACGAAATACAACCTTTATTGC
>Ga0209203_1001222_pt1 | contig 19279 bp, 17 predicted proteins | sample AD_UKC109_MetaG_FD_184423 | JGI IMG/M metagenome (GOLD analysis project Ga0209203, IMG submission 184423) | Active sludge microbial communities of municipal wastewater-treating anaerobic digesters from Hong Kong - AD_UKC109_MetaG (SPAdes)... | ecosystem: Engineered > Bioreactor > Anaerobic >... | reverse complement strand
CGAAGAAGATCTACAACACGCTTTATTAAGGGTAAAAGATATGCAGGCAAAAGAAAAATCCAAGGAAGCTAAATCATGAAAAACAAAAAACGAAAGTTGCTGTTAATATTATTCTTGTTGCTCGTAATCTTAGTACTGTATGTTTTTTTTATCGAACCCAATCGACTGGACATTACCTATATTGGCAACGGTGAAAGCCCGGCTTTGTACCCCCTTGATAACGAATGTCGCATCGCCTTTTTTGCCGACCTTCATCTGTTCAAATACCGAGCTTTCCATGACAGATTACTGAAAACCATTGAAAGCTACCATCCTGACCTGATTCTTTTTGGCGGAGACGCTTTGGCAAAATTCACAGATGTTCACGATTTAGAATTCTTCTTTAATCGCCTGAAACAAATCGGGCCGGTTTACACCAACTTTGGCAACTGGGAAGAATACGCACCGGTACACATGAAACAACGATTTGAAAATTTAGGCATTACGTTAGTTGAAAAAGAAACCATTTATGAACAAATCAAAGGGTTCAAAATCGCCATTACCGGACTGGAATCCCATTATTTTCTCTCTCAGACACATCTTGTCGATGATCGTGAAGAACCGGACCTATCCGTTTTACTCATCCATTCGCCCATTGGACTAGAAGACAAACCCGATGTGATCCGGCAATACGACATGGTTTTAGCCGGACATATTCACGGGGGACAATACGTCATTCCGTATTTGACAAAAAAACTGCTAGACATAAGAAACGGCAGGAATATTACATTCTATGCGGGTCAATATGAATATGAGGACACACTTATCTTCGTGACTAGGGGTGTAGGGCAGTGGTTTCCCGGACGTTTCAACTGCCCGCCGGAGCTGGTTATCTTTGACCTGATGCTTCCCAAAGAGTCAAAAAATGCTGAATAAACCGCTGAACAATGTATTTGTCAGTTGTTTTAAAAATGAATTCATCGTTTCGAGTCTGCGCTGAAGCAGTGTAATTGTACGAACCAGTCATTACCACACGTTCGTCGATGACGACGAACTTTTCGTGCAGCAAAGCATCACAAACATCCAACCGTACAAATGCATATCGGGACATATCATCAATATCACTGTAAACACTGGACATATTCCAGTCTTTATCTACCAAGATTGAAATTTGAACTCCCTTTGAAGAGAGGATTTTCAGATAATGGGCAATTCGATTATCGCTGAAAGCATACATGGCTATATACACCTTTTTTTTCGCATGCGACAATTCATCTAAAAGGAAGTCAAAACAGTCTTCTTCAGGAGAAAAGCGGATCATCTTGAATCCAAGTGGCTTCCTACTCTCTTTATACAATCCGGAAAAACATTGATCGAAATTTTGCTGAAAAGCTTCCTTTAAGGAGTTATCCGTACTAATCAACACGTTGTTTTCATGGTCTTCAAGACTGGTGGGCGTTAGATTGGTGGAGCCGAACCAGACCCTTTCGGAATCGGCAATCATGTATTTATTGTGCATCAACCCCTGTGAGTCATAAACGATTTTAGCATCAGGAAGAACCAAAGGATAGGCATTATCCGTACAAATTCGAACCCGAACACCTTGATTTGCTTTTTGGGACAGTTCGTCAATGATTTGCCGGTCTGTGATGGCGTAAACACAGATATCCAAACTGGTTTTCGCCTGTGAAATAAATAAGAGGGTTTGGTCTTTGATCCCCTCTCCCCTAAAATATACCAGGCAATGCTTATTATCACAGGCGATGAATATTGGAATGATTAAAACGAGTAAAAAAACAAGAAAAAAAGGACGCATCAATCGCCCTCTCTATAATATAGTATCGTTTCGTCTTGGCGTGCTCGGGGCGATTTGAACGCCCAACCTTCACATCCGCAGTGTAACGCTCTATCCAATTGAGCTACGAGCACAAAGCCAATGGCGGAGAAGGAGGGATTCGAACCCTCGGAGAACATACGTCCTCACTTGCTTAGCAGGCAAGCGCCTTCGGCCACTCGGCCACCTCTCCGGTTCAAGCAACGGTAGTATACCACACTTGATAGATAATTTCAATAAATGAAAGGTTAAAAAAATAATTTCTCCATCTCTAAAATGATTGATTGATCTGATCGATCGTACATTTCGATATTCAGGGTTTGTTGATAACGTCGAGCCCAAATCATTTGCCGTTTGGCAAAGTGACGGGTGTTCTTTTTCAACGTTTCCAGATAATCACCTTTATTAGCAAAATGACCGTTTAAATATCCGATGGTTTCTTGATAACCGATTGCTTTCATGGACTGACAAGTTGATGGATATTTCTGCATCAATTGCCTTGTTTCTTCCACGAGTCCCCTCTCAACCATTTGTTCAACCCGTAAATTGATTCGCTCATAAAGTTTCTCTCGATCAGGAATGAGAAAAACTAGTTGGAAGCGCTCATCCGGGACTCTTGATTGACCCAACTCGCTGAAGGTCTTGCCGCTTAAATAATACACTTCCAATGCTCGAACGGTTCGCTTGAGGTCATTGGGATGAATCTTTTCGGCGCTTGTTGGATCGATGCGGAACAACGCTCGCCTTAAAAAACCGGGATATTCTGCTTCCTGAGACAAAAGATCTTGTCGTATTTGATCATCCTTAGACACCCCTTCAAACAAGCCGTAACGCAAAACATCCATGTATAATCCTGTTCCACCGGCAAACAAAAAACACTTACCCGTTTGCTCTAATTCTTCAATCTTTTTTAAAGCCATGGTTCGATATCGATTCACGTCGAAGGATTCATCAGGTTGGATTAAATTGATGAGATGATGGGGACAAAACTGTTGTTCTTCTGTCGTGGGTTTGGCTGTTCCTATATCCATTTCTTTATAAATCTGCATGGAATCCATGGAACAGACATCCAGGGAAACCCTTTCGGCCAGTTTGAGCAAAATGGCCGTTTTTCCTGTGGCAGTTGGGGCGTAAAGAATGGGGATTTTTTTCATCAGCAGTAAATAATGCCGTAGAGGACACCACTGGTCCGGCTACCTCGTATTTCATCCACCTGAATCTCATTGAACAAAGAATCCTTGGACAAGGCCTTGAGAATGACGGATTTTTTGGCAATCCGCTTCATTTCGTTAATATCTTCTTGTGAAACCTTATCATATACAGCAAATGGACGCAACGGATTAAAGCCCGATGAGGTCATAACCGGGTTTTCAAACATCGGGTCGCAATAGCAATAATCACAGGAATGGCTTTCTTGTTCTTTGATCCAACTTTTGTAATCCGAGTGGATCAATTCAATTCGCTTTAAGCTTTCATTTAGCCAAGCCGATTGATCAACATAATCTTGAATGCCGTATTTAACAATAGTGTAAATATGTTTAGAGGCCTCAATACCAACAACTTTTCCAGTGATCAAGTGCGCAGCCATAAGAATTGCTTCGCTTCCCAACCCCAAGGTTAGGTCAAAAATGATTTCGTCTCCTTTCAAATCCAACGCCTCAATCAAATGATCATGCTGATTGTTTCGAATGTTTCTCATGCGCATTTTGGAACTGGATGGATGAAAGAAGAACTCTCCGTCTTCCCAACGGATTTTCAACCCTTCCTTTTCAACCACATAATAAAAAATGACAGGATGGGCCTGTTTATATTTATTCAGGCTTCTTCTTGAAACATATCTTGAATTCAATTCTTTTGATAGTGAAATAGCCTTGATCACTTCATCTTGAGTAGGTTTAATTGAAGTGGTAACCACAAACGCATCATGGTCAAATGATTGAATGTTATGGTTGCTTATCTTGTTCGTATTCATCTAATCTCTGTTTTAACCTCTCATATTCCAAAACTTTCTGATTGAGAATCTCTTTCTTCATTTCGTATTCTTCTTTGACTTTATTGTATTCTTCTTTGACTTCAGAGTATTCAAAAAAAACGTTCACATTCAAATAGATCATCCAGGCTGATAAAACGGCAACAACAAACCAGTACAAAAAATTCACCGAACTTTTTTTTCTTTTTGGGTCGGTCTCTCTTTTTGGAAACGGCTTGGCACCGAGATTGAGCTGACGGTTTTTTTCCGTGGTTTGTTTGGTATAAATCAACACATATCATTCCTATTCAGGCGGATAAATAATCCTTGGAGCTTGTTTTATTTGCTCTTGATCGCCTATGGTCACATCTACTGAATAATCATCTTCATCTTCCAATCCTGGAGGTCTCAAATAAATCGTTGAATTATAATTGTTTGACGGAACCATGAAGTAATAATATTGTTCTGCTGATTCAGCAGACATCGAATAACTGGACATCACAAAGTCCTTTTCATTAAAGTAATAATCGTAAAAATTCAATACCCAATTCTCTCCCCGAATCAATGCGGGATCGGTTTCATCGCTGTTGTTTTCTATTGTACCATATACAAGCATCGAATCGTCTTGAATCATGGAAATACTGTTGACAAAACCTCTGGTCAATTGCACCGGAACGGGATTCCCTGTAATTTCTTTAATGGGTGGGATATTCGCCAAATTTAACATGACATACAAAGTTGTCTGTCCAATGGGCAAAGATAACGTGCCTTTATTGACATATTGATTGTTGATGATATCCTTGATTGGAACAGATACTATCAAATCTTGTGCTGGAATTGTTAAGGCAATGGATGTGGCAAAAGTCGTTTCTTCCGCTTCATTTTCCAATGTGTAAACCGCAGTGGCTGACTGTGAGAACGTTAATCTGATCTGGGGATTCTTCAAAGATAAATCCGAGTCAGCATCCCTTTCAAACTCGAACTGAGCAATATTCGTATCTTGGAGAAGATTTAGAAGCGATGAAAACGATACAATTTGCACCGTTGGCCGCAGGTTGATGTTAAGTGATTTCTCTACTGATAATTCTTTCACTACTTGACCATTGGAGAGCAGTTCCACCTTTTTAATAAGGCATTCAACACCGCTCAAACGATGAGCGGTGTATTGAACACCGTTATAATTGACATATAATGCAATCCTGGAAGTTCCTCCACCTATGGGTGGCAGGATTAATTCTAATATGAAACATCCTGAAAGGATCAATGACAAAAAAATGATCAACAGGAGGGGAATCGATTTTTTCAAAATGCCATACTCCTTAACCGTTGGAAATTAGTGAATCGATATTTGGATATAAATTTAAAGCCTTATCTAATGAGGTTAGTTTAAACAATCTCGTTAATGTATCATTTAACGAGAAAATCGCCAATCTCCCTCCATTCAGTTTACATCGTTTATGAAGGCTTACGATCACACCCAGCCCTGAACTATCTATGTATTCCATATTTTCAAAATCCAAAGCAATGTTTAACTCCCCTTTTGAAACAAACTCGTTGATAATTTGATTCTTAAAGTCGATGGCATTGCTCATATCCAGTTCGCCAATCAAATTTACAACTACCCAATCGCCTTTTTTCTCCCATTTCAACATTCTTTTCACCTCATTTGAAGTTTGTTTAATCGTCGACAATGATCCTTTCCACCGAACTCACCTCATCATCGTCTCCCAAATCCACAACTCTAACGCCTCTAGTGGTTCTCCCCATCACTCGGATATCCGAAGCACTAAATCGAATGGTAAATCCGGATTTGGTAACGGTAATGACTTCATCCGTATCTTCAACTGCCATAACGGCAACCACTTCACCTAAACTTGGGGCCCAAGCCATATTTTTAATGCCTGTTCCACCTCTTGCTTGTAATCGGTAGTCTTGAATAAATGTCCGTTTGCCGTAACCGTTTCTTGTAATGGTGAGAATGGACGTTCTGTCACTTTCACTGTCAACAGCTGACAAGGAAACCAGTTTATCCTCTTTCTTTAAAGAAATGGCTTTTACTCCCTGCGTATTTCTACCCATCTGTCTCACATCTTCCAGCGGAATTCTGATGGCCATTCCTCTCAAAGTACCTAAAAACAGATTTTTATTCGTATTTTCAACATCCAAGAGCGCACACTCTACAACTTGGTCATCTTCCTCCAATTTGATGCCGATGATGCCTGAAAGACCCGCATTGGCAAAATTGGACAGTGATGTTCGCTTTATTTTACCATTTTTTGTTAAGAAGATGATATCAAATTTCTCAGAAAACTCTCGTCCAATTTGGAGGACACTTTTAACAACTTCACCCTCTGAAAGATTGATATAGGACATAATATGTTTGCCTTTAGTTCCCTTGGAGGCATTTTCAATCTCATAATTCCTGATGACATAAGCCTTTCCTAAAGACGTGATAAACATCGTACTTGAAAGCCTTGAAGTAACCATGATGTGGCGGGCAAAGTCTTCTTCCCTTGTTCGGATACCCCTAGCACCTCTGCCCCCTCTGTTCTGTCGCCTATAACTGTCCAGATCGGTGACAAGCGTGTATCCCCTACTGGTAAGCGTGATTACAATATCATCGTCTTCGATGAGATCTTCAATATTCACATCATCCGCTTCAGAAATGGTTATCTGGGTTCTTCTCGGCGTATCATGCTTTTCTTTCACTTGTAAAAGCAATTCTTTTATCTTTTCATCTATCTTAGTCTTATCGGCCAATAATTCCTTCAATTCCTTGATTGTTTTATTCAAATCCTTTAGCTCATCGGTTAACTTTGTGATCTCCATAGAGGTCAAACGACCAAAACGAAGGTCCAGGATTGCCTTGGATTGTTCCTCTGAGATCTCAAGGGTCTCCATGAGATTCTTGATGGCATCCGGTTGATCATCGGAATGACGGATAATATCGATGGTCGTGTCGATAGACCGGATGGCGGTAATCAGCCCCTCCACAATATGGGCTCGCTTGCTGGCTGCATCCAATTCGAAATCCGCTTTTCTTCTGATAACTTCCCTTCGGTGATTAACATAGGAAGTCAGGAGCTGTTTCAAATTCATAACCTTCGGTTTCTTCTTTTCGTCTATAACCAGCAGTTTACTCGGGAAGGTGGTTCTCAAATAAGAATGTTTTAGGATATGGTTTAAGACCACTTTTGTGTTGATCCCTTTTGCAATCTCGATGACCACACGCATGCCGTTTCTGTCAGATTCGTCCCGGATATCTCGAATCATTTTCTTTTCTTGTTTTTTAAAGTATTCAGCAATCTGTTGAATCATCGCCGCCTTACAAACCCCATAGGGAATTTCATTGATAATGATCCGGTCCTCGTCAACCTCATAAACCCCTTCAACAGGTATCGAACCGGTTCCTTCCTCATAAACTTGATATAGAATATCTTTTCCCATGATCTTTCCCCCTGTGGGGAAATCAGGACCTTTGATGTGTTTGTGCAACCCCTTGATATCGATTTCGGGATCATCGATTAACGCACAGACCCCATCCACTAATTCTCCCAAATTATGAGGAGGAATATTGGTCGCCATTCCAACCGCTATACCTGATGCCCCGTTCAACAGCAAATTGGGAACACCGGAAGGCAAAACCTCAGGTTCCATAAGGGTTTCGTCAAAATTCGGGCGAAATTCAACGGTGTTTTTATCCAAATCCTCCAACATTTCTTCAGAAATTTTTGCCAATCGAGCTTCCGTGTATCTGGGTGCGGCTGCAGGGTCACGGTCGATAGATCCGAAGTTTCCTTGAGGATCCACCAGAGGGATTCTCAAATTGAAGTCCTGAGCCATTCTGACCAACGCATCATATATGGCTGCATCGCCATGGGGGTGATATTTTCCCATGACTTCACCAACAATTCTGGCTGATTTTTTATGAGGGGAAGAGTACCAGTTTTTCAATTCCCGCATGGCGTACAAAATACGTCTCTGAACGGGCTTTAATCCGTCTCTCACATCCGGAATCGCCCTTCCCACAATAACGGACATAGAGTAATTAATGTACGATTCAGCTAACTCCTCATGAAAAGGTCTGTCAAAAACCCTTTCTTCAAGAGGTTTTGGCTCGATTATTTCATCATTTTTTGACATCTATTAGTTCCTCCGATTCATGATACCTTTGAGCCGGGTTGGATATCCCCGTCAACGGTAAGTAATCTTAAATTTTCGCCATCTTTTGCAGCCAGTAGCATGCCTGTTGATTTAATCCCCATGAGCTTGGCGGGTTTTAAATTTGCTACAACGATGATCTTTTTCCCCACAAGCTCCTCAGTTGAATAAAACTGCGAGATACCGGCAACAATCTGGCGAGGTTCCGGTTCTCCCACATTCAGTTGAAGTTTGACCAACTTATTTGCTTTGGGGACCGGCTCGGCAGCGACAATCTCAGCCACGCGTAAGTCAACTTTTTTGAATTCATCAAACCCGATGATCAGTGTGCCTTCGTTCTTTTCATTTTCAGCAGATGAAGCGGTTTGCTGAGCATCTGTGTTCATGATAATCACCTTTGAAGTCTTTTCTATATCAATCCTTGGAAATATGGGTGCCTCTTTGATAACGGTTGAGCCAGGCACCAATAATCCCCACTTTAATTGTGTATAGTCACAATCAGTCCATCGGTCAGCTATTCCCAAACGCCTGAAAATTTCTTTGGACGTGTCTTCCATGATTGGTTTGATGAATAACGCAATATTTCTCAACGCTTCGGACAAATTGTATAAAACACTTGCCAAACGTTTTCTCGATTCTTCCTCTTTTGCCAATTTCCAGGGTTCCGTCAGGTCAATGTACTTGTTGGCGAATCCGATAAACGACCAAACACTTTCCAAGGCTTGTGTGAATTTGTAATGATCCATGTTGTCCAAATATTTTGTCACAGCAAGTTCGAAAAGGTTTTTTAACTGGAGATCATACCCCTCCGCTTCTTGGGAAGGTTCAGGAACCACTCCATTAAAGTTTTGTTTGATCATGGCCGTTGTTCGATGCACCAAGTTTCCTAAATCGTTAGCCAAATCGGCGTTAATTCTGCCGATGAGATTATCTTCCGAAAAATCGCCGTCCTTGCCAAAATTGATATCCCTCAACAAATAATACTTGATGGCATCTTTGCCGTAAGCATCCATCAACAACCTGGGATCAATAGCGTTCCCAGTGGATTTACTAATCTTCTCTCCGTTCACGGTCAACCAGCCATGGGCAAAGACCTTCTCAGGCAAAGGAATTTCAAGCGCCATCAACAGGGCAGGCCAAATAATGGAATGGAAACGGTTGATTTCTTTACCGATCAGATGCAAATCAGCTGGCCAAAATTGATTGTAAAGCTGATCTTGATCGGTACCGAAACCAACAGCAGAAATATAGTTGATCAGAGCATCCACCCAGACATAGATTACATGATCAGGATCATTCGGCATGGGAATTCCCCAATCAAAAGAGGTTCGTGAGATACTTAAATCCCTCAGGCCTCCTTTTATGATCTGAAGCATTTCATTTCGCCTGAAATCCGGCTCCACAAAAGCAGGTTTGTCTTCGTACAATTTCAACAAATCATCCTGGTACTTAGAAAGCTTGAAGAAATAGTTTTCCTCAGAAAACCAGGTCAATTCACGGTTACATTCTGGGCAAAAATGCTTAGCCTCTTTTTTGATTGCATCCTCCTGTGTCCAAAAAGTTTCATCATGAACACAATACAACCCTTCGTATTTGCCTTTGTAAATATCCCCTTTATCTAGCAGAGTCTGAACAACCTTCTGAACAACCTGCTCATGGCGTTTCTGAGTGGTTCTGATAAAATCGTCATTTGAAATTTCCATTTCCTTCCAAAGCTGCTGAAATTTCCCAGCCAACTCATCGCAAAATATTTGAGGATCCTTGTTGGCTGCCTTAGCCGATTCAAGAATCTTTTGACCGTGCTCATCGGTTCCGGTCAAAAAATAAACGTCATACCCGCAAAATCGCTTGTATTTGGCGATGATATCCGCAACGATCGTGGTGTATGCTGAACCAATATGAGGTGCGGAATTCGCATAATATATCGGCGTAGTAACATAAAAATTTTTTAGACTCATCGAAGCCCTCCTATCTTTTGATCTATTCAATATCAAGCTATTATAACATATTTCGTAATCTTTAAAAACATGAATTAAAGCCATTTAGCACCAGTAGATTCTGAAAGCGGATCGCATTCTCACCCGTTACTTTTTTACAGTCTTTTGCGTCATTTAATTATACCTAAGCAAAGAAGGGGGAATACGATGTCTAATATCATTGGAATTTTGAGGTATGCCCTTGCCAGAGAAGAAGAAGGCAGGGCATTTTATTTGGGGCAGTTGGACAAAGTCAAAGATAAAGAAGTCAAAGAGGTTTTCACCCATTTGGCTGAAATGGAAGGAGAACATGTAGACTATATCAGTTCACTCATCGAAAAGAATCAAAAGGGTGAAAAAATAACATCACTAGACATCCTGCCTGAAGAAGAGGATTTCTTCGCCTCCCGCAAAGAAACTGAACTGCCTGCAGGCAGACATGCCGAACTGGCTTCCGATTGCTCAATCCTGAGGATGGCGTTTTTAATTGAACACGATTTCATGGAATTTTATCGGCAAGCAGCAGATAAAACAACGGATGAAGGCGAAAAATACGTTTTCAATCATCTGAGCCAATGGGAAAAAGGGCATCGGGACCTGGTTCAGAAATTATACGATGAGAGAATGAAGGCATACTGGCATGCCATGGGATTTGAACCAATGGTTTAAACGATGAAATTTTGACTTATCCGCCCTTTAATCAGAACAACTGGCTCCCATTAGTATCAACTGCTACAACCAACGGAAAATCCTTGACTTCAATCCGTTGAATGGCTTCGCTTTGAAGGTCCTCAAAAAGAAGGACTTCATGACGGATAACACATTTGGAAAGGGCAGCGGCACAACCGCTTGGGGCAATCAAATAAACTCCATGATAAAATTGACATAAATCTGCTACTATTTTTGAACGTCTGCCTTTTCCAACCGTTGCACAAACGCCAAATTTAAAAAGCATCTCCAGATAGCAATCCATACGGGCACTGGTCGTTGGGCCAATGGCTCCGATGGCATCGCCGGGAAATGTTTTTGCCGGACCGGCATAGAAAACGATTTTACCCTTCAGGTCTAATGGGCATTTTTCATAGGCTGATAACCGTTTCTGGGCGGCATCTCTCATGATGATCATCTCGCCGGAGTATAGAATGGATTCACCGGCTTTGCGCAATTCAACCTTCAATGATAACACTCCCCGTTCTGCAAAGATAACAATCCACACTGACGGCTAATGGCAGCGTGGCAATGTGGGTGGGGTGCGTCAGAATGTGGACACTGTAACAGCTGATCGAGCTACCCAACCCCTGAAACCCGATATTCAGGTCGTTGATTCGTTCCCTGATCTCTTCTTCCAATGATGCATACCGAGGATCTTGGTGATGTGTGTAAATCGATGAGGTCAATGCCAGCTTGGACAGCACCATTGCCTTTTCCGATGTTCCTCCCAACCCGATTCCAACTTTTAAAGGCGGGCAGGACCTGGCACCGGCTTCTGCGATATGTTCGACAACCCGGTCAATGACATCTTCCTTGGCTGCTGATGGAGACAACATAAACAATCTGGATAGGTTTTCACTGCCACCGCCTTTGATCAAAAACCGAATAGCCAAGCTGTTTCCAGAACAACTAATCATGTGAACAATCGCCGGTGTGTTATCCATCCGATTCTTTCTTTCAAAAAGCGGATCATCAACGGTGGAGTATCGATAGGGAGAGGACATATACACCTCAGACACCACTTCATCAAGAATAGCTTGCAAAGGCCTTTTTAAGCGATAATCCACCCCAAGATAACAAAAAAATTCTACCATACCGGTATCCTGACAAAGGGGTAACCCCGTTGAGCGACTGATATGATAATTATCCTTTAGAACGGTCGAAAAAGGGCCGTTGTATTGTTCAATAAATGGTTCGATTTCTTCATTAATCTGAGTATTGGCATGGATAATAGCCTTTTTAACCATTTCCTTCAGCATACTTTCAATCTTATTTTTCAAAAATCTCTCCCCTGTAATTTTTCCAGTAACCGGAAGATTTCTCATCTTCGGTGTATCGAAAGCGTTCCACCACATCCGAATCATATACAGCGCCGATCCAGCCCACTTTATCTAAACCATCGCAAAGAATTTCTCCTGACGGGGAACAAATACGGCTGTGACCGACAAAATCAAAGTCTTCATGCGCTCCCGGTGTGGAAGATGTACAGATATAACAGCCGTTTTCAATGGCTCTGGCCTTGGTCAGTGTATCGTAAGTCACCCATCGGCTTTTGCCGTAAGCGAAGGGTGCAAATATGATTTGTGCTCCTTTTAAAGCGAGCGTTCTGGCGATTTCGGGTATGCCAATCTCATAACACATCAACACTCCCACATTCACACCAGATAACTGATAAGTTTTAATATCCTTGCCACTCAGAAAGAGTTTTTTTTCACCCCGGAATAAATGGGTTTTATCGTAGTAATCAATAAATTCTCCATTTTCATAGATAACTGAGGAGTTGTAAAGTGATTCATGTTCATATCGTCCAATACCCGATATAACGACACAATGGTATTGACGAGAAATCTCTTTTAGCCATTCTTCAATCATTAGCTGCTTATCCATCACAACTTGCTTTAACCCTTCATCCCAAGTGTACCCCGTTCCAAAAAGTTCAGGAAACACAATGAAATCAAAAGGAATTGAACAGTTGTTGACAATTAATGCTGCCTCTTTTAAATTCCGATCCACTTGTCCGGGGACACTTCTGATCTGAATGGAAACCATCGTTTTCTTCAAAAAACCCCTCCTTTTTTGATTAAACACCCGTTCTGTAAGCCCCAATTTTTTTTCTTAGTTCTTCCAATTCTTCTTGATGCTCAAAAAGAGCACAAGGACCATCTGTATTCTCCAGAATCTGTCTGTTTTCACGCAATTCGACAAAGAGAAGACTGCTCAACCCAGATTTTAAATCGGAATCTCTCATATTATGCGTTGCAATATTGGCTACCGGACATGGTGTTAAGTCACCGAATGCGTTGATATGCGCAAATCCCTTACCGGAAGAAACACATCCTCCAAACATCTCCTCATCACCGGGTGAATGAATAATAAACATCTGCTTGTTTTCTTTATAGTATAAGATTTGTTTTCTAAATTCCAACCGTTCTTCGTTCGTTAAACATCCTTGAGAATAATTATGTTGTGGTTCTTCTTCGGAACAAGATGAACCCTTTTGAACAGTAGATGGAATTTCTGCCGAAACAGGAATGTATTCGGTAAAAAAACCTACATGAAGCCCATTATTAATGTATTCATCGAGATTTTCTTCATGCATCCAGTATTGATGATTTTCATGAGTAATGGTTACGGAAATTCCACTTAATATCCCTGATTTACCAAGCTTTTTAGCGGATTCTAAAGCCTTGTCATGCACACCTGCCCCTCTTCTTGCATCTGTCATCTGGTTGGATCCCTCTACACTGACCATGATGCCTGTATTTGTCATTTTTTTCAGCTGATGAAAATCCCTTTCCCTGATAGCAGTTCCGTTGGTGAATATGAGGAAAAGGCTGTCGTCAAATTTTTCACACAAATCCAATAACCCATCAAAAACAAAAGGCTCTCCCCCTGCAACAAGAAATGTAAAAACTCCTAATTCTCTTGCTTGTGAAATAATCCGCTCCCATTCTGAAAATGAAAGTGATTTTTGTTTGAATTTCAAATGGTCTGAAGAAGAAATACCAACCGCAGATGCAAAACAACCTATGCATTTTAGATTGCATTTGTGAGTAATGCTGAGTATCAGGATAGGTGGAACCATCACTCCTTCCTCTTCCAAGATTGTTTTACGCTTTATCTCACAGTACTCAAAATTCCGCATCATTCTATTGGCATTTTTCAGATATTTTGGATTTTTAAAGATAAAAGGAATAAAAACTCGGCTGAGTTTGGGATTGACAACATTAAATACCTGCATCAATTTTCTAATCATTTTCCATCCCCCTGGTTAATAAAATAGTCGAACAGCTTCTTACATAGTATATCGCACTTTTTTGGTAAAAATTCATTGCTTATTGCGTAATTGTAAAAAATGATGCACCATTTGGGTGTATAATTGAACCATTCAATTCACGGGAGGTCATATGAATGAGAAAATTAATGACAACAATGATTCTGATGGTTGTGATGGTATCAATGGCGCTTGCTTCCACAGATATGATCATTCATTATCACCGATACGACAACCAATACGAAGGATGGGATTTATGGCTTTGGGGACCTGGATTAAACGGATCGGCTTACTCCTTTGATGGGCAAGATGATTATGGAATGGTTGCTCATTGCAGTATTCCGGAAGATTTAGCGGAAGTGGGCTTCCTGGTGAGACTTGGTAACTGGGCTGCTAAAGATGTTGCACAGGATAGATATGTAAAAACCACCGAAGATGTAACAGAAATCTGGCTATTGCAAGGGGTTAAGGAAATATACTTCGAGAAGCCAGACACTTCACCGAGAATTTTCTTCTCCGCTGCCATCAATGAGAGACTGATACGTGCATACGCAACGAACCCCTTTGACACCGGCAATTGGAACGGCCGAGTTACTATCGATGTTGACGGCATTTCAATCCCAATAAAGGATGTACGCAAAGTTGATCCCACAGATATCTCACTCACTTCTTTTTTTGAGATTGAATTGGATGTCCCTCTATCCCTGAAGGATTTATCAGCTGAAGTGTTTCTGAATCTGGATGGTTATGCTCCCCAACGGGTGATTATGATGGGCGTTTTGGATGATTACTACTCTGATAAGGAATTGGGCTTGACCTACAGCCAACAGGAATCAACCTTTCGAGTTTGGTCTCCTCCCTCAAAAGGTGTGAACCTCCTGCTGTTTGAAGATCCGGAATCTGAAACCCCCGTCGAAATTGTTGAAATGACAGCTGATGAAAACGGCGTATTTGAAACCACCCTCTCAGGAAATCTAGCGGGTCAGTTTTATCTATATGAATACAACCATTATGGCCAAAAACAAGCTGGTGTTGACCCATATTCCCTATCGACTTATGCCAATGGCACTAAAAGCGCTGTCATTGATATGGAACAAACCGATCCTGAAGACTGGCAGTTGGATCTTTATCATCCAATGGATGCACCGGAAGATGCCGTCATCTACGAATTACATGTTGCAGATATGACCGGGAGCGATGATTCGGGCGTACCATCCACATTGAAAAACACCTATTTGGGATTGGTGGAAAGGGGGTGCACCACCTTAGAAGGAATCAAAACCGGATTTGACCATTTGCTGGATTTGGGGATTACCCATGTACATATCCTTCCGATCTACGATTTTTACACCGGTGATGAATTAAACAGGGATTTTGAAGCTGATTACAACTGGGGATATGACCCTTATTTGTTCAGTGTACCCGAGGGAAGATACGCATCCAATCCTAAAAACCCCTTGACAAGAGTACTGGAAATGAAAAAAATGGTAAAAGCCTTTCATCAAAACTCAATAGGCGTCATCATGGACATGGTGTTCCCCCATACGTTCGGTTTGGGAGAACTGTCACCTTTCGATACGGCAGTGCCCTACTATTATTATAAAATATCCAAAACCGGAGACTTCATCAACGAAAGCGGATGCGGAAACACCATCGCTTCACACAGACCTATGATGAGAAAATACATCTTGGACACATTAACCCATTGGGTCCAAGAATACCATGTCGACGGATTCCGGTTTGACCAAATGGGCTTTATTGACGTTCAAACTATGGAAGAAGCATCCAGGGTTATTTACGCACTCAACCCCTCAGCCATCTTATACGGGGAAGGCTGGGGAGATCCTTTGGCTCCGGATTACTGGATGGCGCCGGATGCAAGCAATTATTTTGCGCAAATATCCAGAATGGTACAAGCTGCGGTATCCGGAACGACCATCGGGGCTTTCAATGACGACATTCGGGATGGTATTCGTGGAAGCGTCTTTGACGTAACTCAAAAGGGATTCGTTCTGGACTCGTTCCCCAGATTCAAAGACATACAGCGGGGAATTATCGGAGGAACACAATACTCGGAAAAACTGTTCTGGTTGGCCGATGACCCTCAGCAATCCATCAACTACGCTGCCTGCCATGACAACCATACCCTCTGGGATAAAAACACCCTGGCGGCTGCCGGTGACACGCGTGTGGAATGGACTCAGCAAATGCTCAAAGACGCACAAAAACTTTCAGGCGCAATCCTGCTGACCATTCAGGGAATTCCCTTCATTCACGCTGGACAGGAATTTTGCCGAACCAAGGAAAATGACGGTAATTCCTACAATTCTCCTATCAGTGTCAACGCACTGGATTACACCCGAAAAGGTGAGTTTTTAGATGTCTACAATTATTACAAAGGACTCATCGCCTTGAGAAAAGCCCATCCCGCTTTCCGAATGAGAACCCAGGAGGATATCCGAAAGGCCGTTGAAATACTTCCTTCCAACAACAAACGGGTGGTAGCGTTTGCCATCAATGGGACGGTTTCAGCCGATTCATGGGAACAGATCATTGTGATCTTCAACGGTGGTACGGGAGAAGCAGAATACAGCTTGCCCCAGGGGATTTGGCACGTGGCGGCGGATTCTGAAACAGTCGGAACAACGGTTCTTTATTCGTTAACCGGAACCATTACCGTAAATCCCACATCGGCCTTGATACTCTATCAGTGAAATTATGATAAAATCAATATCGTGTTGGAAAAAGGATAGGTGCCGGTAATCTCTAAAACCAGTAAATTCTCACTATTGGAAATGAAACAGCATCATAATCTGCATATGTTTTTATCAATCGCAATAGCCGTTGGACTATTTACGGTTTTGGTTTCTTCTCTTACGTATCTCAAACAACCCGCAGGATTTACCCTGAATGGTCAATGGGAGATTCTTCATAATGGTAAACAACAGACCGTAGCAATACCCTATTATCAACCGATAGGGGAAGAAGGGGTTTATACTTACCGGAAACAATTCGGGTTTGTTGAAGCAGATACGCTTGTCATCAGTGACCTCTCCGCTTACGGATATCAAATATCCCTTAATGGCACAATGATCAAAAAACTGAACGACGAGGAAACGAAAACGGCCAATATTTGGAATCGAACACTCATGGTGGTATTTGACTCAGCACTGTTAAAAAACCAAAATTCACTTGAAATACAAATTTATACCGTCTCAGATCATGGCATCAATACATTGCCATATTTGGCCTATCAAAAGGACGTTTTGGACAGAGTAGCCATTAGCCATTATTTGGAAAATGACGTCTATTTGTTTTCCATCGGAGCCTCTGTTACTCTGGCTTTCGTATTATTTGCATTGGGATTGGGAATACCAGAAAAAAAAGGATTCCACTATTCTTTTGCCTTAGGAATGGTCTTCGTTGGCGTTTACCTGCTAGACTATCCCTACCGGATCTATTCAGGAAATCCGACCGTATTTCTTATCTTTAAAAAGATTATTTTCAGCAGCCTTTATTTCAGTGGCTTAATGCTTCTTCAAGGAGTAGAATACTATCTCTATGGAAAGAAAAGGTTTTCGAAAGGATTTCGATGGATCGTCGGTATCATTATTGGAACTTTCATCTTTCTCCCGGATTTCAACATTGTAAGAAACTTCAACGGTATGGCTTTGTTTGTTTTGTTTACGATGGTTCTTTTTGCAACCGTTCAGATCTATTTAAAACGAGACAGCGCCTTTATTTTCGCCGCAACTATATTAGCCTTATGCGCCATTAATGATATGCTGAAGGTGATCTTCGCACTAAATTTCATCTATATGATCCGATTCGGTATCATTATTACGGTATTATCCATCGGTTTTTTGTTGGTTGAGTTTTTTAGAAATACTTACGGAAGTTTGATGATCGCAAACGGCAAAGCCATGAGAGATCCATTAACAGGGGCTTTTAACCGAAACGTCTTGGAAAAAATTCAACCGGGAACGAGTGACATTTTGGTTCTGTTGGATTTTGATGACTTTAAGATGATCAACGATATTTACGGCCATGCGGAAGGCGACTGGGTGTTGACAACCTTTACTCAAAAGGCCCTTGAATTGCTGAGAGTTGAAGATATGCTGATCAGAATCGGTGGAGACGAATTTTTGATCGTGATGAAAAACTGCAGTGAAACAACGGCGATCGCTAGAGTTGAAAAAATCCGGCAAATGATGACACAAACCGTTGAACGATATGATTTCAGTTTTTCCTACGGTCACTGTTCGCTTCAAAACGGCATGACTGATGCCTTTTCAACATCGGACGAACGACTTTATCGGATGAAAAATGCCAGAAAACAAAAAGATTGTTCTTTAGAACAAAAAGGGGAAGGCGATTAAAATGATTAAAAACAGACAAAAAACGATATACCGGGTCTTTCTTGTCTTAACGTTGGTTTTTGCAGTCATGATGCCCGTGATTATCGAATTGTTTGACATCCTGGGCGACAGTGCGCCGCCTTTGTTGTTCTTGAGTTTTTTTCTGGCCATTGTATGCTTGGTCTGCACCCTTATCTTCAGAAAAAGAAGCCGATCAATCGAGTTCGCCTTGCAGGATCAAAACTATCTGGCTCAGTGGCATTATTCAGCGGAAAATTGGAAGGCATTCATGGAGAAAGACGACCAATTTCGTACCGGTGAAAGAACCCTTGCGTTCATCGTGCTTAGCGTGATGACGGTGATCATATTTATGATGTTCGTCATCTTTGCCGAAGAAGGCAAACTCGCCATGTTTTTGACCATGCTGGGTTTAATTTTTCTGTATGCTTTGGCGGCCTTTGTCGTCCCATATTTCATCAGAAGATTCCGAAAAGACGAAGCAGTAACCGTTCTGATTCTTACAAAAGGGGTTTTGTTGAACAAACAGTATCACAGCTGGGATTTACCCCTTTCGAAACTAGCCGGCGCATCATACGATAAAAAACCCTATGAGCATCTTCAAGTCACCTATGAATTTGTTGACCGAACCGGGCCTAGGACATACACCATCAACATTCCTATACCCGAAGGGGTAACCGGCCAGCAGGCACAACAGGTTGCAGAGGAGTTAAACCGTTTAAACGGACTGGCATAAATAGCGTTCAATCAAATCAACAATTTCATATCAAATAGCAATGAGGGGGATTTTGTGAACAAGCTTTTTATTATTATTTTCTCTTTAACGGTATCACTTATTTTTGTAGTATCATGCCTTCCAAAATGGCCACAAAATGTATTGAAACAACCGATTAACCTTTATCCTTTGCAATGTGAATATGTTGATAACAAAGACATTTACGCCAGGTGGACTCCTTGTTGTGAATCGCAGTCAGTCGACATCACTTATCATGTTCAATA
>Ga0209203_1001219_pt1 | contig 19312 bp, 17 predicted proteins | sample AD_UKC109_MetaG_FD_184423 | JGI IMG/M metagenome (GOLD analysis project Ga0209203, IMG submission 184423) | Active sludge microbial communities of municipal wastewater-treating anaerobic digesters from Hong Kong - AD_UKC109_MetaG (SPAdes)... | ecosystem: Engineered > Bioreactor > Anaerobic >... | reverse complement strand
GGCCGTGCGGTTAAGAAAACCGCATTGCCCCCGTAGCTCAGTGGATAGAGCACAGGATTCCTAATCCTGGTGTCGCAAGTTCGATCCTTGCCGGGGGCACTTGGTTTGAAGCTGATCTCCAATAATCCTCCTCATCAATATCGACATTTATGTCAATACTTGTACCACTACTGTACCATATCAAGAAATCTACCCCTCAATCAGCGGGGATATTTTTATGCTGCCCTGGATTGCATCATTCCGATTTGGCCATGAAGGGGTGTGCAGAAGGTCATAAGCATCTCTGACGATACCATAAAGACCCTGGTGCAGAAATACAGCGGCCTGAAGGGCAAAGAGATGGGTGAGCTGGCAGACACACTCATTGCCTGCAAGAGATACATTGCCAACAAGTACCCGCACATGAAGCCCCTGAAAACTGCCAGGGATGCAGGCATAGTATAAGGGGATCTGATACAACCCATTAAAGCTTTGGGTGTTGTTTTCTGATCGAACTACAGGCATACAATATTCCCGGTCTTATTACCTCTCCCCCAAAGATTCTTCAGGGGGCACTTGGCCTGCATGCAACTCTCCAGGTGAGTTATGGTACCACGAATGAACATGAGGGTTAGTGCTGATGGAAGAAAAAGAGCTGTTCGATATTATTGATAAACTGAGGGCAAGGCAAGCTATCGATGTATTCGTGAGGGCTGGCAAGGCACACATAGATAATATATTCAAAGACAAATGGCCAGACCCTAATGAAGCTGTTATGCAGATTCATGCTGGAATTCGACTTATCAATGATTACGCCAGGGACAAATATAAATTTACCCTTATATGGCAACCAGAAAATGTATCTGATCTAGTCAAAAAACTGAAGGATGGGGATGAGATCTTCAAGGTTCTTGTATACAGCGCCGAGGCATTGATCAATCAGATCAAGGCTGGGGATACTCCACCCGGGCTATATTCAAAGGCCTTAGAGATCATCGAAAAAGCGGCTGTAAGTAAGGGTCTTATAGATGCTGTGCATAGTAAGCCTGTTCTAGCTGAACGGAAGAAAGATGCCTCAGATGTAAAAATGGCAAAACCAAGATCACGAAAAGAGTTCCCCCCCAAGTGGATGCAAGAGGATAAAAATATAGCGGCCCTCTTTGCCCTGTTCAAAGACATTCCCATGATACTGGCGTTCCTCTTCGAGCGCACGAAGCGTTACAACGAAGTGAAAATGAAGGAGATGAACAAGTTCGCTACCGCACCCAGGCACTCTATATTTATAAAGGGCAAGGAGCACCCTTGTCTCTTTGCCGCTTTTGTGTCTGATAAATTTCTTTATGAAGAGATTGAAGCAGATCTTGGAATCAAACCAACCTGGAGCAGGAAGATAGTTACCTCTCTTGCAGAAGTGGGTTTGATTAAGAATATTGGCAAAAAGGGGAAGGCTCAACTGTATGCTGATGGATACTACGCTCCTGTCAAGAAAGCAGAGAAATCCTTCGTAGTCAAATACTCCTTCATGAAAGATAGTGAGTCTACAAGAGAAGCCTTTAACAAATTGCCTGGGGTGCTCAGGAAGAAATACTGAGGGCGCTGTCATTCAAAGGCCCCTCCACTTTCACAATCTCATTTTTCAACACGGAATATACTGTCACGAAGATGGACATCATACTGACAGAAACAAAAAGATTAGACTGGGAGGGTATGCTCATTATGACAGTTGCACTGCAACATAGGATTATATAACATGCTGATAATTAATCATAATTATAAAGGAAGGTGGTTGTCAACGAGCGGAACAATTATATATATTAATAATAACCTCTTCTTTCTTAATATATAAAAAAGAATAAAAGGTATGATTAAGAAGAGGTGACTAATACTGTTTCGGCTTGCCATTCTGAACCCCGCACCCAGATTTCACCCGAAAGCTTTTTCATTAGAATCGTCTCCAGAATACCTTTGTCATAATTCTGTATCAAGAAGCCCCCAGTGAATCATCTTGGTCTTTCCGTCGATGATGCCTTGTCGTGTTTTATGTCAAAGAGTGCCTGATGCTCTTTGAGATAGATTACATGAGCCTTGGGCAAACACACTGTCGTTAGAACATGGTTATGTGCTATAAGGTGCCCGCATCTAAAAAAAGAAAAAGATGAGATCTTAGGTGGTGGAATCATGGCAGGGAAGGAAGATCAATTGTATGAGACCAAATGGTTCGACTACAGGCTTCTCACCCCAGATCAGGCAACCTTGCTTTTCATAAGATACTGGTGGCGTGCTCATCGTTTTTTACTTGAAAAGCTGTATGGTTATGTCGTGGATGAACACGGAGGGCATTCCGAAGTTGAGGAACATGAGCTTTTTGATGCCAACAATATCACTCTCGATGAGATACAGAATAGATTCCCATCAGAGTTGGATACGTTTACTCGCTTGAGAAGATTTGCAGACTCAAGGGGATTCAATTACGAAACGTTCTGGTTTGCTGCCGCCCACGTTCTGCTTCATTACTACCTGCCTAAAGATATTAGCTTGGAACGCTATATAGAAACCAAGGATATAAGGATACTCAGCAATGTGATATTTAAGAATAATGTTCTTGATAAAATCGATGAGGACGGGATTATAAGTCCTTCGCATCTGTGCTACTTTATGGCCCAACATTGGCATGATGAGGAGCTTCAGAATCAGTATTATGAGTATTTGGTTGAAAGTGTGGTGAAAGGTAGAGCCCCAGCGATGTGGTATCGACTTCTGCGTACCTGGATCAGTGATGGCTGGCTCAGCCAAGAGTTTTTAGAAGCTTATCACCCAGATGTGCTAGCTGAAATAACGGCAAGAATTTATTAGTAAGAGTAACCGACACTGGTAGCTATTCTCCATATAATGCTATAATAACAGTGTTCTGGCTAGTAGCAAATGCGTTTATTAAGCAAGCAATGGAGCCGATCTACTTGTTACTTGGTTCTGAATTATCCGGATTTTCTGGACACTGTTTGGAGGTATTGATTTAAGAGCGCTGCACAAGAGGTCAGGTGGATTTCTTGGTCACCCTTTCGATGCACACGTACCCAGGCAATGAAACGAGGTCATGGGCGGGTGAGATCGGTTACAGGGGGGTTGATGCAGAGATCATCTTGCTATCTTTTAGGTAACGTGGCAACCTTTCGGCATGACCGAGAAGATGACATTTGCCAACACACCAAAGCAGGACATTCTGTTAAAGTATGCCCCAGCCTCTTTGAATGGCATCGGCAAGAAACAGTCTGACATACCCTTGTTGGCAAAGAATGAAAAGCTTGTGGCAGAGCTTGAGCAGGCACTGCCCCAGCTTCCTACTCACCACGGCTTCTACCTGAGAGATGCCACAAAGATCAATTTCCTCAAACCCAATAGCGTTCACCTTGCCATAACCTCACCGCCATACTGGACGCTGAAAAAATATAATGAACGGCATGGCCAGCTCGGTGTCATTCAAGATTATGAAAGCTTTATCAGAGAGCTTAATAAGGTGTGGAAGCTCTGCTTTGATGCTCTAGTTCCAGGCGGAAGGTTAGTGTGTGTGGTTGGTGATGTCTGCCTATCCCGGCGAAAGAACAATGGGCGGCACACAGTTGTTCCCCTTCACGCCTCAATACAGGAAGAGTGCCGGAAGATTGGTTATGACAATCTTGCACCGATCATTTGGTACAAGATCGCAAATGCGTGCTATGAGTCTCCACGCAATTCGAGTTTCCTGGGCAAGCCCTATGAGCCAAATGCAATCATCAAGAATGACATTGAGTTTATCTTGATGCAGCGCAAACCTGGTGGCTACAGAAGCCCATCAATACTTGAACGCATTTTCAGCGTCATTCCAGAGGGGAGCCATAAAAAGTGGTTCAATCAGATCTGGGAAGGTCTCACCGGCGCTTCCACAAGGAATCACCCAGCCCCCTACCCCATCGAGCTTGCAGAAAGGCTCATCAGAATGTTCAGCTTTGTGGGCGATACGGTACTTGATCCTTTCCTTGGATCAGGCACGACCTCTATTGCTGCGTGGAGAACCGGAAGAAACAGCATCGGCATTGAGATTGATGAGGATTACTTGGATTATGCCCTGAATAGGTTTGCTCATGAGTCCCAGAGGATCACGAGCACACATCAGGTTGAAACATTCAGATAGGGGGTGTCATGCCTGCAAGCATAAGGGCTTTTGATTCAATGATTGAAGGTGCTGTTAAACATTTCTGGGAAGAAAGGACAAGGGCGGCAAACAATCAGAGAGAGCGGGGCGTGGTGGATCAGGGCAACCGCTCAGGTGTTACGGCAGGCAAAAATCTAGATGGCTTTGTTGAGATGGTGAAGCAGATCATTGTTGATAATGGCATCTCAAATTATGAGATATACACCACCGGCAGAGCTGAGTTGACAATACCGGGTTACTACCGTGCAACAAAGAACTGGGATTTGTTGGTGGTGAGCAATAAGAAGCTTGTGGCTGCAATCGAGTTCAAGTCTCAGGTGGGGCCGTCCTTTGGGAACAATTTCAATAACCGTGTTGAGGAAGCCCTGGGCAATGCCATTGACCTGAATAGAGCATATCAAGAAGGGGCTTTCGGGGAATCGCAGAAGCCCTTTATGGGTTATTTTTTCGTACTTGAAGACTGCCCAGGATCAACTGGGTCGGTGAGGTTCAGCTCACCGCATTTCAAAACTCTTCCTGAGTTTAATAATACAAGCTATGCTCAACGGTATGAGATATTATGCAGGAAGCTCGTTCAGGATCAGCTATACGATGCAGCAGCTCTACTCTTGACGAAGAAAGAGAGCTTCAGCACGGGTGCGCATATCAGCCTTAGTGAACTCACAAGCCCCAGGCGGTTTGCAGCAACCTTGGCAGGCAAGATGAGCGGTATGGCTTTAGAGTGAGGGGGGTACATGGGCAAAAAATCGGTCATTGATATGCTCACCCTGCCGTTTGCATCACCTGGCACGATAACCACTACAGCGATTGATACAACACAGTGCACGTCAGCAACAGATTCTACTATGATTCCCACAGAGGTATTTCAGCTCCCAGGGGAAGAGCGAGACAAGGGCATCATTGATTTATTGATTGGAAAGCATAAGCCACTACAGAGCGTTGATAACCTGAACTCAATCATACATGACCTTTTAAAAGGGTCGGGCAAATCAGCTTTGGTGCAGACGGGAAACAACGTGTTTATCTTTGCAGCCAATGTAAATGCTGGCCAGATAGCGGGCGAAGTAAACGCTGACATCGTTGATGTGTCAACCACGTGGAATGCAATCAAAGAATCTATTGAGCTTGATGAGCTTAGGGGCGAACTTGTACAGCTAGCTCAGGCAATTAATACAAGAGCATGTGATGAGAAACACTTTATTGAAGTGGGCAATGTGGGGAGTGCCATACATGAGCTTTCAAAGGCGAACGGCCCAGGAATGCTTCAGAACCTCAAGAAGTGTGGAGCTTGGGTGCTGGGGGTGGCAAAAGATATTGGGGTTGGTATTACCGTGGAGCTGTTGAAAAAGTACATTGAGAATAAGTAATAAGTTAGTTATTACAATACGTTACATCATTTTTCCTGTAGACAACCAAACCATTTTCCTGTTATGTGCCAGCGCATCAAACATGGGAGGTGGCTCAGATGGGTTTCAGTTGTGAAGTTGTAAGCTGTGCAGTTCTTGGTGAGCGTAATTTTCAAGAAGTGATGGACAAGGTATTCGTTGATTTGGAAACCGGTACAGTGTGTTTGTTGGGCCAGGGCGAAGAGGCCTTGCTGATCAGGCCAGAGTGAATCCACCAGGATCATCCAACAGAAGGCCATCTGCAATGGGTGGCTTTTTCATTTCCAAGGGCAAATTCTTTTACGATTTGCGTCAGGTTGCATTTCATGACCTTGGGATGATAGGTTGTCTATCTTGCCCACGGCCTGCAACAGGGGCCAAATAACGTAATGTTTTCAGTTTATCGGCTGTCAAGACTTTTTATTCTATTATGGATGCAGAGGTGTTTACGACAGAATATGCTCTGGAAGGCCAGAGATTACTGTCTGAGCTATTCACTAAGATCATCTATATATCGCAGAGATCAACATATGGGATAACGCTATGCATCACCGGCGACTGTAAGCCGTCCAGTGGATGCCGTTGTTTGGGGATGCCCTTATTTTCGCAGAGTCTTAATTATTTGCCAAGACGTCTTTCCAGGCAGGCGGCATTCCCAGAAAATCCACCCGTTAACCATATTACCAGTTATTGAGGTCGCAGCAGAAGAAGGAGAATTAAAGCGTTTACCATTCACAACAAGTGAGCCAGATTCAACTTTGCCGAAAATTGTTTGACCTTTGTATTTAGCACGGAAATCGGTCCCCATTGGGAAAATAACCCCCTTAGTTGTCCAAGCCCCTTCAGAAGGGACATTTAAAGGACTTAAGGCCGACGGCTTCAATGGGTTTAGGCCTAGAACTTGGCGAAGGACGTCATTATACGAGATGCTCTCAGTCGCACGGCGATTCGTAAGTTCTTTGAATACATCAAAATCAATTTCGATGGTCGTCATAGTTTTCTCCTTAAGGCTAATAGTTACTTTAGCACTATAGTACTTTTAGCTGAATTTGTTGTCAAGTGTTTTTTGATCTCTACCGTTGCGGATCACAGGAGGCTGAAAGCTCTCGGGTGCATTTGCTGGTTATGCGCAAAGATATTTCTCGATAAGATCCCATCAATATTACAAAGGCTGAAGGCAACTGTGAAACTATATGATTATCTTGATGGCTTTGAAATCATAGCTTTCGTGCCAGGTGTTACACTCTGCCGTAAAGGGTCAATTTGCAGACAGTCCGAGACAAGATCATCGGTCTTGGTGCTTTCTGAAACCATCCATCTATCGCAGCATCCTCGGTGAAATCAAAGAGGGAGGCTCATGCACTCCCCTTCTATCACACCACCTACTTCATAAACTTCTTCTTGAATCCTGCGATGCCCAAAAGACTTGTACCTAATAGGAGCATGGTTGATGGTTCTGGAACAGGCGCAGAATTAGCTTCATATTCAACTATTAGACCGCCCCAACCACTCGTTAGGGGAACATCATTCCACCAACCATTACCATGGTAGAAATGAAGAACATCCTCCTGGCCAAGCCACCAATCTTCCCAGTTTCCCGATGGATCAAAGATCGCACCACCACTGTATTCGTTATTGGGTTCAACAGGTGCCCAATTTGTGAATAACCAAGCTTCTCCAGTTACCCATTGCCAGTTGCCATCTGGTTCAGGGCTACCTGCTGGTTGAAACCCACCAAGAAAGTATCCATGAAGTGCATCCACTCCGCCCAAGTTGTTTATGATGAAAGAGTTTTCATCAATTGATGTAATGGTTGCTAAATGACCTGCCATTCCCAAGTAAGAGGAGCTTACTGCAAGAGTGTTAGCATCGCCCCATGTAATTCCTGAAGGGAAAGCTATCGCATCATAATAGTGGCCATTTGCTTCCCACAGAACAGGGAGTGCTTGTCCTCTCCCAGCCACACCAATAATCATAATTGCAGTTGCCAATACAGCTACCAATTTCTTTTTCATCCTTGTTCTCCCTTGTTAGTTAAGTTCAGCATGCCTCCCTGCTGAACAAATATAAGGCCGAAGCGATGCACAATATTAATAGCTTCATTGAAAAGGCTTATTGACCATAATGTAAAATTATCTCTTTATCTTCTTCCTCAACCCTGCAAGCCCGACTAGCCCTGCACCCAATAGCAACATTGTTGAAGGTTCGGGAACCGGTGCTGTGCCGTTGCTGGCGATATTCCGTAGATAAACTGTAGGGTCAGTATATTCACCGCAGTCATATACATTGAACCTTATCTGTGTTGATAATCCTTGAAGCTCATGAGGAACGGCAAACGATACACTTTCCCAATCCGATGAGGTGCCTTCGAGATTCAGATCACCTCCGAGAAGATGCCACGTATTATCCCTGAAGAACAGAATATCGAGATTGAAATCACTAGGCTCTTGTCCCATATCCCACCAATAATCAAATGAGAATGTGTCTCCCAGAATGATTTTCTCAGACACATAGGATGATCCGGTTGTAACCTCGATGAGTTGAGATAAAAAGTAGGTTGTTGCATCAAAGGTTCCTATCTCCCCCTTGATATTCCTTCCAATAAAGCTACCATCATAATACTGTCCATAACGGCTAGTGCCCATGTATTCCCTTCCAAGATGGTCGTTATAGGGGCCATATTGATCGACGTACTGAACACCATCAATATCTAACCATGCATTTCGATAATGATTGGTATCAGCTCCCGCTAAGTATTCAAAGTGCGCAAAATAATTCGGAGATTCTATGTCTGTGCCGAAGAACACCTGGGCAGTTGTTGAATTCGGATAATATTCAGGATAAGGCGCATCATTCCTTAAATCAAAATAGAGAGTGGCATTCATAGATCCCGCTATGTACTGGCTAACATCAAATTGGTAAGTCTGCCAGACAGATGGGTTTGAACTGTTTGTTGCTGTGCCTATTGATGTATAGACAGGAAGTGCAAAAGCAGTTCCACAAGTTAGCAGAAGACATACCAACACAATTGACACTACCGATCGTTTCCCCATGATAAACCCCCTCCATAAAATTGTTCATAGGTGCGAATACAATTGGACAAAGGGAGAATATAGCAACAGTTATGCCTAGTTGCGGCTACTGTTAATTCAAGAGGTTAGCCATTTCCGACCTGTTATTATAGGCTTGTGATGGAATTTATATTCCACAATGATGGAAATAGATTGCTGTCCTTATAATCATGCTGCCCCACCGGCCAGGGCACTTGAAAGGAAGTCTGTATGACTATACTTGAGGATTGGTCCAAACGGACCACAATTTAACCTCCTCTTAGGGGAAGTCGCAATGATTTCCCCACTTTTTTCATGGAAGGAGGGCATAGAGCCCACCACATAACAATGGTTATATAATGCGCTTGTCAAACTACCGATTCAAGAGATTATCCCCTGAAGTGCTGACAATTTATTGCTAGATTTTTGCGAGGGGCTTTCTATCAGATCGAGAAATGCCAATACGAGGCTTGACTTCATTTCTCAACAGACTGAAGATTCCACAATGAGCAGAGGAAGTTTATTTCTATGTGTACTCTTACTGTTCATTCTACCGGTACCACTCCTGGCTTGGCAGGGTAAGGTTGTTGGCATATCCGACGGAGACACCATCAGGGTTCTGCATGATCGCCAGGAGATCAAGATCCGTCTGTGGGGTATCGATTGTCCCGAGAGCCACCAGGACTTCGGAACACGGGCAAAGAAGTATACATCTGGGCTTGCCTTCGGTCAGATCGTGGAGATCGGAGAGGTTGACAAGGACCGGTACGGAAGGACTGTCGCCCTGGTCACCCTGCCCGATGGACAGAGCCTCAACGAGGCTTTGATCAGTTCGGGTATGGCCTGGGTATACACAAAATACTGCAACCGTCCTGTGGAGTGCTCAAGGTGGCGGGAGATCGAGCGAGTGGCAAGGTCCCAGAAGGCCGGGCTCTGGTCCATACCAAATGCGATACCTCCCTGGGAGTTCAGAAGACAATGATGTGGGTCCTACTTTTTAATACTTAGGCCGACCTTATGCACCACCCACGTCACCACTCCCCACAGCTCGACCTGGCTGCCTTTCCGAAGCTCAATTTTCCCATAATCCGGGCTATCCCCAACTAGAACCCGCTCCCCACATTCGGTGATGAGTCGCTTCACCAGAAACTCTCCATCCACCACAGCGATCACGATGTTGTTGGGCAGAGGATCGATGGACTTGTCCACGATCAGGATGTCACCGGGATGTATCCCTGCGTTGACCATGGATCTCCCTTCAACTCTCACGAAGAATGTGGCTGTCGGATTCTTGATGAGGAACTCGTTGAGGTCGATGGATTGGTCTATGGTGTTGTCTGCAGGGAATGGTGGCCCTGCGCTGATTTGGGATAGAAAGAGAGGTGCTCTATGAGATGCCCTCTTGCTATGATGCCATAGTTCGCTGACCTTTGTTTGGTTCATGTACCGATACTACCACCGATTCAGAATCCGGAGAACGAAGATTTAATCTCATAATCTCTGGATATTTCGATCAGAGAAATTCACCGATTTATCGAAAAAACCATCAATCCGGGCAAAGCGGTGCGTATGAGTTATACTCAACGGTTGAGATCACTTATGCTAACAAAGTGACATATGGCATGTAAGCTACACAACGGTCATTATATATACCTCCACAGCTTTGACACAATATTGTCAGCTAGGCCAAGCCCTTTCCCCAAATAGAAAATCTACAGACAATCTTTCCTTGACATACTATGAATCGTATTTATTAGTAATTATAATTGTATTTTCCATCTATGAATTGAGAGAGTTCAGGAGGTTATATGAAATATTTATGGACCATATCCTTATTCATCCTCTTAGTCAGCCAGAGTGTTTTTGCAGACACCATTGTTAATGGGATTATTAATACCGATACAACGTGGAGCATATCTGGTAGCCCCTATAGAGTAACAAGTACAGTTCAAATAGAAGATGGCACAACATTAGCAATTGATCCAGGTGTAACAATTACTAACTATGCTGATGATTCAGACATGTTTCTAATTCATGGAACCCTGTATGCTCATGGATCTATTGATAATCCGATTACATTTGATGGCGAAGGAAGGAATGGGGACATTTTTACAACTTGGGGGGGAGCAGGCTTTGCTTCGCTTGATTATTGTCAAATCAGAAATGGTAAACACCTTTGGAATAGAGGAGGATATTTTGAATTAAGGCACAGTGTGGTTGAAAACTTATCGAGCAGAATACAGTTAGAATCACCTTCAGGTGATACATATATAGAACATAATAGATTCATAGATTCTGGAGGGATAGGTGTTTATCAAGCAGCCGGGAGAATTTGCACGACCTTTATAAGAAATAATCTTTTCGTTAATCCACTTTCATCAATTCATAACTTTGGAGGAAGCCCTGGCCAGAACGAGATGATCGTAAAATATAATTCTTTCACAGACATCTCGGGATTAATGCTTTCTATAGCTCAGGATTTTACTAGTGCAGTTATTGATGGAAGAGAAAACTATTGGGATACAACAGATACTTCTATTATTGACTCAATGATATATGATTTAAATGATGATATAAGATGCCAGAATTATATTGAATATTTGCCAATTCTTAATGAACCACACGAGGATACACCTATATATGCTGATTTTACTGCTTCATCTGCCAGTGGGTTTTATCCTTTAAATGTAAGCTTTTCTAATCTATCAATTGGGATTATTACATCGTGTCTCTGGAATTTTGGTGATGGAACAACAAGTAGCCTAGTGAATCCAATACATATTTACACAAACTCAGGCGTATATACAGTAACCTTGAACGTAACCGGTCCTAGTGGGTCTGTTACAGAGACTAAGACAGATTATATATCAGTCGTTCTTCCCACATACACTCTTAGTGCATCAGTAAGTTCTGGAAATGGTACCTTATCGCCTCATTCTGGCATATACGATCAAGGTACAGTGGTTAATCTTACTGCCACACCTGAATCTGGTTATCGAATCAAGGAATGGCATGGAACTGATAATGACACCTCCACAGCAATCACAAACACCGTTACTATGAATAGCAATCGCATAGTAACAGTCGAGTTTGAGCAGATTATCGCACCCACCTATAACTTATCCACAAGTGTAACCGGTAGCGGAACAATCACTCTTAACCCATCTGGAGGATCATATACGAGTGGGACTTCGGTAATTGCAACAGCACGTCCCTCAACAGGATGGAAATTTGTTCAATGGGAAATAGATGCAAGTGGAACAAACCCCAGTGTCACTATAAATATGACATCAAATAAAAATATCAGAGCGGTCTTTGAAGAGATCATCGGACCTCTCAATAAGTATGTCCTTGAAATATTGATCGAGGGTCAGGGTACTGTAAATGTAGATCCTATCAGTGACGACAATAAATACACAGTAGGATCAGTTGTGGAGATCACTGCAAGCCCTTCTCAAGACTGGGTATTTATGAGATGGGAGGGAAATGTGGATGACACTAGCAGCTTAATGACTGCTGTGACAATGAATCAAGCTCAATCCATAAAGGCAGTCTTTAGCCAGAAAGCAATCCCTGATGAGGACGGTGGAGGTGGCGGGGGCGGTTGCTTAATAACATCAACATCTCCGATGGTGTCATCTATGCAGGTATTATTCACACTCTTACTTGCAGGCATCTGGTCAATGACACTTAGAAGAAAATGATCAGTATGATTTAAACATAGTAGTTCGGGCAAGGGTATATCGGGGAACTGCCTTTTCTTTTATGAACGGTTGATCCCTGCGATAACTGTGTGCCTCCATTTCAGCTAGGCAACCATTGATAACGCAAAAGATGCAATTGTTTCGTCAAGACACAGAAATCGTATAAAACGTGCCATTTGTTATAATCCAGCATAAAGCTACTTGATGCGTTGGTATAAAAACAAGATCTTCAATATCAAGCACCCTCGAATCTGAGCAGATCTTAGAGTCATATTGTTGCACAGCATTTTCTTAATATTACTGAGAAAATATCCGAAGATGCTTCTATTAAGCTATTATTAAAGAACTCAGGAGATCAATGTATGGCACTGCGGAATAGAAACTTTATCAACAAGATTCCATGGTGGGTATTTCTGGTCCTGGCAATTGTTGTATACCCGTTAATCAAATATCTTGTTCCATCTCTCATACAGGCAAACTCTCAAGACTTGTTCGGCAAGGCTTTGGTAACAAATGTGATCCCACGTTTTGCTCCTATCATTTCCGGGATCTTAGTATTCGCTGCAACAATCCTAGCTTTCAACACATGGCGAAGAGGAGAATTATTTCGAAGCCAAAACAGTATACAAACACTTCGCTCAATAAATTGGAGAGAGTTCGAGGACCTTGTTGGTGAGGTATACAAAAGAAAAGGCTATGCAATCACTGAAACAGGAGGTGGTGGGGCAGATGGCGGAGTTGACATAATCTTGAAAAAAGGCGGTGAAGTGCTTCTCGTTCAATGTAAACAATGGAGATTGGAAAAGGTCGGGGTTAAAATTGTTCGGGAACTCTTTGGGGTGGTATCTGCTGAAGGGGCTTCCGGAGGTATAGTCATTTCTTCTGGTTTATTCACACAGGAAGCTCAAGATTTTGCAAAGGGTAAGCCGCTTGAGCTGATAGATGGACCTGAATTGACCAAGATCATAGCAGATGTTCAGAATAGGCCGGTTCCGAAGAAAGCTCCTTTAAAAAATAATCGTTGTCCACAATGTGGCGGAGAGATGGTTTTAAGAACAGCAAAGAAAGGTGATAATCCTGGGCAGAAATTTTGGGGGTGTGCTGCTTTCCCAAAGTGTAAAGGTACTAGGCCATATAGAACATGAATTATGTGGATTCTATGGACACCCTAACCAAGGCCTGATCACCCTTGTTTCGAGGTGCACATCAGAAGGAGCAGGCCGTGAAGGGTGGCTCTTTCATTTTTAGGGCCAAATTCTTTCACCATTTGGGCTTGGTTGCGTTTGCTGCCCCCCGGATGATACCTGGCCTATCTTGCCCATGGCCTGCAGAAGAGCTAGCTAATCCATTTTTTTGGTACCTGTTTGGTACAATCCTGACTGCTGAAATGGCCGTCAGTTGCAGAAGTTTTCTAACTAATTGTATTATGGTGTTAAATTGACAATGGGTGGGCTCAAGCAACCGGATTACCTATCCTTTCTTGAGTTGTTTTTATGGGCAGCCTGCGTCAGAGATCTGGAAGAAAAAAGGGAAACAATCTTGACACTACATCATCAGGCTCTCATATCCACACATGGCACGGCAGGGCATGGCTTGGTGTAAAAAGCATGGTGAGTACCCCGCTCACAAGGCTGCTCAGTTCACATCATTATCGGGGGTGTTAGGCTTCTCCATATCAGACCATAACAACAAATAATCTTATTCGATAGTAGGATAACGGTTGTGCGGCTTAAGCCGTTGTCACCATCAGATTGTTGTACAAGCGATTCTCGGCTCTTCATTCTTCCTGCTCTTCTGGGTAGGGGACTGCAGTTGCTTGAACCCACCCTCTGTCTGGTGGATTATGGCCTGTACTTATGCACCCCCTCTTAGTCATTATAACTGTTCCACCTCGATGGATGAACGCTCTTATGACCGACTTCCTTGGGTGGTCTTCATCTCCCTTTGCTGCACTGACTATGGCTGTGAAAGTGCCTGTTCCATTATCAGGTTGCGTTTTCAATTTTGGTCCCAGCCAGCGATTTAAAACCTCAGTCGACACATTGTGACGTGAACCATGGTGTGGTACTTGAATCCGGTCGATACCGGGAAGAGTGAGCCCAACAGATGGCGCATAGTCAGCCGCTTCATTCAGAGCAGCTCGCCCAGCGTCCGCTGTGAGAAGAATTTTTTTTCCGCATAGATTGGCATATTGGATGACGCTCATGTTATTCTCAGCGCTTGTGTCATCTTCTGGGAAAGATTCATGTCCCCATGCTGCACTTATGAGTCTGATGATTTTTTCAATAACTCTGCCTGCAGCTTTTGCGAGTGAAAACTGCTCCTCTTTGGTCGCCTCCGGAGTCTTATCTGATTCGACGATGAGGTCGAGATAACGACTCTTCGAGGGTGCCATGACTACGAAGTTGCCGATAACAGCTCCTTGGAATGGCTCAAGGATGGGAACACCATTTTCTTCTGCGAGGCTTTCCAATGCAGCAAGATTCGGGTAGAGATCTTTGAGTCGTTTGATGAGATTATCGACTGAAGTGAATCTGGCGAACCGGTCAATAAGTTCGTTGGCATAGAGCCATGGACGGAGCATCCATAGTTCGTTGACTTCATACTCATCAAAGAGCTTTCTCAGACCTCCAGCATGATCTCCATCAGGGTGACTTACGACAACAGCGTCGATATATGAGGGTGTATCGTAATATTTATTGATGTGTTCAATGACCTTGTCTCCGGTTTCCTGGAAACCACCATCAGTGACATGAATACGGGTCTGGCCGTCAATTTGGTACCTGATAGTTATTGCATCACCACTCTTTGTTGATTCCATATCCAAGAAATCAATCTCGAAGAAGTCATCCATGTATCTCTCCTATTTATCAGTACTTTCTATGCGTTTTGTGATGTACTGTGTCTGCTTTTTATACGAGAAGCAGAAGAGCCCAAGCAGTCCTAGCACCAACACAACAGTATTCCACTCTCCCATAAATGGGAATCGATTCAAAAGGAGCTCATATGCCATAAGTAGGATTAATAAAGAGAACAGTGAGCAGAACGTTCGGTACATGTTATTGGCTTCAGAAAGTATATTGAGTTTCTCGTCCTTTTTCGACGCCGAGACAAAGTCCTCATAAGATGAGAACTTAATAAATTTCGCTCGCTTCAAAAGAGGCTCAATGACATTAGAGCCAAGCCTGCTAATGATCAGACCGATGAAGTAGTAGAAGAAGACCCCGAGTACAATGTCTTTTTGGATGAAATGGAATGCAGTCAGACCCTCTGCGAGAACAACAAATATAACACCTGGGAGTAGATAATTGAAAATATTGTATGACGATAGCTTATCAAGCAGATCTTTCATTTCATCATCCTCAATGGAATTGGATTACGCCCACCCTCCATTCAAATACAGCAATCACCAACGGCTGAAAGCCATAAACTGAATTTGAGAGTTGTGCAATTAATCAACCACAGGTTTCTGATCTGTTGGCTTTTATAACAGTAATACCGCCCTTTAAGCTGAAAGTACTACTGAGGCGATTACATAAGTCACACATGGGCACAATCCGCTCTCCGGTAACAGCTGGATTTATAACATGCCCTCCCAAAGTAGGGGGGTTAGAACATCCTTGAACTGAACAGCTTATTGGCCAAGACTTTTTTGAATATTTTTTCCAGTGGTCTTTCCATGTTCCACAATTGCACGCCCTATCGGTTGTTCCACCTTTGTTAGACCAACCAGTTGTGGGAACGCTCATGTGTTCCTCCTCATGATACCTTCTGTATCAAGCCATAAGTGGTCATCAACAGTGTCAGGGTGTATTTGTAACTCTCGCTTTGCTTTGGCGTCTTGGAGGGGATCAATGATGATAATTCATGACACTATGTTCATAATATCATAATCAAATTGAATAATCAACATACTATGGCCGAGGTGGTTCATGGTCAATTTATGCAAGAGATCGGTCTCACAGGTGGTAAGATATTCAATGGGCTTGGTAGAATCTGGAACTTATTACATGCACCTTGTTATAGAAGCGGGTGCCCGAGCGCTGATTCGAGAGCGCAGTATACAACATACTCTGAGCAAAATTGATAATTGAACACTTCGCCCAGGGTGAGGGTTCTATTTCTCGTACTTCCATGGGCTGATTTTTTATCTCTGGCAATGTTCATCTTGCGGATGATCTTGAACAGCTCTTCCTTGTTATCATGGCCAACTTTTTCATGTGGGTTTAATCCAATAGCACGTAGGCGGGCAAACAATTTATCATCATTTCTGGGCGGATCACCTATTACCGCCTCTATTGCCTTGAATGCGTTATGAAGTGCGGCTTCGAAAACATTTTGTTCTCGCTTAGTGGTAGATGTCGAGTTTGCCTTGGAAAGCACCTCTCTGATTTGGCCTGGATATACATAGAACTCATCTTTGCTAGCTTTTAAGAATCGCACTGCATCAAACAGATCATCACGCCGAAGCAGTAACGGAAGAAGTCGCCACGCAACCTCATAAGGCTCTTTGGACGTTGAGCTAGATGTACATATTGTATGGTGTGGATAATCAATAGTTCGTTCATCCCATGGCCTGTTTTCTTCAAGATCTATGAGATCTTCAAGGTCAACGATATCACAATGTTCAAGTAACTGGCGAGGAATGGGAAGAACATATCCATCATGATCTCTCTCAATGAATGAACCACCTGTTACTGCAAAACCAAACATAAAGGCCTCAGCAACGTGAATGGCTCTTTGGTCATCACGTTTATATCTGGGCAAGCGGAAGATGTACCGCATAGATTGTTGTTTGCTTTTTCTGAACGCCGTTTGAAGGGTGTCAACGATAACGGGAATCTTCTGGCAGGAATCTCGTACAATTCGTAAATGGTCCTCAATCATGTCATCTGAATATGAACATGGTACACCAAAATGCAGCAGAAGATACCACACCTGATTCTCTTTGTTCATTTTCACACTCATTATTCTGACTGTGTCCATTCTTGCGATAAAGCCTCAGCCTGCTCCAGCACAGTCTGAGTAGCTTTCTCCTGCTTATCTGGTGGATAGCCATACTTCCGAAGGATACGCCTGACTGTCACCCTGATCTTAGCCCGGACGCTCTCCCTCACAGTCCAGTCTATGGAGACATTTGCCCTTACCTTGGCTACTAGCTCCCTGGCTATGGATTTCAGTGTATCATCCCCCAGCACCTTTACAGCACTGTCATTGGTTTCAAGCGCATCATAGAAGGCTAGCTCATCTGGTTCCAGATTCAAGGCCTCTCCACGCTTGTCAGCCTCACGCATCTCCTTTGCCAGTGCAATCAGTTCCTCAATGACTTGGGCTGCTTCAATGGCCCTGTTCTGGTAACGTCTGATTGCCTGTTCCAGCATCTCTGCGAAGGAGCGGGCCTTGACTACATTCTTCCGATGCCTGGTCTTGATCTCACCAGACAACAGCTTATGGAGTAATTCAACAGCCAGGTTGCGCTGTGGCATGCCACGGACTTCAGCCAGGAACTCATCAGACAGGATTGAGATGTCTGGCTTCTGGAGCCCAGCAGCTGCAAAGATGTCCACCATGCCCTCTGGTGCCACTGCCTTGGAGATGATCTGTCGAATGGCTTGTTCAAGTTCTTCCTCGGTCCTGCCTCCATCAATGGTTCTTTTTGCCAGTGCTGCTCGTACAGCCTGGAAGAATGCAACATCATCACGGATTCGGAGAGCTTCAGGATTTGGTACAGCAAGGGCAAAGGCTTGAGACAGTTCCTGCACTGCACGGAGCAGCCTATCCTTGCCTTCCTCTTGGGCAAGGATATGCTCCTGAGCAAGTGGCAACAGGGAGAGCCTCTCTGGAGGAGTGCCAGTGATCCATTTCGACCAGTCGAATCCATGGAAGAGCCCACAGCAGATCTCATACTTCTCCAGCATGATTGCCACTGCCTCTGCCTGGTCTATAGCTGTTTTACCAGTGCCACCACTTTCAGTGTAGGTAGCGAGTGCTTCCTTCAGTTCCTGTGCAAGGCCCAGGTAATCAACCACCAGCCCACCAGGCTTGTCACGGAACACCCGGTTGACTCTGGCAATGGCTTGCATGAGGCCATGACCACGCATAGGTTTGTCCAGGTACATGGTATGAAGAGAAGGTGCATCGAAGCCAGTGAGCCACATGTCCCTGACGATGACGATCCTGAATGAATCTTTGGGGTCTCTGAAGCGATTGGCAAGGGCTTCCCTGCGAGGCTTGTTGCGAATATGGGTTTGCCAACTGACAGGATCTGGGGCTGATCCAGTCATTACCACCTTGATCATGCCATGCTCATCGTCAGCATGATTCCACTCTGGTCGCAGAGCTACGATTTGCTGGTACAGGTCAACACAGATCCTGCGGCTCATACAGACGATCATGGCCTTACCTTCCATGACTTCAGTCCGCTTATCGAAGTGATCCACGATGTCCTGGGCGATGAGCTTCAGGCGTTTTTCTGAACCAACTATGGCTTCCAGCTGTGCCCACTTGGTCTTGAGCTTCTCCTTCCGATCAACCTCTTCGCCTTCGGTAACCTCTTCGAACTCAGGATCGATCTTGGGCTTCTCTGACTCGTCCAGTTCAAGCTTGGCCAGTCGGCTCTCGTAGTAGATGGGTACGGTGGCCTTGTCTTCTACAGCCCTCTGGATGTCATAGATGCTGATGTAGTCACCGAACACAGCCCTGGTGTTCTTGTCGGTCAGCTCAATGGGTGTGCCGGTGAAGCCGATGAAGGAAGCCTTTGGCAGAGCATCTCGCATGTGCCTGGCAAAGCCATCGATGAAGTCATACTGGCTACGATGAGCTTCATCAGCTATAACCACAATGTTGCGCCTGTCTGAGAGCAGTGGGTGCTTGTCACCCTTCTCCTCTGGCATGAACTTCTGGATGGTAGTAAAGACCACCCCACCGGCATCAACATTGAGCTTCTTCCGTAGGTCTGCTCTGTTCAATGCCTGAACTGGTGGCTGTCGCAGGAGATCCTGGCAC
>Ga0209203_1001217_pt1 | contig 19322 bp, 13 predicted proteins | sample AD_UKC109_MetaG_FD_184423 | JGI IMG/M metagenome (GOLD analysis project Ga0209203, IMG submission 184423) | Active sludge microbial communities of municipal wastewater-treating anaerobic digesters from Hong Kong - AD_UKC109_MetaG (SPAdes)... | ecosystem: Engineered > Bioreactor > Anaerobic >... | reverse complement strand
CATTATTGGCTAGGTTCAGTATCTTATATATTGTCTGTTTGATATTTGAAGTTACTTGAGGTGTGCTTTTTTGTTTTTTTTTGCTCTTTGGTTTTGATCTTTTGAGCCTTCCTTTTATTAAACCTTCCCATATGACTGGCTTTAAAGATACTGAATTTAATTCACCGAGAGAATAAGATTTTATGTATTCTGGTAATTTAACACCATCTAGTCTTTCGGTAATTGCAATGCTAGCTTCACATAGTTTTTTTTCATTTTCAATTAAACTGATATCAAATTTATATCTATTAGAGAGGTTTATAAGAAATTTTTTCAGTAACCTCCATAGCTTTGTAACCGTAAACAACTCTGAGACACCCTCATTAAAAGAGTTCTTATACATCAAGAAATTATTTATCCACATTAGTGTTTCGTGATCGGGGAACCACCTTCTAATACATTTCTCTGAATTTTTGTCTGAAATATTAGCTTGATATATTTTAGGATTCAGTTCAAACTCAATCCAAATTAAATCTTTAGACATGCAAAGTGGTTCTTTACTTGTTTGTATTTGATTTATTAAAGCAACAATTCCATCAAAAAAATTTAAGCCTCCATATACTAACGAGGATAATACTATATGGCAGATTCTATCATTTTGTTCAAACTCTTTCTCATATGAGTCAATGTATTTATTCCAGTGTTTAACAATATTGTAAACCTGATTTGAGGCTTTAATCCAATCTCGATTTCTAAGTTGTTTAGACTGTTTTTGTTGTGAGGTTTTTTCGGGAATAATAAGTTTATAGGTATTATTCTGGTTGTAATTTTCTAATTGTTCAATAATAATGTTATTAATGTATTTTGAAATTTTTGTATTAAATTTACTTTTTATTTCAGTTATTAAATTAAACCTGTCTTCATCAAATTTTTTTTGATCAACTTTATTATTTCCATATAGATAAGACATCTTTTGTTCAAGAAGATTTATGGCTAATTCCTTCTTTTTCCTCTCATCTTCCTGAGCTGATTTTATTCTGTCATCTAACCCCATTATTTTCTCATATATTATAATTTAAGTGGCTCAATATTAAGTTTGATCATAATATTCTGTATTTCATTAGCTATATACTCCAAATCAGAGACTGACAGACAACTATATTCAGATAATCCATTTCCACTTATTCCATCATGTCCCATCCACAAATCGATTAAATCTCCATCTATATTCATGCTGCATAGAGTTGTTCTTATATAATGCCTGTTCCAATTTAAACTAATTGGCAAAATATTCTTCATTTTATCATCAAAAGTACTTTTCGTAATTTCAACAATTTTGTCTGTTGTCATAAACCCGAAAAGATTTTCCCCTCCAATTAGTATCTTATTAATGTGATTTGAAATATTGGAGTTTATAAATTTCATGTTATTTCGAATTGAATCTATATATTTTAAATAATTGTTTATTTGATTGATTGCTATATCATTAAGAACAATTATTCTTTCAGCATTTGTATTTCTTTTTCTTTTATCTGCAATAATAAGTGTTTTTAAATCTAGATTAAAATGATGAATAAACTCGTATGGATTATTCACTGGCCTATGTCCAGTTGAAATATTTAAGATTTGGATTGTATATATAGCATACAAATTAAATTGATAAATTAAATTATCCAAATTATTTATCTGTATTCGTTGAATTGTATTGGACAGAGTCCTAAAGAATTTTGCTACTAAATCATCATTGATTACTAATGCTGAACCCACATATGCATCATCTATTATTGATAAATCAGAGTCAAAATCAAAGCTAGCAACATGTGACAAATGTTCAATATATGAATAGTAAATTTCAGTGATTTTTTTCAATGGAACCTGTGTATAATTAATTCCTGATATTCTTGATTTAAACTTATCATCCTTAGTTGTTCTATAGTCACCTTTAATAATGGATATGATTGTAGAATCTATTTTATTGTTCATCATCCAGTAACTTAAATATTGACTAACTTGATTGATATTGATTCTCAATGTATTTTCTGCGTTGACTTCTTCAATTATCTCTTTAATCTCTTGTTCTAATTGATCAATTGATTCAGATTTAACTCTATTTCTATATAAAAGAAAGAAATCGGGTAAATAAAACCGAATGTAATCTTGGGTTTTATTTATAAAGTTTGTTAATCTTCTGTCAAAATTGAATTTTGGCAACACAAACTTATATACAAAATATAATTTTTTTGTATTGTTGTCCAAAGCAAACTTAATGTCATGTTCTTTATGATTTGTGTCTTTATTGTAATATTGTTCAAGACATAGTTTTGATAGGGCTCTTCCGGTAAATAAAGAAAGTAGTAGAATATATGAAGCGTCTTTATTTATACTCTGACACTTCTTAATTAGTTTTAGAACTCCATAGTCTGTAAGATTATTTACAAGTGATGGTAAATATTTTTTATTTAACCACTTGCTTTTTTGTGTGTAATTTCCTTTTTGATAAATTTTTTTTACTTCATCTTCATAGAACTGACCATAAAACTTTAATAGTTTTAGTTTTTTTTCCATGCTCTCAACTTCTACTAAGCTTCTAAGAATAAGTGCTTCAGTATTTGTTTTATTTGTAGCCATTATCATCATCCATCATCAATTGATCAAATATTGAGGTATTTATTCTTGGGGTTGATGAAGCTTTATTGTTTTTCAATTGATTTTTTACGACATCTAAACTCTCCTTGCTGAGCTGAGTGACAATTGACCTTGATGAAGATAATTTTGAGTTGTTTAATTCAAAAATTCTTGATGCTATATGAGACTTTATCCTCTTTGGACATTCATCTAATAAGTCCACCATATGAGATAGGTTACTCGTTCGGTGCCAAGAATATACTTGATTATCAAGAACACTTGACCATGCCATTAGTTCAATTTGTTTGAAATTAAGTTGATCTTTAATGTGCAGAACAAAGACTTTTTTTTCGTTGTGTAATGGCAATGATTCCCAGTTTGCAATTGCCTTATATTTATTTTTTTGGCTCTCAACCACAATCACGGGCTTATACAATATATTCAACTTAGATAATATCTCTGGAAGCATAAATTCATCATATTGCTTTTTGGCATTATCAGAAAAAAATTTCGCCGAGAAAGCTGCTTTGTGTATACCTATGGAAGACGCAGGTATGTACTTAAGAGTTGGTTTTTGTATAAATTTGAGCATTGCTCTATGATAATATAATATAATACTAAGGTCAATTATAGGGATATATACCCATATTTATTGTGACATAATCTATATTAATTTATGTTAAATTGCATTTGTGCAATTAATTAAAATATTAATAATAATGTTATATATCAATATGATATATATTAATATCAATTAGTGTAAATTAAGGTATTAATTAAAGAGTTCACTCCGAAGGCGAAGGTCATGGGTTCAAATCCCGTCGAGCGCGCCACTTCAATAGTTTTTCAACTCTTGAAAGCTCTTAAAATATTATTTTAACGACCTTGGCTACGATGTGTTTTAATACGCTAGAGCAATTGTTGTTAATAGTTATTTTTTCTTTAGTTTCTCGTTAAGCTCCTTTATTTTTTTCTGACTAACCAAAACATTCTGCAATTCCAATCTGCCATCTTCTTTTTGACCTATTCTCATTGCCTTAATATTCATATTCAGGATTTCTCCCTGTACTTGGATCTTCTTCTCAACCCAAAGAGATAATGTTCTTTTTCTAAATGGAGTTAAATCCCCTAATTGTGAGAGTTTTACTGAATCAGTTATAGTAGTTGGAGCATATCCAAGAAATTGAAAAACATCTTCAATAACTTGATGTGTTTCGTCAAATCCAATGCGTAATTCACTGATACCATCAATTTCCTTTTTGAAAGTCCATTTAATACTTGATTTCTCTTCAGGGTTATCAGGAAAAAGTAGAACTATTCGTCTGTCTGGTTTAGTCTGAAGGAATATTTGGTCTACAATACTTGAATAATGTTGGTCAAGAATTCGGAGATCTCTTATTCTTTTACCATAGTATTTCCAATAATTATTTAAGAGATCTTTGATTTCTATAGGTAAATCGTACTTATCAATACCCTTAATTGAATCTGATATACTTCTTGGTAGATTAAGTTCAGGATATTTTCTCCTAATTAGCTGGTTTAAAATGTCCTGCATCATCCTTAATGCGGACAGCAATGGCGAAATTTGATTCTGAAGCTCGACCAAACTTTCAGAGTAATAAACTATTCTGTCATCAAAATCTGTAATCTGGTCATCGAACAAATCAAATTCTGCAAAACATTGCTTTTGGAGAAAATCCATTCTATTGATACACACAACAGCAGAGGTAGCACGACTTAATAAAAGAGCTAAATCATCAGCAAATTCTTGTTTAGCATTTAAATTACTTGTGTGCTGAAAAAGTCCATATGAATTTAATAGGTCAGGTAGATACATCCTCTGATTACTCACAGCATCCTAATATACACAATTGCGTATAACAGAAAAATATGTAAAAATTTGTTTGGTATATTACAAACAATATATGTCTTTGTACGAAAAAGCAAGCAATTCTGTGAGTCACAGTAGCCTATAAATCTATTACAAACCTATTCCTTGAAGAGATACCTGCCTTCGCAGGTATGACTAAAGGGCGTTACAAAAACATCTCTCTGGCTTTTTCGAGGCTTTTGATAAAATAATCAATTTCGTCTTTGGTGTTGTAAAACGCGAAAGAGGCTCTGGCGGTTGCCGGAACATTGAAGTGTTTGATCGCCGGCATGGTGCAATGATGACCGGTGCGGATGGCGATTCCATAGTGATCCAAGATAGTCCCCAAATCGTGCGGATGCACTCCTTCCAGCGTAAATGAAACCACCGATACCTTGTTTTTGGCAGTACCAATGATTCTGAGTCCATCAACCTTTTGCATTTTTTCAGTGGCATAGTGCAATAGCTCGGAATCCGCTTTGTTTATATTTTCAATTCCATGTTGCAAAATATAATCTGCTGCTGCTCCCAAACCGATAGCTCCAGCGATGTTTGGTGTTCCGGCTTCAAATTTGGCAGGAACAGCGTTGTAAACCGTTTTCTCAAAAGTGACATGGCTAATCATTTCTCCACCACCATGATACGGAGGCATGGACTCAAGATGCTCCATTTTTCCATATAGAACGCCAATACCGGTCGGACCGTACATTTTATGACCGGAAACGGTGTAAAAATCACAATCCAGGTCTTGAACATCAATGTTCAAATGAGCCGTTGCCTGAGCACCATCGACCAGGACATGCACACCTTTTGCATGGGCTTTTTCAACAATTTGCTTAATCGGATTGATAGTTCCTAATGAATTGGAAGCATGAACCACGGCTAAAAAACGGGTTTTATCTGTTATCAACTCATCTAGTTTCTCAATTTCTAATTCGCCATTATCGTCAAATGGCAGAACTTTCAATACTGCTCCGGTTTGTTCACAAACCAATTGCCACGGAACAATATTGGAATGATGTTCCATTTCCGAAACAATGATTTCTTCGCCTTTTTTAATCTGCGATCGGACAAAAGATTGTGCCACCAGATTCACACCTTCGGTGCAACCTCGTGTGAATATTAGGTTTTTTTCGCTCGGTGAATTGAGCAACTTTGCCATAGAAATTCTGGCTTGCTCAAACAAATCAGTCGCATCGCTGCTGAGTTGATGTACACCACGATGCACATTGGCGTTGGTCTGTTCGTAGTAGTTTTTAATCGCATCAATAACGCTTTGTGGTCTTTGTGCTGTCGCCGCATTATCAAAATACACCAAAGGTTTATTGTGAACTTTGACGTTGAGACATGGAAAATCGGATCTGTTCATAGTTGCTATTTCGTATTGAGTATCAATAAAATAATTCCTATCATTTTTTCTTTTTCTTGAGGTTTTGATTCAGCAATCAAAAGCGTTATTGCTGTTAGTGTTTCGGGGCTAACTCTAGTCATAAAATCATAGTTTGCTTTTTGCAAAAACCATATAAAGGAGAATGCTCCACTTCGCTTATTTCCGTCGGTAAAAGGGTGGTTTTTAACAATGAAATACAATAAATGAGCCGCTTTTTGCTCTATTGTTGGATAGGCATCTTCACCAAAAACTGTTTGAAACACGCTTCCAAATATTCCGGTCAATTTACCCTGTTGCTTTTCTTGGGCGAAGAGCTCGGTAGCCTCACCTTTTTTGATAAGTTCTTGTTTTAACTTATTTAAACTATCGTATAAATCCTGAGCATTTGCATCAACTTCATTTTGTGTTCCATGTTTTGGGAAGTTGTTTTTATCATAACTTTCTAAGTTAAAAAAGGTAGCAGAAAAAGATTTGATAAGAGCCAGAACATCTTTAGCTTCTATAGATTTATTTTCATGACTGAGAATTTTTAAATCATCCAATGTTTGTAAAAATAGCTCTTTGTTGCGTTTTAATACCTTAGGATTAACCGAATATCCTTGAGTAATGTGTTGCTTTAAAGTTTGGGTTGCCCAAATGCGGAATTGGGTTGCAGTTTTAGAATTGATTCTGTAACCGATAGATATTGTCATATCAAGATTGTAAAAATTTACCTTCCTTATTACTTTTTTTTGCCCCTCTATTTGAACTTGTTCCATTTTGGAACAAGTTGCTTTCCCACATAATTCTCCTTCAGAGTAAATATTTCGAATATGTTTTGTTATCGCTTGTGTATTGACTCCAAATATTTTTGCTATTTGTTTCTGGCTGACCCAAATAGTTTCAGCACTAGAGTCTCCACGAATTTCAATCGCACCATTCTCAGATTGATAAATAACCAAATCGGTTTGTATTTTCTCCATTATCTATCTCACAACTCAATCCCGTCCAAAAAGTCTTCGGCTTCAAAAATATTCGCTTCCTGCAAAAATGATTTTATCAATATTTTTTGAGCTTCTATTTTTGGGATGCCACGAGAACGCAGGTAATTCAATGAAACTTCATTCAATTGTCCGACGGTTGAGCCATGAGCGGCAATCACATCATCGGTGTTGATTTCTAACTCAGGGCGAGAGTAAATATTAGCTGTGTCGCTTAATAAAATATTTTTTAAGCTCTGTGAAATTTCGCTGCCGTCAGCTCCTTTAGCAACAATTGCTTTAGCATTCACGCTCACTTGGGATTTATCCGAAGCAATGGAACGCTTGATAATTTCACTTTTGCTATTTCCAACTAAGTGATTGACCAGCAAATTTTCATTGATTTCACAAGAATCACTGGTCATATTTGCCGAAGCTGAGTAAAAACGACCGTATTCTCCATTAAAATTCACATCCTGAATAAAATGCGAAAGACCTCCGTTGTGATTGACATAAGATTGCTTAACTTCAGCATTTTCCTGACAATTTATTACCGAATAATGCAATAGAGCTGAGTTTTCTGCCAAATGTTTTTTTGAATTTATATTGACTGTTGCATTGATTCCAACATGCAAAACAGCGACATGATTCATCAAACAATTTGTTGCATAGTTTTCTTGCAATTCCAGCGAAGCATTTTCTTCAACAACAATCTGGCTTCGAATGTTCTGCCAATTTTTTGATGTTTGGTGATAATCAATTTTGAGTTTTACCTTTGTATTTGCCGGAATCACAATATGAAATCCATCATTCAGCATGGCTGTGTTTATCTCGGCAAAAACTCTGTTAGTATCGCTTTGAATCTCTTGCCAATGTTTGGAGTTCAAATCTTTCAAATTATAGACTTCTATTTCGCTTTCGCAGGTAATCTCATAGAAGTTAGAATGAAATTGAGTTTGAAGCTCTGGCAATTGTTCCAGTTTGCGTACATTCGTGTATTTCCAAAGTTCCGACTTGCGATTCGGCAAGCCTGTCTTTTGAAAGTTTTCAAAGGCTTTTTGACGTTTTTCCTGCAACCAATCTGATTCAGATAACGATTTTGTCAGCTTTTGAAAAGCAGTATCAATTAGATTCAACAACATTACGCTTCCAGCCAACTGTATCCTGTTTTTTCCAACTCAAGTGCTAGTGATTTGTCTCCGGTTCGGACAATTTTTCCATCCGCCAAAACGTGAACAAAATCAGGCACAATGTAATCCAGTAAGCGTTGATAGTGTGTAATCACCACAAACGCTCTGTCCGGCGAGCGTAATTGGTTGACACCATCTGCAACAATTTTCAGCGCGTCAATATCAAGTCCCGAATCGGTTTCATCTAAAACCGCAAGTTTTGGTTCTAAAATACTCATCTGAAAAATTTCGTTACGTTTCTTCTCACCACCTGAAAAGCCAACATTAACCGGACGACGTAACAGGTCATCACGCATGTTCATCTGTTTGATTTTTGATTTCACTAGTTTGAGAAAGTCCGAAGAATTCATTTCAGGTTCACCACGATATTTTCTTTGGGCATTTAAAGCCGCACGAAGAAAATACATGTTATTCACTCCGGGAATTTCGACAGGATATTGGAATGCCAAAAAAACACCTTCAGCGGCTCGTTCTTCAATTTCAAAGTCCATCAGATTTTTTTGATTAAACAGAATTTCTCCATCTGTAACATCAATATTTTCCATTCCGGCCAAAACATTTCCTAAGGTCGACTTTCCGGCACCATTGGGGCCCATTATGGCATGAACCTCTCCGGGTTTCACTTCCAGATTCAAACCTTTTAAGATTTGTTTGTCGCCAATTCCGGCATGTAAGTTACTTATTTTTAGCATTTTTCTCTATTTGTTATTCTCAACTTTACTTATGTCATTCCCGAGAAATCGGGAATCCAGTATCTTTCTTCTTCAAGTTATTAAAAAAGGCTTCTCCACTCGTTCACTCGGTCGAAATGACAGAATGATTTAGTTAATCAGCAATTTTCTAAATTTGTTAATATGGCACAGAAGATTGTTCAAATATCATGAATGCCATAGAAACAACTATGGCTTGAATGATTTTGGACAAGTTTCAAAGCCAGATTCACTAATTTCTAGCCCACAGCTCCTTCAAGCGATATATCCAGTAAAGCCTTTGCCTCAACTGCAAACTCCATTGGCAATTCTTTAAAAACCTCTTTACAGAAACCATCAACAATCATAGATGTCGCATCTTCTTCAGAAATTCCCCTTTGTTTGCAGTAATACAACTGATCTTCAGAAATTTTGGATGTTGTGGCTTCGTGTTCCAATTGTGCGGTTTTGTTACCACATTCAATATAGGGAAACGTATGTGCTCCGCAATTTTTTCCAATCAATAATGAATCACATTGAGTGTGATTTCTGGCGCCATCCGCATTTTTTGAAATTTTCACCAAACCTCGATAGCTGTTATGGCTTTTCCCGGCTGAAATTCCTTTGGAAATAATGGTGCTTTTGGTGTTTTTACCAATGTGAATCATTTTAGTTCCGGTATCGGCTTGCTGGAAATTATTGGTTAGAGCGACTGAGTAAAACTCTCCGCGCGAGTTGTCGCCTTTAAGAATACAACTCGGGTATTTCCAGGTAATTGCTGAGCCGGTTTCCACCTGAGTCCATGAAACTTTGGAATTGAAACCTTGGCATAATGCTCTTTTCGTCACAAAGTTGTAAATACCGCCTTTGCCTTCTTCGTCTCCCGGATACCAGTTTTGCACGGTTGAGTATTTGATTTTGGCATTATCCAAGGCGAACAACTCAACCACAGCAGCATGTAATTGGTTTTCATCTCGCATCGGAGCAGTACAACCTTCCAAATAACTCACTTCAGCTCCTTCATCGGCAATAATCAAAGTTCTTTCAAACTGCCCGGTATTCATCTCGTTAATGCGGAAGTACGTTGATAATTCCATCGGACATTTGGTATTTTTAGGAATATACACAAACGAACCATCACTAAACACTGCTGAATTTAAAGCCGAGAAATAATTGTCGCCCACAGCAACCACTTTTCCCAGATATTGCTTTACCAATTCAGGATAGTCATGAACGGCTTCTGAGAACGAACAAAAAATTACTCCGGCATTTTTAAGTTCTTTTTTAAATGTAGTAGTGACAGAAACCGAATCAAAAACTACATCAACAGCTACTTTTGGTTTTTTCACACCGGCTAGAACTTCCTGCTCATGCAAAGGAACTCCCAGTTTGGCATAAGTTTCCAACAGTTTGGGATCAACCTCTTCGAGGCTTTTTGGTGCATTCTCATCTTTTTTAGGAGAAGAAAAATAAGAAATCGCATTAAAGTCAATTTCAGGTATATTCAACTTCGCCCAATTGGGTTGTTCCATCGACAACCACTTTTGATAAGCCTTTAAACGCCAATTCAGCAGCCATTGAGGTTCGTTTTTCTTCGCTGAAATCGCTCGAATCACATCTTCGTTCAAACCCGGAGGAAGAGTATCAGATTCAATATCGGTTACAAATCCTTCCTTATAAGATTGATTGACTCGTCTGTGCACTTCAGCGTTGGTTTGTTCAGTCATTATTAATACTTAAGATTTAATGTTTAATTTAATATCCGGTTTGGCAATTCCATTCAACTCAATCATTCTCGCTATTGTCATTGTTGACAATACATTTTGTATTTGAGCATTTACCTTTTGCCAGCCACTTTTTGAGTTACAACCACTCACCTGGTTACAAATATTATCGGTATGAGAACAGTCTGTGATTGCTGTTTTGCCTTCAATTGCCTGAATTACATCAAACAAGGAGATATTCTCAATCTTTTTACCCAAGATGTAACCGCCATTCACACCTCTGGTTGAGGATAATAAATCCGCTTTGGTTAGCAATTTCAGGACTTTACTCGTTGTCGGGAGTTCCAAACCCACAGACAGTGCAATCGAATCTGTAGTTTTTAGCTCAGCATCTTTGCTCATATACAACAAAATAGCTGTGGCATAGTCGGTTAATTTGGAAATTTTCAACATTTGCCGATTATAAATTAAACTGTACTAATTTTGTACTATTTTAAAAAGTTTGTCTGCTTTTTCGCCGAAAACGAACTTAATGAAATAAAATCATAGCTTTAGCGACAAATGAAGTTATAATTTTTCGAACTATGACCTCTTTGCGAATATGATTGAGAAACCGGGTTCTACCAGAAGTCGCTTCGGCACGGATGTTTCAGAACTTCAAAACAAAATCAACAAACTAAAAAATAATTCCAAAGCGACTGATAACGAGTCACTGAAGGAACTTGCCGAGATTTACAAAACTTTGGCACAGGTTCATTTTCGCCAAAGCAATTACAATGAAGCCGAAAAACAGTTCACCCTTGCTTTAGGTGCTTATACACGCATTAAAAATTATCACGGAATCATCTTTTGTCAAAATGCACAGGCGAGTATTTGTTTGGCTCGAGGAGAGCTGGCCGCTGCCAAAAGTAAACTGGAAAAACTACTTTTGTTGTTGAAAAAACATCCTGTTAGAGAGTTAGAACATGTTGTTTTGAACAACTTTGGCATTGTTCATGAAAAAAACGGTAACCTGCCCAGAGCCGTTTTGTATTATCATCGGAGTCTTGCTTTAAAATACGAACTCAACAATCCCGTTTTACCATCTTATACATTACACAATCTTGCCAATGTTTATTTTCATGTTGAGGATTATTCCAAATCTTTAAAATACAATGAGATGGCACATGAATTGATTGCAGAAACTGACGATTACAATGCTCAGGCAACGATTATCAATGGTCTGGCACAAACATTTGTGAAAACAGGCGAGTTGGACAAAGCCCGAAAGTTTTATTTGAACGCAGGCGAACTGGCATCTAAAGCCAATAACCTCGCACAAATTGCCGGAACACAAGCCGGACTCGGCAAAATTGAATTTATGAAAGGCAACTCGGTTTCTGCCAAAAAACTCTTGATGCAATCATTGCAAATTTTTCGTGAACTGAAAGAACAAGAAAATATCGCAAGTTGTCTAATTGAATTGGTTCGTATCAATCAAAAACTGGACCCCGAAAATGCTGTCAAACAAATTGGTGAAGCGATTGACATTTGTAAGCTGAATGGCTTTCGTTCGATTTTGGCTTCCGCTTATGAATTAAATGCTTCATTGAAGGCAATACAAGGAGATTATTCCAAGGCTTATTTTTTCCATAAACTTTTCCACGACTTATTCAGAGAAACCAACAAAACCAATGTTCTCAACCAAATCGAACTCAACAAACTTTCAATTGAGTTGAAAAGTGTTAAAAATCAATCCGAACATCTGCAAAAACAAGCTCAGAAACACAAATACGAATCTTTACATGATCACCTGACCGGAGCCGGGAATCGCCGGCAACTGGATGAAGTTTTGGCTAAGAGCTGGGTGCTCAACACTTCTGAAGACAAGTCCAACCACATTGCCATGCTGGATATCGATGATTTCAAAAAAATTAATGACACTTATTCACATGAATTTGGCGATAAAGTGCTTCAGCATGTTTCTGCAATTATTCACAACAATATCGAAGATGATGATGCATTATTCCGCTATGGCGGTGAGGAATTTATTATTTTTCTGCGTGATAAATACAAAGAACATGTCGAAGAAGTTGTCACCCGAATTTGTCAATTCATTGAAAACCACCATTGGCAGGATTTGCAGGATGGATTGACCGTTACTGCAACACTAGGTGTTGCAAATAGCGATGAAGAAAGCTCAATCGAAAAAGCATTACAAGTCGCCGATGAGAGAATGTATCACGGCAAAAGAAACGGTAAGAACCAGGTTATTTTTTACTAATTAGTTGAAACCACTACTAAAAAACCAAAGTCAATCTTTAAACTCAATAAAACAAACTGATTCATCAGTAGAATTTTAATAAAACCAACTTGTTTATGTTTTTATCAACAATTTTTCAGGTTTTTTTCAAGTTTTTTTCAGGTTAATTATTTCTTCAACTGCCATACTAGACATTAATTTCCAAATAGGAGCGATTTATGTCTAGAAAAGTAATTGTAGTTTTCACTTTATTGCTTATTTCGATAAGCATAAAAGCTCAACTTTCAAGTTTCGGCTATCCAAATACCAGTCTTTTTCCTTATGCCGGCTCAAATGCAGTTGAAATTTATAAAGACGTATCATCAAGCTATCTGTTTTACAATGAAGGTTCTGTTTTGTATGTTGCCGACATCAGTACTCAGGGGCAAATACAAATTTTAAACTCATTCAGAGCAAATTTTCCAATCAAGTATATTGCGATTAGTCCGGATGGCAGTCGTGTGGCGGTTAGTGGTGATGAAAAAATACTTGTTCTTGACACGAGTCTGCCGGCCTCACCTTTATTGGATGGTGAATTTGATTTTACAGACCCTGATTTAGAACCTCAGCAACAAGGAGGAATACCAAGAGGAATGGCATTTCACTCTAACAATACACTAATAACAACTGTTTCCCCAAAAGGAGTCTGGGCTTTGGACTTATCTAATGTTTCAGATATAAATATTTCAGGGGAATATTTTGAACCGGGAACTAATTTTGTCTGGGATGTTGAAATCATTGATGATTTTGCCTTTGTTGCAGATGATGCAGAAGGGCTCAGTGTCATTGATATTAGTAATCCGGCAAACTTAACACTGGCACAAAGAAACTCCTCTTTGTCACAAGCAAGGGATATTCAAATTATTAATAATAGAGCTTATATCACGCGAGGCTCCAATGGTGTTACATTAGTCGATATAACAACAAATCCAACACTTAATCTGACCACTTTAGGGACAATAACCGGAAATGAAATCGGAGCCGAGTGGTCAGGATATGCCAATAGAGCCAATCCTTTGCCACAAAATCATTTAGCAATCGCTACTGATTTCACTCATAATGGGTTAGTAATTTTGGATATCAACAATATCAGTCAACCTGTTCTTGTAGATAAAACCAGCACCTCAACAAATCAATTTGTGACTGATGATTACATTATATATGCTGCTGTTGGAAATCCTGAAATTGGCTACACTCGTGGAATCGCCACATATGATTGTAAAGACAGTCAAAGTAGCTCTGTGGTCCCTGCCGTTGAATTAGACTTTATGCAAAACATTGGCCATAACAATAAAGTGTCAGTCAGTGGTGCTACTACTTTATTGAATACTGATAACGGTGGTACAGTTGTGATTGATAATAGCAACCTTGTTCGTCCGGAAGTAGGAGCTTGGCTTATTCCTGATATTGAGGTTAATGCTTCTGTAAAAATAAATCAGTTCGTATTATCAGCCAGTAGCAATGATAAAAAACTCTATGTCCATGATATCTCTGATTTAAAAAATCCCGTATCTTTACCGTTTTATGATTTTGGACTCTACAGACCTCAGGATATTATTGTTGCTGACACTAATGCAGTTTTAGTAATCACAACCCGAAACTACTCCGAATACTTTTACAATTGGATGGAAATTGACAATTCAGGAGGTTTAACCTTGATTTCTCAATTGAGTGTGATTGGCAACATATTCTATTCTGCTAAAAGTGGAGATATGGTTTTAGGAGGCGGAGCTAATAACTTTTTCATTCTCGACTATTCCATCATTTCAACTCCAGTATTGGTAAACAGCTACTCAACAACAGATGTTATCAGTAATCTCGAAATCGAAGGAAATTATGCCTACATAGGCTCTACCGGAAACGTCAGTTTTAATTACGGAGTTCATGTTTATGATATTAGCAATCCAGCCATGGCAACAGAAGTGACATTTATTGATACGACACCTGTTCCTGTGAACAGCTTTGATGTCGACAACAATGTTATGTATGTAGCAGCAGACCAACTTCTAGGGTTGGTGATTTTTGATGTCACAACCCCGGCCTCTCCTGTACACCAGGCAACATATGACACTCCCGGAAAAGCTCTGTCTATTGCAGTAAGCGATAATGTCATAGCACTCGCCGATGAAAATACCGGAACATTTATGTTTTCAAATACTGATGTGATATTCGCAAATGGTTTCGAATAAATTATAGAGACCTTTGCTCAAAATTGGGCAATGGTCTCTTAAATTAAATCTTTAGGAGTTCCTTTGGGAATCGCATCCAGTAATCGTTTGGTGTAGTTTCTCTGTGGGTTTTTATAAATATTTTCTGCGGTATCCAGTTCCACAATTTCACCATTATTCATCACACCAACCCGATCGGAAATGTAATTCACCACCGATAAATCATGTGAAATAAATATGTAGGTAAGTTTTAAATCCTGTTGCAAATCCTGTAACAAATTCAAAACCTGTGCCTGAACCGACACGTCCAAAGCCGAAACAGACTCATCACAAATGATAAATTCCGGCTCGATTCCAATAGCTCGTGCAATACAAATCCTTTGTCTTTGTCCACCGGAAAACTCATGCGGATAACGGTTTAAATGTTGGGGTTTAAGGTCCACTTTTTGCATGAGTTCTTTGGCTCGCTCAAATCGTTCTTTCTTATTGCTGCCTATACCATGAATCGCCATCGGCTCAGTGAGAATATCACCTATCGTCATTCTCGGATTGAGTGACGAATAAGGGTCCTGAAAAATAATTTGCATCCGTGAGCGGAGCTTTCTCAGGCTTTCTTTATCCTGCTGCATCACATTGATTCCATCATAAATCACCTCGCCGCTGGTTGCTTGTTGCAACCGAAGAATGGTTCGTCCCAAAGTGGTTTTACCACAACCGGATTCGCCAACCAACCCCAAAGTTTCACCTTGATGAACGGTAAAACTAACATTATTCACTGCTTTGACATGACGTTTAGTTTGCTTGAAAAGTCCACCTTTGACCGGAAACCATGTGTTTAAGTTTTTCACTTCAAGCAATACCGGATGTTTGTCAATGTCGTTTTTATCCGGTTTTATCATCGGTTTAAACTTTTCAGCAGGAATGGACTTTTCAGAGCCATCTTCATCCATGTAATCCGAAACTGTCAAAAGCCTTTGTGGATTTCCTTCCAACAACGGACGACAAGCAATCAAACCTTTGGTGTAAGGATGTTGCGGATTTTTGAAAATATTGTGAGAATGATTTTTCTCAACGATATTCGAACGATACATGACCACCACATCATCAGCCAAATCAGCAATCACTCCCAAATCATGAGTGATGAACAACATGCTCATGTGGTATTTTTCCTGCAAGTCCAGCATCAAATCCAGAACCTGCTTTTGAATCGTCACATCTAGCGCGGTGGTTGGCTCGTCACAAATTAACAAATCCGGTTCGCAAGCAATTGCCATCGCAATCATCACTCTTTGCTTCTGACCGCCGGACATTTCATGAGGATAGGCTTTGATTTTATTTTTAGGGTCAGGAATCCCAACCTGATCAAGTAAATCAATGGCATAGTTCCAGGCCTGTTTTTTGCTCATACCTTTGTGTAATCGCAAAACTTCAGAAATTTGCGAGCCAATACGAAACACCGGATTCAGAGCCGTCATTGGCTCCTGAAAAATCATGGAAATGCGATTCCCGCGAATTTTACGCATTTCTTTTTCGGATTTCTGTAACAAATCTTCGCCATGAAACAAAATTGTACCGGAAGTAATCTGCCCCGGAGGCATAGGAATCAAGCCCATAGTCGCCAATGAAGTCACACTTTTACCGGAACCGGACTCACCTACCAAACCAACCGTTTTGCCTTTGGGAATATCAAAAGAGACATTGTTTACAGCGGTAACGAGCTCTTCCTGAGTTTTAAATTTAACTGTCAGATTTTGAATGCTGAGCAAGGGTTTATCCATAGAATCTGTCTGGTTCATACGATATTTGTCTTTTGCGGAGGTTTGAATCTTTCAAACGATTATAGTGGAATCATACAAACCATGCAAGATAATAAACTTTGGCATCTCTTTGGTTTTGTATAACTAAACATCTTCAAAAACCAAGTGACTTCATATATGTTAGATTAACTTTTATTTGATAATGTTTTTATACTCGTTACTTTGTTGCCACCCAACAAAGTAACCAAAAAAGGGTGCCCCGACATTTCGGTCTAAGACTTCCTTCGATGCTCTAAATATTCGGCACTCACAAAACTCGCTACGCTCGGACAGTTGTTTCGCTTAATCCGAATATTTCTGTGCGTCTCAGCGAAATGTAAGGGTAAAATCGCCATTCCCGACTCCGATAGGTAATCTATATCTATGTATCCGCTAAAAAAATACCATAGTAATTATTTTCAATCTTGTGTTAGAATAAAAACAAATCCTAACCACGCTTTCTAATTTCAAATCAAAAAAGCTCAGTTAGGAAACAGGAGCATATATTCTGCTAAATCCCGTAATATATGCATATTTTTATATCCTGCTATACGCAACTGTGTATATTAAGATGTTGGCGGTAATTACTAGAACCAGAAGAAATGAGAGTAACAATTAGACAAAAGCATAAATCGATAAATCCGCCTTGTGAATTCGAACTTCCGGAATTTTCTGTATTAACGGGTAAAAATGGAAGTGGAAAAACGCATTTGCTTGAAGCTATTGCAAATAAAGACAAGTCTCATGTTCTTATTGATGGAAATATCACTCAAAATGTTAGATATATTGGTTTTAACGGATTAAACCCAAAAATCGAAGAGTCATGCGACCCAAACTCCATAAAACAACATGTAAAAAATGTTTGGAATCAATACAACAATGGCAAACAAAATGCTCAAAGGAGAAATAAAAATAACATAGAAAGTATTCTTCAATCGGTTGGTGATGCGAATATGAAAAAGTTTATTCGCAAGGCTTTAGAAGATAGTGGTAAAGCTTATAATGAACTTACTGAAGATGACTTGGAAGACAGTTTTGATATTTCGTTCATGGGACAGAACGATTTTTTCACTGCACAATTTGCGCTCATCTTTAAAAATTACCATAAAAGATCAGAAGAAAATAATATAAACGAATATTATCAATCAAAAGGCAAACCAATATCAAAACCTGTTTTAACTCAAGATGACTTTCAAGCAAAATACGGAGAACCACCATGGGAGTTTGTGAATCGAATTTTAACCGAGACTAATATTCCATATGAAGTAAATAATCCTGAAGGAGATAGATTGGATTCTAATTTTGTTTTTAAACTAAAAGATAGAGCTGGTGGATTTGAAATAAGTTCTGCTGATCTTTCTACCGGTGAGAAGGTACTTATGTCTCTAGCTCTTGCTATTTATAATACTGGCGGAGATTTGGGCAAGCCAGATGTGCTACTTATTGATGAACCAGATGCAGGACTACACCCATCAATGTCAAAAATGATGGTGAAAGTTCTCAAAGAGCATATTGTTCAGGAAAACAACATTCATACTGTTATTTCAACACATTCTCCGACAACAGTAATTGCTAGTGAAGGAATAGCTATTTATCAACTCATACGTGGCAATTCAACACCAACAAAAATTCCGATACAAGATGCTGTCGAACTTTTATCAAGTGACATTCCATTTCTGCGTATTTCGAATGAAAGACGAAGACAAATTTTTGTTGAAAGCAAATATGATGTCATCTATTACGAATTATTGACGAATATCTACGGAAGATTAGAAACATTACCAGCAGAACCGATTTTTATTCCTGCCAGGACTTCTAATGGTTCAAATTGCACTGATGTTATTGATGTAGTAAACAATTTGTATTCGAACGGAAATGAACAGATTTATGGTATTATTGATTGGGATTTAAACAACTCCCCTACTAATAGGGTACTTGTACTTGGTCATGGAGAGAGATACGCTATTGAAAACTTTCTTTTAGACCCATTGTTAATGGGAATCCTGATGATTAGAGAAAAAAAAATTCCTATATCAGATTTTGGAAAATTAAGTGTTTCAAAATATCCTGAATTCGGTCAATTAACAAGTGAAGATGCTCAACTGATAATAACCAAAATATTAACCGAACTGGATTTAGAATCTGAAAATAAAGTACTTTACAAATCTTTTAATGGTTGGGAATTACAAACTTCAAATGAATTCAACCAACATCAAGGACATGATTTAGAAACGCTTTATAAAACAAAGTTTTCTTTTTTGAATACATATCAAAGAGAAGATGCATTGAAGAAAGATGTAATAGAAAAAGTAATAAATGATTATCCTGACTTTGCTCCAATTGCAATTAGTGAAATACTGATGAAAATAAAATAAACTACCGCCAACAAGTGCATACCCTACGGGATGCTACGTCACCATACACGGAACGTTGAATCCCCAAACGTAGGATTAATCCCCCTTTACTCTCACCGAGATATTTTTGAGAATTTGGAAATACGAGGTATTTATGTCTGAGCGAAGCGAGTTCAAATACCTCGCCAAATTTTCGGAAATGTTGAGGGTAGCCAACGGCTGAGAGTTTGGGGCGTGCTTTTGCGCTCCTTTTGCACGAACAAAAGGAGCAAAGAAAAGATACTGAAATAAATTCAG
>Ga0209203_1001215_pt1 | contig 19387 bp, 17 predicted proteins | sample AD_UKC109_MetaG_FD_184423 | JGI IMG/M metagenome (GOLD analysis project Ga0209203, IMG submission 184423) | Active sludge microbial communities of municipal wastewater-treating anaerobic digesters from Hong Kong - AD_UKC109_MetaG (SPAdes)... | ecosystem: Engineered > Bioreactor > Anaerobic >... | reverse complement strand
TCCAACGGAACATAGGGTGTTACTTCCGGGTAGGCATAACTAGACTTGGTGAGGATATTCCCACCGCGGTCGTATGCAAATGTCCAGGTCTCGTTGGCGCGCTGATCGTTGACGCGGGTCAGCTGCCCTAGGTTGTCGTAGGCGTAGGACGTGGTATTCGAGTTCATGGTTTCGGTGGCGATGTTGCCGACGTCGTCGTAGGTATAGTACAGGTTCCGCCCGATCTGGATGATGGTGGAAACCAGCCCCGTGGTGCTGCCCGTGCCGTGCCCGCCTGCCGTATAGGTGTAAGTGCTTGGCCGGGATGATCGTCAATCCGGGTTATCGCTATGAATGGTGAATCAATCTGTGATATCAATATAGTTGGATTTCTATTGTGTAGAACTCCGCCAGAAAGCGCTTGATACACGCTTTCAGGCGGAGTGTTGTGAGCGTTGTTTTCACTATTTTCGTTGATTAACGATTAATAAAGCTGGTTGATAATTATGAATTACCTTGTTTTTTCATTGCTATTTGTTTGCGTAATCGTTCCACATCCTGAGTCTCCTCGTCTTCTAATGGGAGCAGATGAATTGTCCCGAGGCTATGCGGTGTCTTTGCATCAGCAAGCCGATGCATATCAAGTTCGTATAGCGAATCTGAAACATATCGACGAAGAAGCAAACGCTTTTCTACTGGTGTTTTCCACAGATTTGGAGATAGTTGCAGCCACATCCCTTCAACACCTTTCCCGCCAATCACCTTCTTTGCATCACAAGGCGCATCGCTTTCAATGACCTGAAGTGTACCTGTTGCTTCCAGCATCCTTTGTGACACAAATTGTGCCCAGTACACGCCTGGCAGATGCGCCTCGGGATCGATGTCAGGATATGGGAAATGCTGCGGATCAATATAGCCAGGCGGAAACGGGAAGTATCGAGGAACTTCTTTTCCATAAAATCGAAATCCTCCATAATAAATGCTTTTCGGGCAAAAATACTCATAATCAATACAAGCGTAGGTAGCGCCTAATATCAGGCATGCGTTCTGTATAGTTTCAATAAGTTTAGGCTGATCAATTTTATCCCAAACTTGTCTGTGGATGACGCCAGTAATGGTACACTCTTCTTTGATTTTTGGCGTAGTCCATTTTTCCGAGTGTGTGATCGTAGCGTGAATACGAATATGCTTAAACTGAGCGCTCTTCATAGCAAAACAGACATTTACGCCTACAGAGCAACACCTATCTTGCATATCCCCAGCCTTTACGTGCCATAGCAATAACTCATCTGCCGCGAATTTATATGTCGTTGATTCTGTTGAACGATCTTTGACCAGATGCCATACCTCTTCTTCAAGCGGTAAGTTTTTTTCACAAACATCCAACAGCGCGCGCATCTGTAAAAACACATTGTCCTGATATTCTTTTGTTAATTTCGGGACATGGATGAGTAAACCAATATAACTAGGCATATGATGAACTCCTTATTCAATGGACAGCAAGCGCGAAAGCGGCTGCCAGTGCCTCGTAACCAGGAACTGGTGTCAATAATGTAATTAAGAGTAATGCGCCAGCAAGAACATCCAGGAACCTAAATGACGGTGCACCTTGCCTCTGTGTATCTCTTGTAGAATTCGGGATGAAACTATAATAAACAACCCCTCTATCACCTGTGGCCATACAGCCATTAATCACTTTTACCATGCCATCAACGCCAAGAAGAGTCCACTCGAAATCCGGTATAGTTACAGGATACCCAGGTGCATACCATGTATCATCTGTATATTTCGATATCTGCATAGTACCTGTTCGCAAACCATAAGGTGTATAGGGTTTTATCTCCCAAGCATATATACTTGCAATAACTACATCAGGATATCCATATCCGCCTTTGCGACCTGCTCCGGAGATACCGGTTATTGAACGTTCTATTGAACCATGAACTTCATCGGCAACTCGCACAACAACTTCATTGTGTAATGCTGTCATGGCTTGCATATATGCAATATTCGGTGCGTAACCATTCGAATCGCTCAGGACTATAGGATTATTTCGGCAATATGTAATGATGTTGTGCTCGAATAGCTGGCCTGTTTCACCTAAAGTGGCATCCCCATTCACAAACCTGCCCCAGTCCGGGTTATAGTAGCGACTGCGGAGGTAGTAGAGGCCGGTTTCTTCGTCGTAGACATAGCCCCGGTAGCGGAAGGGGTTCAGGGTGCCCAATGTAGTTGCCAATGTGCCGGTTTTGGTGAGAGGCTTGCCCCACGCATCGTAGGTGTATTCTACTACGATGGTTCCGGTGGCGTCAATGATGGCGATAACGTCGCCTTGCAGGTTATGGATCAGTCCGTAGCGCGACCCGTTGTGGTCAATCATGCTGGGTCTGCCTTCAGCGTCATAGAAGAAGTGGAGGCTATCAGCGCCCTTTTTCATATGTACAACCTGCTTGCCGTGGAGGGTGTAATCCGTTATGGTGCCATTCACGGTTTTGCGGATGCGCAGACCATTGGAGTCATAGGCGAAGCTTGCCGCCGTACCGGTCTTGTTCATGCTTGCAAGCTGTCTGCCGCACTGCCACGTGAAGGTCCAGCCGTCGTAGGTGAGGGGATTGCCGATATTATCGTAGGTGATGGTGTTGCCGTTGTAAGATGTCAGTTTGTCCTTCCAGGTGGCGTCGTAGGCATAGACGATGGTTTCTAGTGACGTGCCGGGCGTGCCGGTGGTGAAGGTGTAGCGGCTCTTGCTGAGGATGTTTCCGCCGCGGTCATAATCAAAGGTCCAGGTCTCGCCCGCGCGTTTATCGTTGACGCGGGCTGTCTGTCCCAGGTTGTCGTATCCGTTGGCTACATTCTGCCGTTATTGTTATAGACTATTTATTTGGTTTTATTCTTATTGGGGTAGAAGGCAACTAGTTGATGAGGAAATCCCCGTCTGGTCAAGAATGAACAGACGGGGATAAATTCAATATTTCTGGACATCATGTTTTCCAGTTATCAAATTATCCAATCAAGATTATGTTGGTAAATATGCTTCGAAGAAATACCAATTATCTGTAATATGATGATACTTAATATACCCTTCTCCGTTTATACCAATATCATCTACAGTTATCGTTTGATTCTCGTTTTGTGGTGTTTCTAAAACTAAATCTCCAAAGGATAAGCGTTCATCCGGGAAATATGCTATATATTTAGTTGTTTCACCATCCGAATAAGACCATGGGTAATAGAATTTAATGCCTTGACCGCGAGTATCTACAGCATGTAAATCAAACCCTAGGGTGTACGGAAGATTTACATTGGTTATTTCCTCACTTTTGATATATTGATCTGGTGAATCATTGGCTATACTCAAGAGCACTGTATAGTTGTCATTGATATAGGTCAATAGCATTTGTTTTGATGGAGTACTATTACTTTTTATGTTGTAGTTTGCTACAAAGAACAATACTACCATAACGGCGACTACACTAACCAAAGCAAGTAGCTTTTTTGCCATATTTCCTCCCAACAGACGTTGATTACTTGATAGGAGCGTTACAATAATCCCAAATAATCACGGAGTATTTTTTTGGTTTTAAATTCATATCATCAAGTATGACTTGTGTTACCTGATCATCTGAATAGTAGAAAGGTATGTTTAGACCAACAATCCGCCCTCTTTCATTATTAGCCAGATCCATGACTGTGGCTTGATGTAACGTAATTGTTACATTATTATACCATAATTCATACGGGCTGTTGTCATTATAGGACTCGGCTTCATGAGCTGTTGCAAACATGTTTGCCATATCATAACCCATATCCCTTACCATGAATGCGTTCCACACAGCATGCTTAAAAGCATTTGCTAGCGTTGCATCATATTTGGTTGCGTTCTCTCCCCAATAAGTATCTGTCAAAGCAGAGGCACTTTCAGACAACAGTTTTGCCTTATTTGCTTTTAACGGATATGTGCGAGCTGCATTGCGCTCACTTTCATTAAGACCTGGCATAGTAGCAATTTTCTGATCCATGATTGCTATAGCGACCACTGCAACACACATGGCAAGGAAGAATACAATTTTTCCAGATGGATCCATCCCTACAATAGGATTGTTTGAGCAATACGTAAACATATTATAAGTGAACAGTTGCCCGGGTTTCCCAGCACACTATACCCATTCACAAACCTACCCCAGACCGGGTTATAGTACCGGCTGCGGAGGTAGTAGAGACCCGTTTCCTCGTCGTAGACATAGCCCCGGTAGCGGAAGGGGCTCAGGGTACAGAGTGCAATTGACAAGGTTATCATTGTGAGGGGTGGCACATTATAAAGAATATTCGATGTTTTAAAGGCATAGTATTTTTGATATAATTACGTAAATATTTTCTTTGATATCTGTCTCATACAATCCATCAGACAGATATTCTGAATTATCATCTTGAAATATACTAGGAGGCTGTAGAAATGAAGTATGCTAAATCAATAATCACGACAATTCTAATCATATGGATTATTGGAGGTATAGCTGCGTTGGCAAATACAGCCGATGAACAATTGGTGATGGGAGAAAATTATCAGTATGGTTATAGCATTGATATTAACTTGGAAGAAGCTTACAAATGGTATTCTTTGTCAGCAGAACAGGGTAATGCTGATGCACAAATCCGTGTAGGCTATTTTCTATATGCGGGCATTGGAACAGCACAAGACTATTCGAAGGCATTCCAATGGTTTGAATTGGCAGCAGAACAAGATAATGCGTATGCAGAAAATATTCTAGGCGATTTCTATCAGTATGGATATGGTGTGGATGTAGATTATGAACAGGCTTTTAAATGGTATAGTCGTTCAGCTGAAAAGGAATATAGCCCAGCATTGAATAATGTTGGTTATTGTTATTTTGCTGGAATTGGAACAGAGCAAGACTATGCGAAAGCTTTTCAATGGTTTATGCTTGCCGCAGAACAAGATAGTTCATACGCGATGAATCTTCTGGGCGATATTTATCAATATGGATATGGTGTGGAACAGGATTTGTCACGTGCATTCCAGTGGTATTTATTATCGGCTGAAAGTGGGAATATATATGGACAAGAGAACATCGGTAGATGTTATTTTAATGGTATAGGTGTTTCTAATAATTACGAGGAGGCACTCCAATGGTTTATGCTTGCAGCAGAACAAGGCAGTGCATATGCTCAATGCCGTCTTGGAGATTACTATATCAAAGGAATCGGTATGCAAATTGATAACGAAGAGGCATTTAGTTGGTTTTTACTTGCCGCCGAGCAAAATGATATGGAAGGCCAATTTAAACTTGGGGAATGTTACTTTTTGGGAGAAGGTGTAAGTCAAAGTGATGAAAGGGGGTTTTATTGGATGGAATTATCAGCATCGCAAGGTTACGTCGATGCACAAAATGAATTGGGAGAATGCTATCTGGAAGGAAGAGGCGTAGAGTTAAACACACAAGAGGCTTTTCATTGGTTTATGCTTGCAGCTGAGCAAGGAAGTATGGAAGCACAGCTAAATGTGGCATCGTGTTATATCGAAGGATTAGGTGTTGAGAAAAACAATCTTGAAGCATTGAGATGGCTTGCGATTGCCATGAAGCAAGGTAACGGTGAGGAATAAGACAGATCTTGATTCGAATGTTGAATACGATAGACAGAAAGATATCCTCAAACCTATATATTGTCTAGCATTTTGACTGGCTTATATTCTGCAATCTTGAATCTTTCGTGTAAATGCGTTGAGATACAATATGGTATCAGACGAGATCACAAAACATGAGGATGATATTTACACTGATTGAAGATAACGGCATCGCATGCTTCGTAAAACAAAAGATTAGCGATGCCGTTATTTAGAAAATAATTAGGATAAGATATGGTATTTTCAAAATACTTATCCTGAGATATTACCTGAAGTATGGTGTGGGAGTAGGAAATGGAGCAGGACCTGGAGCAGGTGTTGGCCCAGGCGGCGGAACCGGTATGGTTTTTATATATTCATCCATCTCATCGCGCCATTGATCAATAGTGTAAACTGAAAGCCATATTTTCATGCTTTTTGGAACAGAAAAACCTTTATACTTAGTAAATGCGAGATATGTACTCGTATTCTCAACGTGACCAAAGTCTAAGCCTATGCTTACTCCAAATGTAGTTTGAGAACCGTCTGTTACATTCGTCCCAAAATTCCTTTCGAGTTGTACTACATCTCCGCCAAATGAAGCAACTTCGCCCAACGAACCGCCAATTATAGTTGACGCACCAATAAGATCAGGAAGTGTTGCATTTGGATACTTCTGATATGAATAGCCAATTGTTGCGTACCACATTCCTACGCCAGTAGCGCCATCTGTTCCTGTGTATGTTTTTATGAATGCAAAGTTGCCAGCATCATCCCAGCCAAAACCAGTTGAATATAAAGCAGACACGCCAACAGCGCCTGAATATACTGCGCAAATTGCGCGAGCAGTGTTTCCGGTTGTATCGGAGTATACAATTGAATTATTTCTGCAATACACGAATATATTATGCCCAAGCAACTGTCCGGTTTGCCCAAGCACGCTATCCGCATTGATGAACCTGCCCCAGACCGGATTGTAGTACCGACTCCGTAGGTAGTAGAGGCCCGTTTCCTCATCGTAGACATAGCCCCGGTAGCGGAAGGGGTTCAGGGTGCCCAATGTAGTTGCCAAGGTGCCGGTTTTTGTGTTGGGTTTGCCATAAGTGTTGTGGCTGTATTCTAGCAGTTATACTTTGCCGGAACAAAAAACAGAAAGGCGCGCTTTTTGATGTTGGTTTTTTCCGAAATAATAACCAGTGGAAGTGTTGCCGCATCAAACGGTTACAACAACTCCCACAGGTATGATATTATTAGTTCAGTAATTATTTATGGAGTCTCATCCAAGGAATACTCAGTTTCTGGTATTAAACTTTCGTCATCAGTCATTACTAAATAGGGTGTCGAGGTGTTGTTTAAATCATAGGCGATGCTTGTGATATGGGGGATTTCAAAGGGGCTATCCATCATAATTTCTGCGTATGTAATTGGATCGCCTTGGACTGTCAAACAAATCCTTGGCGTGAAGTATAGGTAATTTGCTATGAGTTCGCCGTCTGTTGTAGGGACTATTTCCTCCTCACGCACATAGTTCAGTCCTTTCTCATCAAGATATGCCAAGTATGCATCTATAGTCATTCCATACTCAAGCATATCAGCTGCAATTAAGCACAGATACATACCTTGTTCTGTCTCATTGGAATCCTGTAAGGGTCGTAGTTTACTCCAGTTTGTTATAATATAGTTTATACTTTCATAATCTCCATTGTTGATTGATTGCTCAATGTATCCAGTTTTTTGCGTATTCTTGACAGTGTTTCCTGCTAGTGCCCCAGAGAATCCTAGAATAAAAGACAGTAATAACAGAAGCAGGATTATTTTTTTCAATCTATCCATATCATAGATCCTTCCTTTTCCTAGCTGACTATTGTGGATCTTTATAAATATTTACCTTGCTAATATTGGCCGGCATCTTGCCGGGATCAGCTATACCACAGCGGTTCGCAGCTGGTGGATATGCCGATTGCGCCGGCTTTGAGGCTGAGGATCGTTTCGTTTTTGCTTCGGATCAGTCCGCCGGCAATGATGGGGCAGTGGGTCATTTCGGATAGCTCATGGATGATGCTGGGAATCACGCCCGGAAGCACCTCGATGGCGTCCGCGCGGGATGTGCCGGCCGTGGTGTACTTCAGCGCGTTGTCAAAGCACATGGAGTCCAGCATGAACATCCGCTGGATGGTAAACAGCCCGAACTCCTTGGCGTGCTTGATCAGGTTGGCCTTCGTGGTGATGACGCCGTCCGGCTTGACGTTTTCGCTCAGGTATTTCAGCGCGTAATAGTCCTTGCCCATGCCCTCGATCAGGTCCACGTGCAGGGCCAGCTTTTTACCGGCGTCGCGGGCTTTGGACACGGCATCGTTGAGATCGCAGATGTTGCCCGCCAGCATGAAAACGACCTCAACGGGGGATGCGAGCGCGCGTTCCAGCATTTCGGGTGTTTTCACCGCCGCGATGATGGGATTGTTTTCAAGCCGTGTATAAATCGTATCCATGAACAGCCACTTCCGTTTCTCAGAAAAACATAAGCCCACAACCGGTTCCTCTCGGAATCGCGTTATAGACTTTCTCACATCACCGTCTGTTATTCTGCTGCTTGAGGCCCTGATCCGGCATACGGGTCATGGTCTGGAATCACTGTACCATACCGGAGTTTGCCTGTCAATGCCGCATGTGCTCAGGTGTTGCGGGTCCGCACGGTTTGGATGTTGTCGTTATCAGACAGGTACTTGACGATATCCGTATAGGACACCTTGGAGGGCAGGTGCAGGGTATACAGGTTTGTGTAGCTGTTCATCTCCATTTTTTTGCTGTCGCGGAACAGCTCAACATGAAAGTCGACATCCAGAATCTTGATGTTCTCGGCCTCGAAATACTTGTTGATATACTCCAGCGTCGCCGAACGGTTGATGAACCGCACCTCGACCCGCTTAACCGAGTTGACGCGGATGATTTTCTGGAAAACGGTCAGGATGACAACCACGAGCAAGCTGCACAGCAGCGCGATCCAGTAGTACCCAAACCCGATCATCAGCCCCAGGCATGCCACGTTCCAGAGGCTTGCGGCGGTGGTCAGCCCGGCGATTTTTTTCTGCGCGATGAAAATGGTTCCGGCGCCCAGAAAGCCGATGCCGCTGATGACCTGCGCGGACAGGCGCGTGAACGTGAAGGACGATTTGCCCGCCGGATCCATGATGTCGGCGTTGGCTAAAATCAGGCACTCCAGAATGGCGATCATCGCCGCGCCCAAACACACCAGAATGTGTGTGCGCATTCCGGCCGGCCTGTTTTTGTACTCCCGTTCGATGCCGATGGCACCGCCGACGACGATAGCCGCCAGCGCGCGGATGCCGATTTCCGCCCAGGACATGCCCGGATTGAGAATCGCGTTCAGCGATAGCGTTGAGAGCATTCCAAATCACTCGTTTCCAAAATGGTTTTGTTGACTGCCGCGAGGCAGGCATGGTTCAAAGTGAAAGCACAAGGTCTTAAAATCCGGGTTCCCAGGCTTGTTCTGTCAGCACCTGATAGTGTCCGTCCCTGGCGGTGGAAACCCGAACGTCTCCGTTGTAGTGTGTGATATAGACATCGGATCCGTCTTTGATGAATTTCTTGTAGGTGTTCAGATCCGACAGGATATCGGAAATCATCACGACAATCTGCGCCGATACGGCCTCCCGGAACGGCTTGCTGGATGAGGTTTTGTCCCCGTGGTGGTTGGCCTTGAGCACGTCGCTGTCGAGCTTGTCGCCATATTCTGCGACGAGCTCCCGCTCGGCGGTGGAGTACAGGTCGCCCGCAAACAACAGGGTCGATTCGCCGTAGGTGAACTTCAGCACCAGGGAATGGTTGTTGATGAACTGGGTGCTGGACTGCGGATACCCGTCGTAGTATTCGATCTCGCTGCCGGGCCACAGCACCTCCACCAGCACCTCGTCCCCGAAGCGGAACGTGTCGCCTTCCGACAGGTACACATGCGCCAGATTCTGCGCCGCTATCTCCGCCATGTACGCGTCATAGTACTGGGTCGGATACTCGACATAGCTGGTCATCACCTGCCCGATCTCAAAGGCCTGCATCACGGCCGGAAAGCCGCCGATATGGTCGATGTGCGGATGGGAGGCAATCAGGTAGTCGATACGGGTGACGCCCATTGCCTGCAGCGCGGCAACCACCTGCCCGGCTGCGCCGGGGTCGCCCGCGTCGATCAGCATCACCTTGCCGTCGGGTGAGGTGAGGATGGTCGCGTCGCCGGATTTATCACCGGTCAGGGTAATCATGTCCAGAAACCGCGCCGTAAGCAGGCCAGCATCGCCGCTTGTGTCGAACACATCGGCCGTAACATCCTGCGCCAGTGCTGGCAAAGCCAGACAAAAGAGGATCACAAAACAAAGGGTATAGGAGATGATTTTCTTCATATTATTTCATTGCCGCCTTGCTCATCCCGGTCATGATGAATTTTTGCAGGAACAGGAATAACACAACGATGGGAACAATGGCAAGCACCGCGCCCGCCATGATTTCGTTATAGTTTGCCGTAACGATGCCCGCGAACGTCCGCCGCAGCTGGGTGATGCCGACCGCCAAGGTGCGCCTGGCTTCCAGCGGCGCGATCATGCGGGGCCAGAAATAGTTGTTCCAGCCGTTGATGAACGAGATGATGCTGATCGTGATCACCGTGGGCGCGCACATGGGAATCAGCACATGCACGATGGTGCCGATCCGGCCCATGCCGTCGATCTTTCCGGCCTCGATGTAGCTGTTGTCCACCGACAGGAAGGCCTGCCGCAGCATGAAGATGAAATACGCCGTGACCAGGTTGGGCAGCACCAGACCCGCGAAGGTGTTCAGCCACCCCATGCGCGAAATCATCACATAGATCGGCACGAAGGTAATCTGGATAGGCACCATCATCGCGCCCAGCACCATGAGGAACAAAAGGTTTTTGTACTTGAACTCGCCCTTGGAAAAGCCATAGGCCGCCAGGATGCCCATCACGGTTTCGCCGATCATCATCAGGAAGGTCGACACCAGTGTGTTGAACAGGTACAGCCCGAACGGCGCGCGGCTGAGCACCTGGGGATAGTTCTGCCACATGATTTCCTTGGGCCACAGCGTGGGCACGGCCAGCAGCAGCTCGTCGCTGGATTTCAGGGAGGAAACGATCATCCAATAAATGGGGAACAGCATCACGAGCGTCAGCAGGATCGCCGCGGCGTACTGCAGCCCTGTACGAACGTGCCTGAGCGCTTTTTGCTTGCGTACGTCGGCGCGCACAAACGGCGCGAGAAAGCGAAGCGAGAGGAAGCCCAGCAGCGCTACGGCTGCTGCAAATCCTCCGGTGAACAATAGCGCGGTGTGCCCCTTGCTGAGCAGCGTATGCGCCTGCTTGAGCTCAAAGGTGCTAGGGTTTGGCCCCAAGGTTTCCTGGATGGCGTTATACTGAACCGTCCCTGCGATGCCCAGCGCCAGCAGTACGGCGCCCAGCACAAACAGGAACACCATAAAATCAAACCAACCGGATTGGCGCATATCGAGCCAATGCTTGCGTATCATTGTCATCGCTCCTCTCTATGCGTCGTAATTGACGGATCGTCTGGACCAGCGCATCGTGGCGACGGTGCACAGTAGAAGAATCAGGAAGAAAATTACGGAAACCGATGCCGCCCGGGCGACGCGGAAATCCTCAAAAGAGAGGTTGAACACCCAGTACACCAGCACGTTGGTGGCCTTGCTGGGTCCGCCGCTGGTCATGACGTCCACCGACTGGAACACCTTCATGCTCGCGATGAACGTCGTCACGAACAAAAACAGCGAGGTCGGCGCCAGCATCGGCAGCGTGATGTAGCGGAAGCGGTTGAAGCTGTCCGCGCCGTCGATAGAGGCCGCTTCGTAGTAATCCTGCGGGATCCCCTTCATGGCGGACAGGTAGATCATCATCGCGTAGCCCACAACGCGCCAGGCTGTCAGCGTCAGGATGCCGCCCAAAGCCGTATTGGCGTCGTTCAGCCAGTCCGGGCCCTGGATGCCGAACACCGACAGGGCGGAATTCAGAATGCCGAAACGCCCGTTGAGAATCCAGATGAACACCACGGCGCTGGTGGAAACGGCAATGTACTTGGGCATGAACACAATCGTTCGCATGGCGTTGAACATTTTCGTGATCCGGCTGAACAAAAGCGCGAGTAGGATGCCGCCCACCAGGGTGATCACCAGTTCCCAAAAGGTATAGGTGGCGGTGATTTTCAGCGATTCCACGAAATACTTCGCGCCGGAACCTGTAAATAGCCATTTATAGTTCTTGAAACCCGCAAATTCGAACGTCGCGTCGCTGAGCATACGCATATCCGTAAAGCTGATGCGGATCAGGTCGATCACGGGATAGTATACGAACAGGAGGAAGAAGAACAGCGCAGGCTCCACGCAAAGCAGATCCTTCATGTTCTCCCAGGTCTGCACCCTGAGCATCACGGCGTTGAAAATCAGCGTGAGGCCAAGGAGCATCAGGATCACAGCCGTGTTCATCACAAAGCTGGCAAACCCCATGGATACGGCGCCGTTCCAAAAGAGGAACGAATTGCCTTCGCCAAACAAAAACAGCTGTCCGCTGACGGGCAGGTCGGCGTTTTGGGCGATGTCGCGCGCGGTCTGCACGTCCCTGGCTATCGATTGCAGGGCCGGTATTTGCAAATCACCGGCCAGATAGCCAAATAGCCCAACCAATACAAGCAGTATGCCCAGTATCCACAATAGCGCTCCGGTTGCCTTTGCACCTTTGCCCCTGCGCACCGGAGCGGCGCGCAGTAACGTATTCTTCATCATTCGTGCCGATCACCTCTGTAACAAACGGGGGGAGAGGATACTCTCCCCCGCAGGGTATCGATTGGCGGCATGGCCGCCCTATCGGGATTTTCATCGGAGCCATACGCCCGCCTTGACGGGCGTATGGCGTCGGGATGGCGATATCCGGTCGTCCGCCAGACGGCGGACCGGGGAGAGCGCTTACGCTCTTCCGCTGTGACCAACAGGATGATTACTGATCTTCGAGCTCCTCGGTGACTTCCATGGCAAGGCTGTCCAGCGTTTCCTGCACAGGCGCGCCCTCTACGAAGATCTGCGCCAGGTTGTCGCGCCAGAGGTTGGCTACCATGTCGTACGCGGGGTTCTGGTTGCGGGGGTTGATCCACTGGGACATTTCCATCACATTGCGCATGGCGGGTTTGCGCTCAAGGTATTCCGTTACGGCGCTGGTCGCAAGCACGCTCTGGCGGGTGGGGAAATAGCCGGTGTTGTCGGCCCAGTAGAGGTTGATCTCCGGGCTGGTCATGAACTGCAGGAACACCCACGCGGCGTTCTTCTGCGCCTGCGAAGCCTTGGCCGGGATCAGGATGACGGAACCGCCGACCTCGCTTTTGAAGCTTTCGCCGTCGTTGCCGCCGGGCAGCCAGGCCATGCCGACTTCAAAATCGGACGAGCCGACGTACAGGTCATACAGCGAAGAGGTGTGGAACACGCTGAACGCGCCGCCATCCCAGAAGAGCTGGCGCATATTGGGCGACGCATCGGTGCCGTAGGCAAAGTACGCGTAGCCCTTGTCGATCCACTCTTTGATCTTGGTGGTGACGTACACGGCAGCCTCGCCGTTGAGGTCGGTGGTCAGGCCGTCCTCGTTGATGACGTTGACGCCGTTGTTTTTGTACAGCATTTCATAGTACCAGTAATCCCAGCCGGCAAAAACGGTGCCGTAGCGCTTGGTGGTGCCGTCTTCGTTGAAGAGGGTCGCTTTCTCCAGGAACGCGTCCATCTCGTCAAAGGTCTTGGGCATTTTGCACTAGTCAACATAAACTGGACACGAAAGCATGTTAAAAATAGGACACGCAATGTGTGTGCTTCTACCGACGCCATCCTTGACAGAACCTTGAAAAACAATGAGCGAGAAGTACCGACGGCGAAGAACTCATCAGCAAAACTAACTTTCGTTCGCCGTCGGTGTTTCATGGTATCGTTTTTCAAGAACCCGTCAAGGACAAGCCGCCTGCGGCGGTGGCTGCGTCAGTGGTCAAGCCAATCATCCCTCTGGCTCGGAATCTATCAGCAATGATAGGCCGGAGCAAATTGCTCCCTGAACTGTTTCGGCGTCAGGTAGCTCAGGGAATATGCCGGTCGCTGCTCATTGAAGAAAACAATATAATCATCAATCTCCTGTTCAACATTTGTATTGCCCGTCACATGGAAGTCCATGAACAGTTCAGCCTTGATCCAGCCGTTAATGGCTTCCATGGCTCCATTATCTGTCGGTGTACCTGCTCGCGACATGGATCGGACTACGTTGTACATCGGAAGAAGCTCGTTGAAATCCTTCGACGCATATACGCTTCCCTGATCCGAGTGCAGCACCATCTGCATATCCGGGAACTCCTTCTTCAACTCCAGTAAATCCTTCAGCCCGCTGATATAGGTCATGCGGTCTCCACGCCGCGCTGAAAGCGAATGACTGACAATCTCATTGTTCCACAAATCCATATATAAGGTCAGCTCATAGTAAGAGCCTTTTACATGGAATGCTGTCATATCGCTGACAATGCACTGCAGCGGACCGGTGATTGCCATCTCGGTCATGAGCAGATTTGGGAATACTCTGTAGGGATTACCCGGCTTTTTGTATCGGTAGTGCTTTGCGTGGCTCTTTATGCCGATTGCCTTGCAGCACTTATGCGCATACGGATCCGACATTTTCTTCCCTTTGTCAAGGTATATCTTTGCGTTAAGCCATCGATAACCATGCGATGGATACTTCAAATGATATCCCTTGAACAACATGATGCATGCCACCAATGTCTTTTCCCGCGCCGATGGTTTGGAGAGATGCGCTTTCCAGTTGTAGAAGCTGCTGCGCTGTATTCCCATCATTTCGCATAGCAGCTTGACTGGAAACATGCTGGAGAGCTCCAGGATCACTTGGTACTCTTGCTGTCTAAAGGAGCAAACTCCTTTTGAGCACCAGCTCCCTTCACCTCGTATCCTTTTTTTAGCCGGGCTTCATTGATCTTCGCGCGGACCAGTTCATTGATCAATTCCTCCTTACTCATAGTCTCGTAGTCTTCCAGCTTGGCTGGTGGCCTGGGAGGCTCTTTTATTTTCTCGGCATTCGATTCTACATGCCGAATAGGCAGATGATGTTCAGCTCGATATAGGCGCATGTATTCACGCGCTGTGTTCGCTCCTATCCCATATTCAGTCGCCGCTTCGAACCTGCTGATCTCTCCTTCATAGATTCGCCGGCCTATGTCCAATCTTTGATCCTTTGTGTACTTCATTGGGGTACCCTCCTGTCCACGCTTCGGGCAGAGCGTCCGGTTTTTGAACGCCGCTGTCCACTTCGTCTGTATTCATTACAGAATACCACTTCACGTGTCCAGTTTCTGCCCCCTCCGTGTCCAGTTTTAGTTTACCACTTCATTTCGATGCCCTCGGCGTCCGCCGCGGTTTTGTTGTAGAACATCACCTGCGTGGAAATCAGGTAGGGCAGGCAAATCTGCTCGCCTTCGTAGCTGGTGGCCGCGATCAGGCCTTCGCCGAAGTCCGCGACGTCATAGTTGGACGCTGCAATGTAGGGATCCAGCACTTCGCAGATACCGGCCGCGCCGTAGGAGGGCGGATAGGAGGTGTTGGCGGTGCAAAGCGCGGGCACTTCGCCAGAGGCGACCGCCGCGATCAGCTGTGTGTTGATCTGGCCATAGGAGCCGATATAGACCGGCTCTACGGTGACCAGCGGGTTGGTCTCCTGGAATTTTGCGATCATATACTCGATCTGCGGGTTGAAACGGTCTTCGTGTGCGTGCCACCATTGAATGGTAATCGGTTCGGTTACCTCATAGGTTTCCGCGAGGGCGACTTGCGCCAGGGACAGCAGCATCACTGCGGCCAAGGCAAAGGCCAGGTACTTTTTCATGGGTTTCATCCTTTCGGTATTTATTTACATGCCTTCTGGCATGGAATTCATTATGTGGCCGGAATGTTAAATCGCCGACAAAACTAAGAGACCCTTTTGAAAAGTTTGACCGCAGCCGGACATTCTCGGTTTGCATCTCTTTACCCTGGGATTGAGAAGCGGACGGGAAAGCCGGACATACGGAGAGGGTAACCCTCAGGCGTATTTACAGGCATGAAATGATATGAAACGGGAAAAAAACAACCAACAAGAGACGTTTTCTCTCATTGATCTCAAATCTCATGCTGGAGAACGTATATTTGCTGTTTTCTGCTGTCCGCCTGTATAACCTTCACCCAGATTATAACGCGACAGCATGTTGATTGCAACCTTTTTTGTAAAATTCATGTAAAGTTGGAAGCGGCGCAGGCTGAGGGTTTCGATGACACAAGGGTTTGCGAATTTTCGGGGAAGCTCTTTGCAACGGCTAAACAAATTGTCAAAGTCGGGATTGACATTTTGCGTTCGGAGCACTATGATGCTCCCGCATTAACCCAAAAACCAGAATACGATATTAACATGATAAGAAGGTGATCGATATGCCATGGTATGGATGGGCGGCAGCAGGGATTCTTGCGTTGATTTTACTGTATCTGTTTTTGATGGCGCCGTCGCGCAAGCGCCTCGACGCCAGCAAGCTTATAAACCGGCAATACGCGCACCGGGGGCTGCACGACGGCAACCGGCAGGTGTTTGAAAACAGCATGCAGGCGTTTTCGCTGGCTGCGGATCAGGGGTACGGCATCGAGCTGGATGTGCAGTTGACGCGGGACCATCGGCTGGTGGTTCATCACGATGCCAGCACCGCGCGCATCTGCGGGGAAGATCATATCATCACGCAGACCGATTATGCGGATTTGCCCGCGCTTCCGGACGGCAGCCCCATACCGCGTTTTGAGGATTTTCTGGCCCTGATCGCTGGGCGCATACCGCTGGTGGTCGAAATCAAGAGCTATGGAGACCACGAAAAAACCACGGCCTCCGCGCTTGCGCTCCTTCGCGCCTACCAGGGCCCCTACTGTGTGGAATCCTTCCACCCCCAAATCGTGCGCTATGTTCGGCTGCACGCGCCGGAGGTGATCCGCGGCCAGCTGGCAAGCGGCAAACGCTATACCGATACATCCAAGCCCTTTTTCACCCACTTTGTACGCAAGCATTTGCTTTGTAACGTGCTGGGTCGGCCGCATTTTATCGCCTACGACTGCAGCCACCGGGCAAGCCCCTCCCTGCTTTTGGCCAAGCGCCTGTTCGGCGCGATCCTGATTGCCTGGACCGTCAAAAATCAACCCGCTCTGGACAAAGCCCGCGCACGGTACTCGTCTTGGATCTTCGAAGGCTTCACACCCCGGCAATAGAATATCATCCATAAACCCTCTGCATTCTTGCTGTCGGCTGCCTTGCCCATGGGTAGCGATTCCCAATATGCCGTATCCTGTTCAGTGGCAGGACCCATGAAAAACCTGCCCGCAGATAAAAAGAGACATCCTTGCGGATGTCTCTTTCTGGTGGAGCATAGGAGACTCGAACTCCTGACCCCAACACTGCCAGTGTTGTGCGCTACCAACTGCGCTAATGCCCCGTGTGCCTTTCGAGCGAAATATAATATACCATACGCCCATTGGTTTGTAAAGCGGAGAACGCGGAAAAAGTAGGAACAATTTTTCGGAATGGAATACGCTTCTTGCCATTGCTCCGGCGGTGGCTTGGGGGACTGGGCTGGGAGAAGCGGTGGTAATCATTGTCCGCTGCCGGAATGCGAATTGGTTTGGCGTGATGGAGAGTAAAAATGCAATCCTTGTATACAAGAGCTCGCTTGTGCTATACTATCAACAGTTATGTATCATCAGAACATCTTGATATGGTGAATAGAAACCCTATAAACGGCAAAGCATGGAGACGGCAAGGAACAGCGGCGTCTGCCGATCATCGCATTGATTCGCAAGGCACAGTATGACCGATCATGGAGGCATATGGTATGGATTCTGCGATTTTTTCCTCTTTGATTCAGAACGCAGCCTTCTTATTGGCGCTGTCGGTGATTTTTGAAATTGTCTATGGGATGCTTTCCCGCTATCGCCGTGCACAGCCCGTGATTACCGGCGTGTTGATTGCCCTGATCTGCCTTGGCATCATGGCGATGCCCTATACGCTCAACCCCGGACTCGTGTTTGATACCCGGTCGATTTTGATCAGCGTGACCGCGCTGATTTTTGGATTTATTCCAACGCTGATTACCATGGCCGCGGCGATCCTGTATCGGCTGAGCATCGGGGGAGTCGGCACCTTGCCGGGAATCCTGGTGATCATTTCCTGTGCGCTGATCGGTCTGGGCTGGAGGTATTGGCTGTATCCGAAATCCAGAAAGGTTCGGCTGCTTAGCGTATACCTGATGAGCGTTACCGTGCATGTGACGATGCTTTTATGTATGCTGCTTTTGCCCTATCCGCAGAACGTGGAAACCATACGCGCCATCACGCTGCCGGTGCTTTTGATCTACCCGATTACGGCAGCGCTGTTAAGCCTGCTGCTTTTGCGGCAAATGGATACCAAGAAGCTGCAGGAACAGCTGAGCTTGTCCGAGGAGCGTTTCCGCGCCCTATTTCAGGAAGCGCCGCTTGGATATCAGTCTTTGGATATGGACGGCCGCTTGCTGGAGGTCAACCAGCAATGGCTGGATATGTTCGGCTATACGCGTCATGTGGAGTGCGTAGTATTGATGTCAAAAGTACAGAATTGAATACCGAAAAAGGCTTGAAAATAAGGCGTTTCCGAGAGTTGGGAGTTCTTTTCCGGCTCTCGGATTTTTTCGTTTAGGTGTGCTTGCAGCCAAGAAAAACCGAGGTTGAGTTGACAGGATAGAAATGGCGAAGGTCGAGTTGACAGGATTAAAACAGGTAGGTTGTGGAGATAGTATTGTTGGCAAAACAGGAAAATGCCCTGGTCTCTTTTTGGAAGGTCAGGGCATTGATTTTTATATTGTATCTTCAATTTCTTTTAAGGAACGACCGGATTTGTCCGTCCATGTTTTAGGTCCGCTTACGCTATATCCGAGAATAAAATCAGCGGCAGCAGAAGAGCTGGAAAAGAGAATATCTTCTGTTGTGGTCAGATTTTCAACTTTACCATCGGAGAGATATTTCTCACGAAGTTTTACCACGCTTGCGCCCAGAGATTTGGTGGATATCTTTTCGTTGATGTTTGCTCCCTGTAAAACAACAAACCCTTCAGAGGTGACTCTACCTGTTGCGACTGCATTACCTTTGTTGATGTATAAAAGAACGTCATCTACAGAGGTTGAATCGGTTGTATCCGAATGGAGTAACGGCTCAAGCACTTTATAACCCAAAGCGTTGATGAGAATTTTGACATTGTCGATAAATTCTTCCATCGCTGCCGTTTGGGATTCTTTCATAACGGTGTTTCTGTATGTGTTTTTAGTAAGAACAGTGTAGCGGTGGCAACCACGTGCGATTTCTACAAATCTGTTCTCAAGGTATCGAATGAGTGCTTTGTTTAAGTCTCTGCCGATAAACACAACTGCCGTACTCCAGTAATATTTTTCTTTCTCAGACTGGTAATCACGAATGTGCTGGACTAAACGGTCTTTGGTATTCTCAGCTTCTCCGATATATACAGAGTCCGATCCATCATCCTCTTTGCAGAATAAGAAATATACTCCTGCCTGTGCAAAGTCATCACGGTTATAAGTAGGAACCTCGATTCGAGGTATTTTTATAGCCTTTCCGTTCCAGTTGGAAAGTTCTGCTATGATGAGGCTATCGGCAGTTCCGTTAGCCAGA
>Ga0209203_1001208_pt1 | contig 19450 bp, 20 predicted proteins | sample AD_UKC109_MetaG_FD_184423 | JGI IMG/M metagenome (GOLD analysis project Ga0209203, IMG submission 184423) | Active sludge microbial communities of municipal wastewater-treating anaerobic digesters from Hong Kong - AD_UKC109_MetaG (SPAdes)... | ecosystem: Engineered > Bioreactor > Anaerobic >... | reverse complement strand
CCGCCGAACTCCTCAAAAACCTCATCGAGCAATGGAATAAGTTCACCCTGGAACTCCGGTTTGAACCAACTGCCGGCATCCAGTTCACGCAGAGCGGCCAAAGGCGTCTTGCCAACCTGCCCGTGCTCGTTGGTGGTGCGATCCAGCGTGTCGTCGTGAATGACCACCAGTTTTTGATCAGCCGAGAGCATCACGTCCAGCTCGATCCCGTCGGCGCCATGTTTAAGAGCCAGGCGAAACGCGGCCAGGGTATTTTCCGGGGCATTGGCGGAATCCCCTCGATGGGCAATGATCAGCGGTATGGAGTTCGTTTGTTTTGGCATGAACGCAATTATAGCATGCACAGCTTACGCGCAGCAGGTTATAATCCCTTATCATGCCAGCGGTAGAATCAGCTATTTCCTCAGCCAACAGCATTCTGGGACTTAACCTTGACGGCGAGCGTCTGCTGATCGTGTATGGCAGTCCCTCTGGCATGGTACAGGAAAGGCTCAGTGTGAACATACCTGCCGGCAAGAGTTTTCCGGCTATTCTTGAGCTCATTACTTCCTCAGCGGACCGTTTGCTGATGATCACGCAAGCCCAACACCTGCCCCTGCCCGACTGCGTTTCCGTGTCAATCACCGGAAATTACGATCCGCTTAGCGGCACGCTTGAAAGCTCCCCAGACTTTCCGGAGTGGAAGTCGGAGCCGCTGAAATCCCAACTAGGGCTGTGTTTTAACCTGCCTGTTTTTATCGAGCAGCGTTCTGCCGCCGGTTTGCTTGCTGAGATGTTGTTTGGTTCCAGTGATACAGGCGGCACACAAGCTTACCTCAGTTTTTCGCCAACCCTGCGCGCCAGTTTTTCGCTTAATGGGCAGATCTATAATAACTTTGGCGGAAGCGCCGGCGCGATCGGGAAGATCTTTGTTTCCGATGTGCCCGATCCCCGTCTGAACAGACCGTTAACCCTCAACGATTATGCGAGTCTGAACGGATTAGCCCTCCAGGCACTCCGCCTTCAACCTTCCCATTGGGATCTCGCCACCATGGGCAGCCAGGTGCTTCAAGCCGCGGCTGAAAACGACCCTTATGCCATCGAACTGGTCGAACAAGCAGCCAAAATGCTGGGTAATCACCTGGCTCCGCTGATCCATTTACTCCGACCGAGGCAAATCACCCTCGCCTATCCCGTCTCAATTGTCGCGCCAAATTTCCTGCCGCCGATTCGTGCTGCAGTGGCTGCTGCCACCGGGCTTGGCGGTCTTGAACTTCCCCAAATCATTGCGTCACAATTTGGCCACCGCCAGCCAGAGCTTGAAGCGTTAGCTCCAGCGGTTTCCGCCCTTCGTCTGCGTGCCAGCAGCCGTTAAATAAACGCAGGCAGCCAAAGGGTGCCTGCGTTACTATTGCCCGGAAGGAACTTAGATTGTGACCCCAGAGGAGCCATTGTGAATGCTATTTGCTTGTTTCTTTGCTTTCTTCGCGGCCTTTTTCTCTGCCTTGGTTAGTTTTCTATCAACGGTCTCTCCAAGCTAGCGCCGTTTGAGTGCCTCACCGTCCTCGTAAGCCAGTTGGCTTCCTGTGGTAATGACCTGATAAATGTAATACCCCAGGAATAGGACGGCAAAAATCGCAAGCACAAGCGTTCCAGTGTTAACCGGTATCACCTGCGAAGCAAGAGTGACTTCAAACAAAGCGCCACCCGCGCCAACAAAGTAAACTACGGTGTTCAGAATGATGATGATCAAACGCATTTCAGTCGGACCAATTTTTACGCTGGTCATTTCGAAAATACCCGTTGCGTGGGTCTTCAGAAAGACCTGCATCATCAGCAGCAGCCAGGCACACATTGCAATCAGCGAAACGTCAAATCGCGCGATCCCGGAAAGTCCGATCCCTCCAAAAACCAAGAGAGTGGTAATTCCATCGATAGCATGGTCCGTGTAATAACCATAATTTGGACGCGAGACGTTGCGATAGCGCGCCAGGGTGCCATCCAAGCTGTCGCCAAACCAGTTGATAACAAAGCCCAAACTTGCCACAAACAGCCATGGATTACTTTTTACTTCTCCTGTCCCGACCACCGCATAAGCTACTGCTGCCAATACCGAGCCAAGCAAGCCCAACACGGTGAGCATGTCTGAGTTGACCCACTTGGGCATGTGCCTGGCAAAAAATGCTAAAGCCGGCCTTTCCAAGGGTCCCAATAGAATGTCGTTAGTTCGTACATCTTTCTCTGTTCGAATTTTCTTAGCCATAATCACCTCTTAGGTTATTTTTTCTATGACAGGGAGCACTTCAGGCCAGACAGGGTACAACATGCACCACTGGGACTGAGCTCCCCGGATGAAATCTTCTGTTCGGCGCAATACGCTTTCAGCATTGAGCACGTTTTCTTCGACCAGATCGTCTCTTTTTTCCATTGGAATAGGGTCTGTCGCATCCACAAAATAATTGCCATCTTCGCGGCGAATCCCGCAAGCGACACGCACTTTAGCGCCAGTCTCAAGCGCCAGGCGTCCGTAAAAAACCGGCAGGGCGGCTTCACGCCCAAAAAAGCGTGGGCGATATTTGGCATCTTCCCCTTCCGGTATGGGTCGGTCCAGCCCTGTTACCACGCAATACCCCTCTTTCAGAGCCTTTTTTGACTCGCGGAAGGACGAGAAGGAAATCGGGCGGATGCTCATTCCTACAGCCTCGCGCATGCGGTTTTGAGCTTTGTAGGCATTGTTGGGGTTGGGGTAGGAAAGCACGTACGGTCGAACTCCCAACCAGGTCAGTGACATACCAAAGAGGTCAAAATTCCCAAGGTGAGGACCCAGGAGAATAGTCGGAACTTTTCGATCGATGATATCGCGAAGAGTCTCCTCTGCCGTGGACGAGAGGACAATCTTTTCCTTGGCTTCTTCAGGATGCTGATAATAATAGAAATACTCTGCCAAAGAACTGACAACATTCTGAATAGTCTCCCTGGCACACTCCTCCAGCTGCGACTTGCTCATGGATTCCCCCGATACCACCCACTGGTTTGCCATGATATTGCGAACCATCGCACTTTTACGACGAGATGCCAACGTCGAGCCAACAATTTGAGCAAGGCGATCCAAACCCGTCAGCTTGAAATTCTTACCAAGCCACAATCCGGTTTTTATTGCCGCAGAATCTTCAATAAAGGCTCGTAGTCCCATATCTATTCTAAATTGTACTCTCTAATATTAAAACACGTTAACATCGAGAAAGTTATGCCATCGGGTGTTTTCTTAAGTCCAGGGGGTTAAGCCCTCGGACGGATGGCCAGCCTTTTTACGCCGGCGGCAGCCAGGTAACTCAACGCCGCCACCAGGATAATGACTGAACCAGCTTGTAAGTTGAGCGCGAAAGAGACAACCAGACCAACCAACGAGAACAGCCAACTGAGCCCGATGGAGAGCAGCATCATGCCTTTCATGTCCTTTAGAAACAAATTAGCTGTCGCTGGAGGGATGGTCAGCATCGCTATGACCATGATCAAACCGACAATACGCATCGCCACCACTACTGTTAGCCCAATCATAACCAGCATCACAAGGTAGAGCGCTGCCACCGGCAGGTTGCGCACAGTGGAGAAGGTTTCGTCGAAGGAGATCGCCTGCAAACTCCGGTAAAAGAGCACCACAAAAACAATCACAAGCAGCGCAACCAACGCCATCACCAGCAAGTCCCCACCGGATACTGCCAGCAAGCTGCCAAACAGGTAACTCATCAAATCCGCCTTGAAGCCCGGCGTCAGGCTGACAAAAATGATCCCAACAGCCATGCCGATCGACCACATCACCCCGATCAGCGTATCGGAACGGGCTTTGGTGCGCAGGTGCACCACGCCCATGCCAAGCGCCGACAGAATGCTGAAAAGGATCGCCCCCAGCATTGGGTCCTGGCCAAAATAGTAGGCCAGACCAATCCCACCATAGGCCGCGTGCGCGATCCCGCCACCCAAAAAGACGATACGATTTAGCACAACCAGCGTGCCGATCAAACCACAGACAACTCCCACCAGCAAGCTGGCGAGAAACGCGTTGCGCATGAAATCAAAAGCAAACATGCTTTGGATGGTGTCAATCATGGTCATCCTCTTCTCGATGAGAAGGCAAAACCCGGTGTGGCAAACCGTGTGCCACCAGATCGATCGGGCATTCATAGGCACTGCTCAACATCTCGCTTGTGATCTCTTTCTGCCCGTTGTACACCAGATGCCGGTTGACGCAGCCAATTGTTTTTACATAAGTGGAAATCGCGGTCAAATCATGCGATATCAGCAGGATTGAAATGCTCTTATTCAACTCCGCAAGCAGGTCATACATCTGCGAACTGGAACGGGAATCCACACTCGAAGTTGGTTCATCCAACAGTAAGATCTCAGGTTCAGCAGCAAGTGCCCGCGCGATTGTGACACGCTGCCGCTGACCGCCCGACAGTTCATTGATCGACCGCTTTGCCAGATCCAGAATGTCCATCTGCTTGAGAGAACGCTCAATGATTGCTCTGTCTTCATCCTTTATATACAAACTTTGGAAAAGTTGCGGTTTTAACCTTCCCATACTGACCACATCCCAAACCTTGATCGGGAATGCTCTGTCATTCTGCTGGATTTGGGGAACATAGCCGATGAAGTGGCGCCCCTTCTCCGGGCTGACGCCCATCACCCGCACTTCACCCCTTTCCGGCTTGATCAGTCCCAGGATGACCTTGATCAGGGTGGTCTTTCCGCCGCCGTTGGGTCCGATCAGCCCAACGTAATCGCCGGCTTCCATTCGAAAATTCACCGCCTCCAAAACACGGTCACTCTCGTAGCCAGCCCAAACATCTTCCAGTTCTATTACTGCTTGCCCTGTCACTATATCTCCTAATTCAACGCCTGGTTAAGCGTTTCGGCAATCATCTGCATGCTTGCAGGCCAATCGTATGCCATCGGGTCCCATTCCACAACAGATTGGATCCCAGCCTGTTCGGCGATGGAAGTGGCAAGCCTGGCGTTGCTGCCTTTTTCGATCACCAGGGTGTTAATCTCATATTCTCTGGCTAAGGCGATGATCTGCGAAAGGGTCTCCGGAGCCGGCTCATTACCGCCGATCTCAACCGCCAGCATCTGCAGCCCATAGTCCTCTGCCACATACCCCCAGGCAGGGTGTACGACCATAAAATAGTCCCTTTGGGCGCCTTCCAGCTGCTTTTTGACCTCAGCGTCAACCGCACCAATTTTGACCAGCAATGCTTCAAGATTAGCCTGATAAAATTCGGCGTTTCGCGGATTTGTGGTCTGCATGGCTTCAGCCATCGTCTGAGCCATCTGTTTCATGCGTGAGGGAGAAAACCAGATATGCGGGTCAGTTTCTGAGCCAGTAACAGCAGGCTCCTCAACTTCATCCTCCGCATGATCGTGCAAATAAAGCGCGGGAATTAGCTCGATCCCTGCTGCCGCATCCACTATATTCATATCGGGATTTGCGGACTCAAAACGCGGCATCCAAACAGCCTCAAACTCAACGCCAATGGTGAAGTAAAGGTCCGAGTTAGCCAGGTTTGTCATTTGCTGAGGACTGGGCTCATAGGTGTGTGGATCGTCGCCACTGCCAACCATTGCCTGGGACTGGACGCGATCTCCACCTATCTGGTCCACAAACCACTGCTGGGGCAAAATGCTGACACTGATGGTCAACTTGTCGGGGACATCCTGGGGTGCCGGATTAGCGCACGCGGTTAATGCAAGCACCAAAATCAGGCTGAAGAGCAGTGCTTTTTTCAATTTTCCTCCCCCTTCTCAGCCATTTTCTTCTGGCAATCAGGACAAATTCCGTACAACTGTAAAAGGTGATCACTCACACAATAGTTGGTTTCTTCCTCAACCCTTTGGATCAGGCTGCTCAGGTCTTCAGAGCCAGCAAATGCCACTGCCTGATGGCACTTTTGGCACAAAATGTGGTGGTGGTGCCCAACCCCGCCCGCCACATACCCGGCGCTGCCATCAGAGTCATAGACTACACAAATTAGTTCCAGTTCTGTTAGCAGCTCCAAGGCCCTGTAGACACTCACCATCCCCAAATCACGCCCAGATTCTGAAAGCTCCTGGTATATCTTTAATGGAGTTATGGGCTGAGCGTTGCTTTCGAGCAACTGCATCACTAATCTGCGCGGTCCTGAAACCCGATAACCATTTTTACTTAATACATCCTGCCAATTCATATCGACCTTATTGATAAATTTTTTCAATAAGCCAATTTTAGTTGTATCAGGCGAACCTGTCAAAGACTTGTAGCGGACAAACATGATAAATCTTTTGTAAGAAAAACACTTTGCCGAATGATCGGGCCTTTCCCCCACTTGCAGTCTGTTATAATCATGCGACGCGGGAGGACTAGCCCGCATAAAGAATGGAGAAACATGGAAGAAAAATTACTGGATACTATCCAAAATGATTGCGTCGTTCAGATTGCATATAACCTCAATGTGGATGGCGAAGAAGTTGAATCGGACCTGCTTGAATACCTGCACGGGCACGGCAACATCATCCCCGGGCTTGAACAGCCCCTGACTGGCGCCAAAGTTGGCGATAAGCTTGAAGTTATTGCCAAAGCTGAGGATGCTTATGGCGAGTTCGACCCCGATTCGGTGATCACTGTCAGCCGGGCATCATTCCCCTCTGATTTCGAGATCCACCTGGGTGAAACAATGCGTCTGCGCGATGCAGCCGGCCACATCTTCCAGGGTGTCGCGACCGCCCTTTCGGACGACGCAGTGGAACTTGACCTCAACCACCCGATGGCTGGCAAGGATCTGCTCTTCAATGTCAGCGTCCTGGCCGTCCGCCCTGCGACTGATGAAGAACTTAGCGCTGGTCATCTGCACTATGGTGGCTGCGAGAGCTGTGGCTCCGATTGCGGTGATGGTTGTTCCTCTGGCTGCTGCTAGGGAGAATTAATCTAAAAACTAAAAGACCGGGATAGTGGTGAACTCTCCCGGTCCATTTTTTTAACCAGAACAAACCATCGTTTGTTATCATTGTCGGCGAATTGAGCGCACGATACATTCGTCCATCATATCGTTCGCAGTGCCCTCAATTTCGCCCTACCTGCTTAATTAAGTATTCCTGGGTCGGACGAAGTACCTGCGAAGCTGTGTAATGAGACTGATTCTCAGTGCTGGAACGATGATAATCTGGCCCAGGCAAACTCCTACATCCAGATTATCGGTGGAGTGAATGACTCGTTTTTGCCCTTTTAGTGTGGGTTGGCTATAACCCGGTGCTTTCCTGCACATGCTTTGTGACGCCAGCCCACACTACCAGCTTTTTTTACCTTATTTCAGCTCACTTACCAGCTTGCTGATGATCACCACCACCTCTGTGGCTTTCTCAAGGGCATCAACCGAAAGGTACTCAAACCGACCATGTCCGTTATGACCACCGGTGAAGATGTTTGGCGTGGGCAGACCCATGTACGAAAGCCGGCTGCCGTCCGTGCCGCCGCGCACTGCTTCTTCGAACGGTTCAAGTCCTACCGCCCGGTAAGCCTTAAGGGCAACCTCAATGATTTCCGGACGTGTCTCAATCATTTTGCGCATGTTGAAATACTGCTCGCGAATCTCGAGCTCGAGTGTACCTTCCCCGTAACGCTGGTTGATGAAATCGGCTGCCTGCCGCACTTCCTGCTTGAGCCGCTCGAATTTGGCTTCGTCGTGGTCGCGGATGATGTAAGTGAGATGCGCGTTTTCCGCCTCACCCGCCATTTCCGTCAGGTGAATAAAGCCTTCGCGACCTTCGGTGTGCTCAGCGCGGTCAAAAACCGGCAGCAGGTTATGGAAATCAATCGCCATCTGGATGGCGCTCTTAAGCTGCCCCTTGGCAGTGCCGGGATGAACACTACGCCCATTGATTTTGACCCTCGCGCCGGCTGCATTAAAGTTCTCATACGAGAACTCCCCAGCCTTACCACCGTCGACAGTGTAAGCAAAATCCGCTGCAAACGCGGGTACGTCAAAAAACTTGACGCCTTCGCCTACTTCCTCATCGGGAGTAAACCCAACCCGCAGCTTGCCGTGCGGTATTTCGGGATGAGCGATCAGGTAAGCCATGGCGCCGATGATGGCAGCGATGCCGGCCTTATCGTCCGCCCCAAGCAGGGTCGTGCCATCTGTTACAACCAGGCGTTCGCCTTTGTGCTCAGATAATTTCGGAAAATCGCGCGGTGAGAGCAGGATGTTTTTCTCTGAATTCAGAACAATATCCTGACCGTCATAGTTCTCAATAATGCGGGGGGTTACGTCCGCGCCGGAAGCTGAGGGACTGGTGTCCATGTGTGCCAGGAAGCCCACCACCGGTGCCGAAGTTTCAATATTGGCTGGCAGAGTCGCCGTGACATAACCATATTCGTCTAACCTGACCTCATCCATGCCTAATTCGATCAGTTCCTCCACCAATATTCTGGCAAGGTCCAGCTGTTTGGCAGTGCTGGGGTAAACCTCGGCATCCATTGCCGATTGCGTATCAATCCTGACATATCGTAAAAATCGCTCGAGTGAATCAAACATTGCAGCTCCTTTATTCGTTTGACTTGATTCTATCATTTCAATTCCCCATTCCCAACTTTTTGTGCAAAATAGAATTCATCTCATCTTGAAGTGGACTACAATTATCGGGATGAATGTTAAGACAATATCTAAACCCACATTGCTTTTGATCATTTTGATTGCAATCAGCCTGGGCGGTCTCACATCCTGCACTTTGCTTACCAAGCAACCACAAGCCGAGGTAATCCCGGCTGTGCCGGACCCCCTTGCGCAAAATCTCGGATATGAAATCCTCGCCACCCTGCCCCACGACCCCACTTGCTACACCCAGGGATTGGTGATTGATGAAGGCGTCTTTTTCGAAAGCTGTGGTCTCTATGAGCAGTCTTCCCTGCGCAAGGTTGACCCCACCAGCGGCGTTGTTCAGGCAGAAACTGAGCTGGATACCAGCTACTTTGCTGAAGGTTTGGTGCTGCTGGAGGGCAAACTCTACCAACTGACTTGGAAGGAGAACACCGGTTTTGTTTATGACGCCAACACCCTCGAACTACTTCGCACCTTTAATTATCAAACCGAGGGGTGGGGACTGACCACAGATGGTTCAGCATTGATCCTCTCCGATGGCTCCAACACGCTCTACTGGGTTGACTCGGGCACAATGCATGTCGTGCGGCAGGTTAACGTGAGCTACCAGGGGCAGCCGGTGGAATATTTGAACGAGTTGGAATACATCAACGGCACAATCTTTGCCAACATCTACCTGACTGACACAATTGTGGCTATCGATCCGGATGATGGCAGCGTTGTAAGCCTGATCGATCTAACGGGATTGCGCCCCGAGCAAAACCTCGGAATTCAGGGCGAAGTCCTCAATGGCATAGCCTATGACAGTATCAATGACAAACTCTACCTGACCGGGAAAAACTGGCCCAATCTCTACGAGGTCAGGTTATTACCAAAAACCACTGCAACACCAACTACGCCGCAATGATCTGCTGGCGCAGCACCTGCAGGCGCATTTCTTTTAACCCCGGCAAACACTCCAGTATAAAGTACGGTCCACTGCCCTCGCCGGCGATCCCAGCGCTGATGTTGCCGCAAAGCGCCGCCTCCAGCGGTTCGTATGCCTGTTGCAAGCCCGCCAGAAAGCCCCCATCGAAAGCATCCAGCATACCGGTCGGATCGCTAATACGCGCCCGGTAAGCCGGGATTATCCAGCGTTTATGGCTCGTGCGGTCATACAGGTGCGTGGTTCCATCCCTGGTTGACACCAGCACAATTTCAGGTCCATAACCAGCCAGGTGTTCAGCAATTTCCCACAAGTCCATACTTCGACCTTGGAAGAGCTTCAAGGCTTGATTGTCAGTCATCATAAAGGCAGTCACATCGGAGATCAGGCCCCTGATATCCTCCCAGAAGATCGGATCCATATAGCAGGTGCAGGCACGCATGGTCAGGTGCTGGATCATGCCGGCCTTTAGAACAGATGGCAGGATCTTGTGTGAAATATAGTCAATTGGACAGATGTGAGCGATTTTCGCCTCGAGAAAAGATCGCGGCATATCTGTAACCCTGAAAGAGTCGCTTAAATAGTCGATTTTGCTGCAATACTTTTTACGAGGTTGATAGCCTAAAAGTTCAAGTGGGAATGGCAATTGTCGTTCCGCAAAAAGTGTGATTGGGTTTTCGTAGTTGGGTTTGTTCCCTTCGCCATACGCAACAAAAAAACGTGAATCTAGCGGCTCAGAAACTGGACGAACACCATCAAGGAAAAAACCGAGCGCTTCCAGGCGCGTCAACCGGTCCAATGGGAAATCAGGACTAACCCGAGAGACCAAGCCGGCCTCGCCCCCCCACGAGGCAAACGCTGCAGCGGCGTAGGCCAGGTTGCCTCCCAGTCCGTCCAGACGCGCTGGTGAAGCGGCGGGCAGAATATACTCGCGCTGCAACCGACCCACCAGAACAGCGTCTGGCGCAGTCCGCACTTCTTCTACGATCATTATCCCTCTTTGGAGAGGGTCATTTCGAGCAATTTCTTGTGATAACCCTCGATGTCAGCCGGCGGTTCAGGATAGCCCATCTTGAACCCCTTGAGCGTGTCACGCAGGATATTTGCAATTAACAAATTACGATACCATTTTTTGTTGCTGGGAATAACGTACCAGGGAGCATATGCCGTGCTGGTCTTATTGAGTACATCCTCATAAGCTTCCATGTACTGCGGCCAGAGCTTGCGTTCTTCGAGATCCCCGGGGTTAAACTTCCACTGCTTGGTGGGGTCTTCCACCCGTGCCAGGAAGCGCCCTGCCTGCTCTTCCAAGTCAATAAGCAGGAAGAACTTCACAATGGTAGTGCCCTCATCCACCAGCAATTTTTCGAAGTCGTTGATGTGATCAAAGCGCTTTGACCAGACTTCCTTGGGAACGAGGTTGTGCACCCGCACCACCAGCACGTCTTCATAATGCGAGCGGTTGAAAATCACGATTTCGCCCTTACCGGGAGTCTGCTTGTGGATCCGCCAAAGATAGTCATGCGACAGCTCTATAGGAGTTGGGGTTTTAAACGCCGCCACGCGCACGCCAGATGGGTTGACCCCGTCAAAGACATGCCTAATGACTCCATCTTTGCCTGCCGTGTCCATCGCTTGCACCAACACAATCAAGCGCCGCTTCCCTTCTGCAAACATCTGCTCCTGCAAAGCCTCAATATCTTTGTTTACCTTGATCAGAGCTTCCTTGCCCTCGTTCTTCTTGCCGTCAAACTCACTTGAGTCATTGGGGTCAAAATCCTTGAGGCTGATCTTGCCCTTGCCGGGAACACGATATTTCTTGTAGTCCATGGGGTTTCTCCTTCCAGTGATTGTCAGACAATTATAGTGTGTAAATGGTAGGTGAGTGGTTGAGTATAAACAAATTGGGTTGTAATCTTTCCGCAGGCTGGGTTCCGCCTCTGAACCTGGCTCATTTTTCCAGGCAGATTGCCACAGTCGCTACGCTCCTTCGCAAAAAAATCGACAATAACGCTTACAATCCCCATATTATCTATCCCACGATTAACCCCACCCACCTATAATCAAAATCACAAACTGTTACTTTCAAAACAGGTAAAGAGGAAAGATGGAAGAAAAACGAAAAGTACCCTTGTTGCTGTGGCCGTTTTGGGCATTGTTCCAGTTGGTATTGTGGATCCTTAAGTTGACTGGCAGACTCGTCGGCGCAATCCTGGGACTGGTTATAGTGATCGTGGGCGTGGTGCTTTCAATTACCGTAATTGGTGCAATTATCGGCGTTCCCATGATATTGCTGGGCGTGATGTTGATCATAAAGGCCATTTTTGGCTGACCAGTTTATTCCGGAGGGATTGAGTAAGGACTTGCCTGTTAAACTACTTCAAGATGTAACAAAATGGCTCCCGATCTGGGAGCCATTTTGTTGGTACTTACTAATTCTGTATTACTCTTCGTGTTCAACTACTTTTTTCGGTTCCCGGGCAGTCACCGAAATTTTCTTCGGCTGGGTCTCGGGTTTCTTGGGCAGATGAACCACCAGGATGCCATTGTCCGTCTCCGCGCTGATCTGTTCAGAGTCGATCACGCCAGGCATCGAAATGCTGCGATAGAAACTGCCGTAACTGCGTTCGCGGATGTGGTACTTGCCTTCTTCGGATTCCCGGTTCTCTTCCTCAACCTCGCCCTTGATGGACAAAGTGTTGTCATCATAGGTGATCTCGATCTTTTCGGGATCAAAGCCTGCCACACTGGCTTTTACAATGTATTCCTGGTCATTCTCAATCACATCCAGGGGAAAGCCAGACGGAAGCTGCTCAGAGTCAATCTCGAAAAAGCGGTTCATTGCTCGTTCCAAATTGTATTGGTTTCTCCAATAAGGAGTTCGTCTAATCATGTAAGCCATATTTACCTCCGTTTGTTCTGTTTATGCTTCCAATTTAAGAAATTTTTGTTAGAGAAAGGTTAAAACAACGTATACAGTCTATAAGAATCCCGTGAGGTAAGCAGTATCGTTCCACAAGTCACCGCGGAGAAGCCTTTTTCAGGGTACAATCTTTATATATATTAAAAAAATCTCCGGCATCAGCCGGTTTATTATGTTAGGTAAAAAAAGATATGAGTAAAAAAACATTACGAATCATCCCCCTCGGAGGTCTGGGCGAGGTGGGCAAAAACATGACAGTCTATGAATACAATCAGCAAATCCTGATTGTTGATGCTGGCATGATGTTCCCGGATAACGACATGATCGGTATTGATTACATCATTCCCGATTTTGAATACGTCAAACAGCGCGCCAACCAGGTGAAAGGCATTGTCATCACCCATGGTCACGAAGATCACACCGGTGCCATTGGTCACCTGCTTGAATACGTGAACGCGCCAGTCTATGCCACACCCCTGACGAATGGCCTGATCAAAAACAAGCTCAATCGGCGTGGGATGAAAGTTGAACCCAAGTTAGTCGACATCCAGGCGGGCGAATCTGTGCAGATCGGACCTTTCAAGGTCGACTTTTTCCACGTTTGCCACTCCATCCCTGATGGGGTCGGTGTGGGCATCGACACCCCTGCCGGTCTGATCGTGCAAACCGGCGACTATAAATTCGACCACACTCCCATCGACGGTCGCCCTACCGACTATAGCAAGCTGGCAGAATTTGCTCGCAGAGGCGTGCTAGCCCTGCTGTCTGATTCCACCAACGCCGAACGCCCCGGGTGGACGGCTTCGGAGCGCGTGATCAATGACGCCTTCGATAAGGTTTTCTACCAGGCAAAGGGTCGGATTATCGTTGCCACGTTTGCTTCTTTGATTTCACGCATGCAGCAGGTTTTGGATACCGCGAAAAGACATGACCGCAAGGTCACTTTTGTCGGTCTCAGTATGACCGAAAATGCCCGCATTGCCAAAGAACTTGGCTACCTGAATTATGACGAGAACCTGGTTGTCTCAACAGACCAGGCTCTTTCCATGCCGGATAGCAAAGTGGTATTGCTGGTAACCGGCTCCCAGGGCGAACCGACTTCGATCCTTGGTCGGCTGGCTAACGGCACCAACCACCGATTCAGCGTCAAAGAGAGCGATACAATCGTGCTTTCCTCCCACCCCATACCGGGCAATGAAGAGCTCGTCTACCGCGCCATTAACCGCCTGATGGAACAAGGCGCAGAAGTTGTTTATGAATCCATCATGCCGGTGCACGTCTCCGGGCATGCCAGCCAGGAAGAGATCAAACTGCTGCTGCATCTCGTGAAGCCGCGCTACCTGATCCCCGTCCACGGCGAATTGCGTATGCTCAAGCAACACAAACGCTTAGCCCTCGAAGTAGGCATGGAGGAGGAGCAAATTGCGTTGGTTGAAAATGGTCGCATTATTGAGTTTAATCATGGCGAGATAAAACTTGGCGAACGCATCCCTGGCGGTTACGTGTTTGTGGACGGCATCGGCGTGGGCGATGTGGACCGCTCCACAATGCGCGACCGCGAACTGCTCAGCCAGGACGGCGTGGTTCTGCTCAATCTCGAGCTGGATAAAAATAACGGCAAGTTCAAAAACCTCGAAATCATCAGCCGCGGTTTTATCGCCCAGGAAGAGTCACAGGAACTGTTTGGTGAGCTGCGTAAGCGCGTGGTAAAGCTGACACAATTTGCGGCAAACAATTTACAAAAAGAAATCCAAAGCGTCGCAACCTCTTACCTCAACGAAGAGACCAAGCGCCGCCCGGTAATTTTCGTTACAATTTCAAAGGTTTAGCGTTTTTCTCGAAGGATACTGAAAGCGCCCTGGCATTACACTGACTGCCAGGGCACTTTATTTGGACGAGTGGATATTTACGAATTCTTCATGATCACCGAACTGATGGTTTCAGAAACGTGCTCACAATGATCGCAGATCTTTTCAAAACGATCAAAAATCCGTGCCCAGACCATCACTTGCATCAGGTCTTTTTCCTTGGTATAAAGCTCGCGCATGGATTTAAAATAAAGCGTGTCGGCAAGCTCTTCGATCACATTTACTTCAATAATCTTTTTCGCAATCAGGTCTGATTTCCGAAAATGTTCGAATTCGTCGAAACAAGATTTTAACGCCTCGGTGGATCGCACGATCAGTTCCACAAAATCAATCGCTTCAGGGCGCATCTCTTTTACATTGTACATATAGAACATCTGGTAGACCTCTTCGATGCTGTCCAAAACATCGTCGAGCATGTAGGACAAGGTCCCGATATCTTCGCGCTCAATAGGGGTAATAAACTCAGCGATCAGCAGTTTCATCATCGCGTGTTTTTTCTCGTCCGCACCATGCTCAATCTCATGCATGCTTTTATTGAGCTTCTCGATCTTGTCAGGGTTGTAATTCCTGACCGTTTTTTCAAGCTGACGCGCGGCAACAATCGCGTCACCGGCAATGTCACTGAACATACTGAAGTAGTTATTGTCTTTTTTAGCCATGATCTATCCTTACACAAATAAGTAAATAAACAGACGCGTCACGAGATAACCGAGCAACCCGCAGCCCGGGAAGGTGAGCACCCATGCCAGCACCATCTCCCGCACCACACCCCAATTGACCGCGCGTATGCGCCTGGCAGCGCCAACCCCCATGATGGCGGTGGTTTTGGTGTGCGTGGTAGAGACAGGCAATCCTCTAAAGAGCGTTGCGGCCAGTAGTGAGAGGGCAGCTGCAAGGTCTGCGCTGAAACCCTGGTAGGTCTCGAGCTTAACCATGTCCATTCCGACCGCCTTAATGATCCGATAACCGCCGATCGAAGTTCCAAGCGCCATGATGACCGAACAAAACAACATTAACCAAATTGGAATGTCAATGGCTCCTTGCACAGCCTGCCCCTTTGCCAGCGCCATTCCGATCAGGAATACACCAATGAACTTTTGGCCATCCTGCGCACCGTGCATAAACGCCATCGCGGCTGCTCCACCCACCTGGGCATTCTTGAAAAACTTGTTTGTCTTGCGCCTGTCCTGATGCTTAAAGATTACTTCAATCAGCCTGGCGATTCCCCAACCCAGGAAGAAGCCGCCAAAGGTGGAAAGGATTAAGCCAAACACCACCTTGATCCACTCTGCGCCGTTGACACCCTCAAAGCTATTAAAATACGCAACCGCCGCGCCTGTCAGTCCGGCGATCAGCGCGTGGCTTTCGGAGGTTGGAATGCCAAAGTACCAGGCAGCAGTCGCCCAAATAACAATTGATGCCAAAGCGCCGCTGAGGGCGATCGAGCTGGCTCGGATATCCGTGCCGAAATCCACCATGTTACTGATGGTCATGGCTACTTCCCTTGAAATCAGCGTCATCACAAACACGCCAAGAAAATTGAATGCGGCAGCCATCAAAATAGCGTTTTTTGGTTTAATAGCGCGGGTGGAAATGCAAGTAGCAATCGCGTTCGGCGCGTCTGTCCAGCCATTGACCAAAATAACCCCGATGGTCAAAATGACTGTTATCAGCAGCGCAGGATTTGCCAGAATATCCTGAATGAACTCCACACGTACCGCCTTCAAGTAGGGTTAACTGGATTATATCCGCTTACAACGCTACCGAAGAAAAGCAAAATAGCGTGTTCATTCTGCAAGGATGTTGGCACAATTTCTCGATGCCTGCCTGACTCCAAACAGTTAGATTGTCTTCGCGCGTTCCTCGTTCAGGATGGTCTGCAATTTCGGAAAGATGGTCGGATTTGCAGCCAGGATGTCCACGCTGCCTTTCAGAAGATGCCCCTCTCCATGAAGCGTGCTGGCAATGCCACCAGCCTCACGAATCAGCAGCACACCTGCCGCCACATCCCAAGGATGGAGCGCAATCTCCCAGAAGCCCTCAACGCGCCCGCAAGCCACATATGCCATATCCAATGCCGCTGAACCCAGGCGGCGGACAGCCTGCACTTCGTGTGAGAGACGGATGAAGTTGTTGATATTAGAGCGGGGAGTGTCGAGCAGGCTATAACGAAAACCGGTAATAAGCATGGAATCGATCAACTCACGGATCTCCGAGACGCGGATGGACTTTCCATTCAGCCAGGCACCTTTGCCAGCTTCGGCGTAGAAATATTCCTGCATCGGCGGGTTGACTATCACCCCAAGCTTGAGCTCACCTTTGCAGGCATAAGCCACTGAGATGGCATACTCCGGCAATCCATGGGCGTAATTAAGTGTGCCGTCGATGGGGTCAATGAACCACTCATGTTCCTGATCACCCACATGCTGCCCGGTCTCCTCCGCATTGACACTGTGACCAGGGAAGTGGGCGTGGATCTTTCCAATCATGAAGGCTTCCACGGCAGTATCCGCTGCCGTGACAAGGTCAGCTTTGCTCTTGTGCCGCACCTCCAGATCCTCCCCACGCATATCCTGTGCCATAACCGCGGCTTCCTTAACCCAGCTTAATACCATCTGCAACGTTGGTTCCATAGTCACCTCAGCGTCCAATTCTACTCCATCCTCCTCTCAGGTCGGCATTTTCTCTTCTGTTCAACGGTAGATTTGTGGAATACTGGTGGATAAACCACATCAAAATTGGGGAATAACTGTTTATAATTGTGGATAACCCAACTAATACTGTGGAAATGAGCTCATGGACACCTCAAAAGATCTTCCCAAATTTGCTGTGCTTCAACTCTCCGGATGCTCCGGCTGTGAAGTCTCACTAATGAATTCGGATGAATGGATCAGCAATTTTCAACTGGTCTACATGCCCCTGGTGGTTAGCACCCATAAAATTCCCGAAGACGTGGAAGTTCTGCTGGTAACGGGAGGCGTACGCACAGATGAAGACATCCACAACCTGCGCAAAGGGCGTTCGCGCGCCAGGAAATTGATCGCGGTCGGGACCTGCGCGCTCTCTGGCGGTGTGGCCCAGTTCAAGGATAACCACATCGCGCGCGAGTCCTTCATCAAAGCCTCACATCGCCTGCGCATGCCGGACATGCTCCCAAATGCTTACCCGCTCGACCGTTTTGTAGACGTTGATCTCTATCTGCCAGGCTGCCCTCCCACGCCCGAACTCTTCATGACCGCCTTGAAAGAGCCCGAAAACGCCAAGATTGCCTCGATTGTTTGCCAGGAATGCGGGCGCCAAAAACTGAACGACATGCGTCCCAAGCATCTCACCGGTTCACGCAGCGGCGTGGTGCTGCCGGATATCTGCCTGATCAACCAGGGATATTTATGCCTTGGCACCTCCACACGCGGCGGTTGTGGGGCTCTCTGCACTCGTCCCGGGCACGCCTGTGTGGGCTGCCGGGGACCTGCCAACCCGTATCTTAACAAAGACCCTGAATTCGTCCTCGATAACTTGCGTCGTGTGTTTACCAGGATGACAGACATCCCTATCGAAGAAATCAATGCCGCTTTGGCATCGCCCTGGCTTTCGCTCTTTCTCGGTCAGTTCACCGACTACACCCAGGAATCCGACCTGCCTCTGCGGACGAAGGAGAAGATGCTCTGATGACGACTATCACCTACCCCCTCAGCCGGATTGAAGGTCACGCGCGTGTTGTAATTGATGTTCACGATAACGAAGTCTTCCGGGCGGATTTTCAGGCCATGGAAATGCGCGGTTTTGGCCACTATGTTCGCGGTGTGCCCGCCGAACAGATTACCGTGATCGTGCCCCGCATTTGCGGTGTGTGTTCCACTGCCCACCAGGTTGCCTCTGTCAAAGCCCTGGAGGACACCTTCGGCATCACTCCTCCTCCTTTAGCTGAGGACATCCGCGAAGTGCTGCTGCTCGGTCAGCTCATTCAAAATCAGGCGACCTCTCTCTTTATCTTCACCATGCCCGACCGCGCCAATGCCAGTTCGTTGTTTGAACTCTCGCAGAGTGAAACCGGAAAAGCCCGCGAATTCTCGCTAGCCCAAAATGCGCTCAAGATCCGCAAGATTGGCACCGACCTGATCAGCCTTGCAGGCGGGCAATTCATCCACCCAATCAAGACTGTGATCGGCGGGGTTACCAGCGGCATACCCAGGGAAAAAGCGGATCAAATGATCCAAACCATCAAAAACCTGCTGCCAGTGGCGGCTGAAATGGTGGATATTTACTGGGAGATGTCGATGGAAATGGGAGACCGAATTGGCTCCTGGGGCGATGACGAACCAACCCACTACCTGGCGTCCATCGAGGCAAACAATTACCGCCTGAACAGCCAGCGCTTGCGCGTGATGCAGCCAGATGGCACTGAAGCGCCCAGCTTTGACCCGCATGAATTTGAAGCCTACTTGCAGATCGCTGAAAGTGAGTATTCTTACGCGGGAGTCAGCAATTACATGGGGCAGATCCTGCGCGCGAACAGCCTGGCGCGCATCAACCTGGCGGAATCGCTAGGCACCCCCAGGGCGGACGCTTACCTGAAACGCTTCGTTCAGACCTTTGGCAAGCCGGCGCACGCGATCATGTTCTTTGACCTTTGTCGTGGGATCGAACTGGTCTATGCCCTCGAAAAAGCCCAGCAGATGCTGGAATGTGACCTCGAACACGGCGAGACGGAAGTCGGCTACGCCCCCAGGGACGGAACCGGCTTTGGCCTGGTGGAAGCGCCGCGAGGACCGCTGATCCACCGCTATGAAGTCGAGAACGGCTTGATCAAGAGCGCTGATTTCGTCATCCCCACGGTCCATAACATGCTCGCCATCCGCCGCGCGTTGATGGTGGCAGCCAAGCGCTACGTGAGCGAGGATGGAATCAGCGCGGAGTTGGAACGAGCTGTTGGGCGGGTTGTGCGCGCCTTTGACCCCTGCATCGCCTGCGCGACGAAGTAAGGATATATTTCACGAGAAAACAAAGAGGCTGACCCAAAAGTTAGTTGGATCGGCCTCTTTTTATTTAGATTTGGCAGGGAGACAAAAAACAAAAAAAATAGCGGTCTACCCAACCGCCAACTTCTTTAGATTGTGTGCCATGC
>Ga0209203_1001203_pt1 | contig 19550 bp, 14 predicted proteins | sample AD_UKC109_MetaG_FD_184423 | JGI IMG/M metagenome (GOLD analysis project Ga0209203, IMG submission 184423) | Active sludge microbial communities of municipal wastewater-treating anaerobic digesters from Hong Kong - AD_UKC109_MetaG (SPAdes)... | ecosystem: Engineered > Bioreactor > Anaerobic >... | reverse complement strand
TTTTCAGGTTTTATCTTGAACCAAAAGAAAGTAACTTTTCAGAATCCTGCCTCTTAGCACTTTAAATTATATCTCTCTAAAAATTCTTTTTTAAACTCAAAAAACTTATCATCTAAAATAGACTGGCGGATATCTGAAACTAATTTATTTATAAAATAAGTATTATGTATAGAAGCTAAAGTAGAAGCTAGCATCTCATTAGCCCGAAATAAATGAGCAATGTAAGCCTTGGTATAGTTCTTGCAAGTATAACAATTACAATCTTGTTCCACTTTTGAAAAATCATTTTTATATTTTTGATTAGTTATATTTATCTTTCCCTCTTTAGTAAACAAGCAACCATTTCGCGCCACTCTTGTTGGGCCCACACAATCAAATAAATCCACTCCATTTTCTATACCCATAAATAAGTCTTCTGGCTCGCCTATCCCAAGTAAATGACGAGGTTTTTCTTTGGGTAAAATTTGATTAACCCATTTTACCGCCGAAGACATATCTTCCTTAGCAAAAGAACCACCGATTCCGAAACCATCAAAACCCCTACCTTCTATTTCCATTTCGGCTATAGCCTTGGCTGATTTTTTACGAAGCTCTTCACTTCTGCCACCTTGGACTATTCCAAAAAGAGCTTGGGGATATAACGAAGCCGGATATTCTTTTTGAAATAGTCTGGCTCCTCGTCCTCCCTCACCCGAGGGCTTTTCAAAAAGAATGTCTGGCGAAGTTTTTAAATCTAAGTTTGAGTCGCCAGAAAGTATCTTTTCAAAATCCCGTTCTTTTTCTTTCTCTAGATCTAAATGTTTTTTCAAGCTTCTTTTTGCCCAGGCGTGAGTTCGTGATAATGCTTCTTCTTGATAGCGTAAATTTTCTGTTGGTGAAGTACATTCATCAAAAGCAAATATAATATCAGCTCCTAAATTATGTTGAATTTCAATTGATTTTTCGGGGGTGATATAGTGCAAAGATCCGTCTAGGTGTGAGCGGAAAGAAACTCCATCATTACCAATAGTTGCTAATCTTGGAACTCCATCTAAAGCAGATGATCGCTCTGGAATCAATAAGCTTGGGTCGGTGATAGAAACAACCTTAGATAAATCTTTACCATAAGCTACCCCCAAAGAAAAAACCTGAAAGCCACCAGAGTCTGTCATCAGTGGTCCTTGCCAATTCATAAACTTATGCAAGCCTCCAGCTTTTTTAACTAACTCGTCTCCTGGTTGTAAATATAAATGATAGGTATTGGCTAAAACCACTTGGGTCTCGTTCCCCTCCAAACTTTCTGGTAAAACACTTTTGACTGTCCCCTTCGTTCCAACAACCACAAAAGATGGGGTTTTAATTTCTCCGTGTGGTGTTTTTAAAACGCCAGCTCTAGCTAGTGTTCCTTTTAATTCTTTTTCTATTTTAAAATCTAAGGATTTTTTCATAATTTATTTTTTATCTAGCTACTACATTCTTTAAACATCTATTATATAATAAAAAGGTCTTAAGGTCTTTAACTACTTTAAGGGTTTTACATTCAAGGGTAGCCCTCCAAAAGGAGGGCTACTTTTCCTTTTTGTTTTCTGTCTTTTAGTTTTCTCCCCCAAAGATTTGAAGCGTCTATAATCCATAAACACATGGATTGCTTTTTTATTAGCTTTTTTCAACTCTTAATATCTTATAAAATATGCTTGTTAGTTCCTCTTAACTTCTACCCATTTTAAATCTTGAATATTTACCGGGGAGCTTAGAATAATTTTTTTGTGAGGGTCAGCTGGCTCTGAAATAATCTCATCAACGGTCGCCAAAATAGAAGAATTATTACCTGGTAAATAAACCTTAGCCCCATTTAAAACTGATAACTCCACGGGCACTATAGCTTCAAAATTACCACCTCCACGACCAACTAAACTTAAGCTAATATTTAGTTCATCCAAAAAAGCTTCTGTTATTTGGTTAGGATTAGAAAACAAAGTAGCCGAAGAGCTATTCTTATAAACTTTTTCTATTTTAGCTATTGGGATATGACCATTTGCATAAATTAAATCCCCTTCTTCTACTTCATCCAGAAGACCAACATCTACAATAAAAGTATTATAAAAAGACTGATTATTTTTAGACAAGATATTAGCTAAAATAAAATCTCCAGAAGAAGGTAAACGGTTGATTATTTCCTTTAGCTCAAAATTCTCTGTTTCTAAAATCTGATAATCTATATGAGATAATTCCAGCTCTAGATTCTGAGCTCTTAATTTTTGGTTTTCTTCAAATAGACTCTTCTTTGACTTTATTAGAAAACCTAAATTATTTACACTCTTTGTTATAAAGTTACTAGATACCCAAAGAGGTCGCCCGACATAATTAAAAAACTGGCCAGATAAACCAACTAACCCTGTTAAAAATAAAATTATAAAAATAGATAGGATTATTATTCTCCTAGCTCTTTTGTTTTTCTTTTTATCTAGATATTGATTCTTCATCTGTTTTTAATAAGACTTCTTTATAAGTTTCAAATTCATCTAAAACCACCCCAGCCCCTCTGGCTACAGCAGTAAGTGAGTCTTCAGCCACATAAACAGGAATCTTTAAAGCGCTTTCCAAAAAACTATCCAAACCCCTAAGCATTGCCCCGCCACCAGAAAGGACCAACCCATTTTTTATTATATCTGACAATAATTCTGGAGGAGTAGTTTCTAAAACTTCCTTAATCCCTTCAACTAAACTTAAAATTGAAGGCATAATAGCTTCCTTAATGTCTGTATCTGTCACAATAACTTGCCTAGGTAGACCAGTTACTAAATCACGCCCTCTAACCTCCGCCTCAAGAGCTTGACTCTCCGAAACACTGGCAATAGCAATTTTAATATTTTCAGCAGTCCTTTCTCCAATTAGTAGCTTAAATTCATCTTTAATATAATTTATAATATCTCCGTTTAATAAGTCCCCAGCTACTTTGATATTTTTAGAACAAACAACTCCTGATAAAGAGATAACGGCTACATCTGTCGTCCCTCCTCCAATATCTACAATAACTGAACCCATAGCTTCTTTAACTGGTAAGTGAATACCAATTGCGGCCGACATTGGTTCTTCTATAATATAAACCTCTCTAGCCCCAGCAGATCTAGCAGCATCTTCAACTGCCCTAATCTCAACATTTGTTATACCCGTTGGTACGCCAATAACAACTCGTGGTCTTAAAATTTTCTTAGATATCCTTTCTGTTTTGTTAATTAAATAAGTAATCATTTCTTCTGCTACCTCAAAATCAGAAATAACCCCATCCACAATAGGTTTAACCGCTTTGACATGTCCGGGAGTTCGGCCCAACATTTGTTTAGCTTCAGCCCCCACCGCTACAATTTGCCCAGTCTTTTGATTAACAACTACGACAGAAGGCTCGTTGATAACAATACCGTGTCCTTTTAAATAGACCAGCGTGTTAGCCGTGCCTAGATCAATTCCGATATCATTAGAAAACATTTGGCAAATTTTTTTAAACATAATACTATAAATTAAATAGTTCTTCTCTTTTGACTATTCTTTCTTTTTCTTCTGTTCTCTTTTTCAATTCATATCCTCCTTCCATTACTGTTCTATTAGAAATAATTACTCTAAAAGGTATTCCCATTAAATCTGAATCTGCAAATTTTTCTCCGGCACTAACATCTTCTCGGTCATCATATAGAACCTCTATTCCCTTTTGGATTAATTCTTTATATAAATCTTCTGCCTGCTGTAAAACTTTTTCATCTTTACCTAAGCTCAATAAATGTATTTTAAAAGGGGCTATGCTCTCTGGCCAAATTATTCCCCTATCATCAGAAAGGACTTCCACTACTGTGCCCATTAATCTACCTAAACCAATTCCATAAGAACCCATTATTACTAACTTTTCTTGTCCATCTTTGTCTTTGTAAGTTAGATTAAATGGTTCGGTAAACTTAGTTCCTAAAGAAAAAATATTTCCAACTTCTATAGACTTTTTTTCAATTAAATCTTCTCTTTTAAGCCCTAAAGATTTTAGCTCTTGATCGTCATATATTTCTTTGTTTATAGCCAACCCCCTATTCTCATCTAAATAAATAGTATCTTCTCCAGCTCCGGTGAGCGTCTGAAATTCATGGGAGTATTTAGAAAAAGTTCCTCCAGAAGCAAAGGTTAAATAAGTTAAATGACCTATTCCCACTCTTTTGAAAATATTTTTATAAGCCTCCTTAGCTTTTTCGTAAAAAACATTATGCTCTTCTTCATCTTTAGAAAAAGAATATAAGGCCTTCCAGAAAAATTCACGACCCCTTAATATGCCCGATTTACTTCTTGCTTCATTTCTAAATATCTCTTTGAAATCATAAGGGTAAGCGGGAAGATCTTTGTAAGAATTTATATGCTGTTTTAAAATGTTGGCATATGCTTCTTCGTTGGTAAAAGATAGGCCTAAATCTCCTCCATTTTTTAATTTAGTTTTAAACCAAATATCCACGACACTATCATCCCAACGCCCTGTTTTATCCCAAACATCTTTATTCTGGAAAATAGAAGTCTTCATTTCTGTCCCTCCGATTTTATCCATTTCCTCTCTTATTATTCCTTCTATTTTTTTTAAGACTCTTAACCCAAGGGGTAAATATGAATAGACTCCCGACATTTCTTTAAAAACATAACCGGCTTTAATTAATAACTCCGCATTAAGAGAAACTTCGTCAGATGGGCTTTCTCTTTGTGTTTTGGTAAATAAAAGTGATTGCTTCATATAATCACCATATTACCCTAAAAACAAACCCTAGTCAAAAATTTTGAGTTGCAAAATAATGTCTTTTCTGTTATTATAGTGTTCGTTCCGTGGTCCAACGATTAGCGTTGGATTAGCCTTAACTCTTAGTTTCGGCAAGCTGGAATGCTTAAAAACGGAACTTTATAAGATAATTTATTAACTTAAAAGTTAATAAGAATAATTAATCATAAAATGGATACACAAAATATTGTAGATGATATGTTTCGTGCCGGGGTTCAATATGGATACTCTAAAAGCCGTCGACACCCCTCTGTCAGTCCTTATGTCTTCACGACAAAAAATGGTCTAGACATCATAGACATAGAAAAGTCAGAAATTTTATTAGAAAAAGCTTGTCAAGAAGTGTCAGCCTTAGCTGCTAGCGGAAAGGTGATTCTTTTTGTTGGAACAAAACCTGAATCTAGACAACAAATTACCGAGACCGCCTTGGCCTTAGAAATGCCTTATGTCTCTGAGAGATGGGTTGGAGGAGCTTTAACTAATTTTTCAGAAATAAAAAAGAGGATTAGTAAATTGCTAGAGATGAGAGAACAAAAAGAAAAAGGAGTTTTTGAGAAATATACCAAAAAAGAAAAACTTTTAATTGACAGAGAGATGGAAGATATGACCAGAAACTTTCAGGGGCTAACTAGTATTTCTAAAAATCCAGATGCTGTCTTTGTTGTTGACCCCAAGAAAGAACATATTGCTGTATCTGAAGCTAAAAAATTAGGGTTGCCTGTATTTGCTGTTCTTAACACAGATTGTAATTTAAAAGAGATAGATTACCCTATTGTTGGAAATGATGCCTCTGTTACGAGTATCACTTTCTTTTTGGATAAAATAAAAGAAGCTTACCGTAAGGGGGCTAGTGGAATTAATAATTAATATAACTCTTTTGAGTCTTAAATAAATATGTCTACTAAAATAACAGCAGAATTAGTTAAAGAATTAAGAGACGCTACTGGTGTTTCTGTGATGCAATGTAAAAACGCCCTGGAAGAAGCCGAGGGTGATATGGATAAAGCCTTAATAATCTTAAAAAAAATCTCAAGTAATATTGCTCTTAAAAAAGCTGAGAGAAATGCAAAAGATGGGATTGTTGTCGTTAGGCAAAAAGATAACCACGGACTTATTTTAACATTACACTGCGAGACTGACTTTGTCGCAAAAAACGAAGACTTTATAAATCTAGCTAATAGCCTTGCGGACTCTGCCATAAATGAGGGAGTAGACAAAATGAAAGAAAACTCAAGCGAGATGATTAATACCGTTATTCAAAAAGTGGGTGAAAAAATTGAGATTGGAAACATAGCAGAAATTGAAGGAGATATTTTAAACAACTATGTTCACAATAATAAAGCTGCGGTAATTGTTGCCCTCAACAAAGGAACAGAAGAATTGGCAAAAGATATTGCTATGCACATTGCCGCTATGAAGCCCGCTTATGTTAAAAAAGAAGATATTAGAGATGAAGACAAAGTTAAAGTTGTAGAAGTTTTCCAAAAAGAAGTAGAAGAATCCGGTAAAGAGGAAGATATTAAGAAAAAAATGCTAGAAGGAAAAATCAATACTTATTTCAAAGAACAAACCTTAATGGATCAAATGTTTATTAAAGATCAAAATATTTCAATTGAAAAATTGTTATCGGATAATGGAGCAGAATTCTCTTCATTTATTCATGTATCAATAATCTAAAATGACTCTTGCTATTATAATTTTCCTAATTTCTATCGCCTTCTTGTTTGGAATGCTTTTTTATAGAGCTTGGGAAATAAAAAAAGGGAAAGTTGAGAAGCCAGACGAAAATACAAATTTTTTACCGGCTGTGTATTTTAGACAAATTGAAAAGATTATGCTATATTGGACAAAACGTGGCGTTCAATGGATCATATTAGTGGCCGTCAAATACTGGACAATCTTCGTTGAGGAAAGTAAAAAATTGATTAACAGAAAATTTCCGAAAGTAAAAGATTTATTTAAAAAGATAGGTCGAAAGAAAAACCATGGGGCTTTTATCAAAAAAGCCATGATAGAATCAAGGTTTAAAATAAAGAAAGTTAGAGAAAAGGTCAAGAAAGAATACGAGGATTTGGTTGATTAGATTTTTAGGTAAGTTATTGTGGTATTTTGAAAATTATAAACAAGCCGCTTTAGCTCAGTTGGTAGAGCAACGCTTTTGTAAAGCGAAGGTCCTCAGTTCAAGTCTGAGAAGCGGCTCAAAAAATTACACTAATCTAATAACTGATAATAACCTAGATAAAAACTAGATTATTTCGTCTATCTCTTTTTAAGATAAATAAAGTGTAATTTTTTGACACGAAAGACTTGAAAGCCGGAGCGCGGCGGCGCGAGGCGGGGTAGCGCAAATTTTCAGCAGAAAATTATGCGTGACCAAGTCTGAGAAGAGGCTCAGTCAATAGTTTAATCAAAAAATTACCCAAATTTCGCGATAGCGTAAGTTGGGTAAAGAGAAAAAATACCCAAACTTCGCGATAGCGTAAGTTGGGTAAAATTAAATTCAAATTTTATATTATATTTTTATTTCTTGGTGTACCCTTTTGCTAGTTTAAACACCTTAAAATTATCTTCTAACTTTATTTCTTTTATATAATCTAAAAAATCTTTAGGCAAAGGAGATGGTCCAACCCAAACACTTCTTTGAATCATTATAAAATGAAATTTTTTTAAATTTTTACGAAACCAATCTCTTTCTTTTTTTCTTTCTTCTTCTATGTCATAAATAACCAGTAAGTTTTTAGGTAAATTATTCTCTTTATCTGTTTCAAAATTTTTTAAAAAATTCTTTCCTTTTTCTAAAAAAGCCCTTCCTTTTGATGTTATTACAATTTCCCCACTGGGTATTTTTTTAACAAAACCTTTCTTTGTAAGAACAGAAAACTTGTTTGCAAGAGTTTGGTATTTGTAATACTTAAAATCAGGTAGCCCCATAAAGTTAACCCTCACCCCTTTGTAATAAAGAGTTCTTTTTGGTTGGCTCAAATATTCCAGAATCTTTTTTTCTGCACTCATGTTTTTATATTATAACACTTACCCAAACTGCGCGATAGCGTAAGTTGGGTAAAAAGAAAAAATACCCAAACTGCGCGATAGCGTAAGTTGGGTAAAAATAAAAAATACCCAAATTTCGCGATAGCGTAAGTTGGGTAAAAAGAAAAAATACCCAAATTTCGCGATAGCGTAAGTTGGGTATTTTTATTTAAATAAACAGCCCAAGACATCAAAGTAGTCTGGGGCTGTTTGTTTAGATATTTCTAGTTTTTAGCTTCTTTCGTGTCTTCAATTTCCCCTTCGGTTTGATCTTCTTCTATCTTTAAACTTTCTTTTAATTCTGGAACCATCTCTTCAATCTCTTCTATCGTCTTAAACCCATTATGGACTTCCCCGTTTATAACTAGGGCTGGTAGGTTATCTTCAACTTTATAAATAGCAATCATCGCCTTAATCGCCGATAAATCTAGATTATAATCAAAAGAATAAACTCTCAATTTTGGATATTTTTCTCTTAGGCTCGTTAAAACATAGCCCTGCTTAGTACAATCCTGGCACTCTGTATTTTTATAGAAATAAAGGATAAAAGTAGATTCTTCTCCACACCGTTCTGTTATCTTTTTCATTAATAAATAATCTTTAATCTGTAAAAGAGAATAGTATTTTTTTAAACTAATAACTTCTTCGTTTTCTATGCCTATATTACTTTCACTGTATGATAATTTTTCAGCTAATGAATTTAATTCTGAAGACAAGACGGTTGAAGAAGAAATATCTTCACAAGATAACTCTTCTAATAAAGAAAATTGAATTTCTGAAGATTGTAGATCGAGCGAAATGGTATTTTCTATGTTCTGTAGTTGTTTAATTCTCCTTTGGTCTAAGAAACCTGAAAACCATAATCCAGTTAAAAAAATAGCTGAAGTTATTAAGAAGACGACGATGTATCTTTGCCAATTATTTTTTTTGTTATTATTCATAAAATTAAGACGATTTAACCTTTCTCTCCCCTGTCCAACTAGACTCTTTAGAAACTATAGAGTTGAGAGCGGCTTTAAGCATCCAGAAGGGAGCTATTACGCTATAAACAATTAAATAATAAAAAACCGACATTGAAAACTTGGCCCTATTTTCAGCTAATTTCCGCCCTATCAAAAGAGAGGTTAAAATTAAACCATACATAAATATGGAGCTAAAAATAACAGCCTTGGTATTGAAAAAGAACCAATCAAAATTAAAACCGTTGAAAGAAAATAAATTTTCAAAACCAACAGTCTGAATCTGGATTATTTTGTGATAAATAAAATTAGATAAATTATAAATGACATTAACAAAAAGAAAAATCACCCCTAGAACCCCAATAATACCAGACGGTAAAGTCAAAAGACCAACTGTTCCATATTTTTTCTTAAACAATAGTGTTTTGTAATCCATTAAGTTTTTTATAAAACCATAAATCCATCTTAGCCTTTGCTTGTAGAGCTTGCGAACAGTATTGGGGGTAATAGTATAAACATAAGCATCGGGACAATGGTCTATCTTATAACCATTTTTTTGCATCCGGAGAGCAATTTCTTGATCCTCAGTATTATGCGCCTTGTGGTAAGGACCTAATTCATCAAAAACTTTTTTACGAAAAATAGAAAACGGACCAGGAGTCACATGAATTCCTCCGACAAAACCAAGCATTTTCTTATTATAAATTGACATATGGTATTCAATCGTCTGGGCTTTCTGTAAGAAGTTTTTCGGTTCATAAACGACAATTGATGGACAAACGGCCATTGTCTCTTTGTCTCTTTCAAAATAAGATAAAATTCTTTTTAGGGCTTGTGGGTGGACCAAAGAATCAGAATCAAGGCAACCAAAAAATTCTGAATCTGTTCTCTCTAGTGCCAAGTTTAGAGCTGTGTGTTTTCCCCCATTTTCTTTTGTAAAAGCAAAAATATTTTTGCCATTATGAAATTCTTTAATTATGTTCCAAGTATTATCCTTACTCCCATCATCTATTAAAAAAAGCCTAAGCTTACTCTTAGGATAATCTAAATTAAGGAGAGAATTAACGGTCTTGGTAATTGTCCCTTCTTCGTTATAACAAGGCACGGCTACTGTCACCGTTGGATAAAATTTAAGTTTTAGCTTGTCTGGATTTTTAATTATTGTTTTTCTTTTTTCAATATAAGTAACAAGGAAAAAGACCTGAATATATATGGCTAAAAAAGAAAAAACATAAAAAAGTATACTAATCACCGAATCCATAGTAATTGTAATTATAGCATTATTAGCTATATTTTTCAATGTTTTATATAAACAAAAAAGTATGCTATGATTAAAATTATAACCTAACAAGTTATGTGTAGACTTTATAATTTAACATTAATAAGCTAACAACTTATTCAAGAAATATGGGAAAAGATAAACAAATAAACACTCCAGTGGCCATAATTGTTGCTGGTCTTCTTGTCATGGCTGGAATTATTATTACGGGGGGCTTCAAGTGTAATTGCCAAGAGATAGAGCCCAAAACCTTATCAGAGGAAATTGGGGTTACAAAAGATGATTTAACTAAGTGTATTGAAGGAAAAGACTTAGAGGCTCTGGGAGAAAAAATAGAAGCTAGTGTTTCGGGTGCTATGGTTAATGTTCCCGAAAACCAGAGGGGCACCCCTTACTCAATCATCGTCGGAGCCAATGGGTTTAAAACAGAAATTCGCGGGGCTAGACAACCTGAGCAAATTAAAGAATTAATCGCCGAAGTAAATAGTGGAGAAGTCACTGACCCTTATGAAGGAGATCTTGTTGTTTCTGAAGAGGGAGATAGAATAAACGGTAATCCTGATGCTCCCATTAAAATAATTACCTATTCCGACCTAGAGTGTCCTTATTGTGCTATGTTAAATGAATATCTAAAACAAATTGTTCTAGAATCAGATGGTCAAGTAGCTACGGTCTTTAGGCACTGGCCAATACATCAAAACTCGTTTACAAAATTAGTGGCTGCTGAGTGTGTTGGAGATTTGCTTGGAAATGAAGCCTACTTCCAATATATAGACTTAATATTTGGCTTAATGACAGAAGAGGAAGAAGATAGTATTGAAGATATCCTTTAAGGATAATAAATAACAACAAACAAAAACACCGCCTCGGGCGGTGTTTTTGTTATCTTAGACAAAGTAATTCTTTAATCTTTGTATCTTTTCATTATTTCTTAATTTCTCGTGGACCTTAGCTTCTATTTGCCTTATTCTCTCGCGAGTAACACCAAAATCTTGACCAACTTCTTCTAGGGTATGCTGAACGCCATCATTAAGACCATATCTCAATTCCAATATTTTTCTTTCTTTGGGATTTAGTGTTTCTAGAACTTCCTTAATTTGATCAGATAAAATTCTTCTGGCGGCTTCTTGGTCGGGTCTTAATATCTTATCATCTGGGATAAACTCTCCCCGAGTTGATTTTTCTTCATCATCACCAATTGGTTGCTCTAAAGAAACAGTATCTTGATTTATCTGTTCAATAATATTTATTTTATCTATATCTAGATTCATCTCCGTAGCAATTTCTTCAATTAGTGGCTCTCGTCCTAAATCCTGAGATAACCTTCTGACAACTTGTTTATATTTAGAAATTGTTTCAACCATATGAACCGGAATACGAATTGTCCTAGATTGATCTGCTAATGCCCTAGTAATTGATTGCCTAATCCACCAAGTAGCATAAGTTGAAAACTTGTAACCTTTTGTTCCATCAAATTTTTCAACTGCCTTGAAAAGACCCAAGTTCCCCTCTTGGATTAAATCAAGCAAGGTTAGGTCTGAACTTCGGCCAACATATTTTTTAGCAATAGAAACGACTAGGCGAAGATTAGCTCGAGCTAAAAGATTTTTAGCTTCAACATCCCCTTTTTCAATACGATATGCTAAGTTTTTTTCTTCGCTGGCGGGAATTAAAGGATATTGACCAATTTCTTTAAGATATATCTGAATTGAGTCATAAGCTGGAGTATTACGGGAATAGCGTAAAGCAATTTTCTCATCTTCTCCATCTAAATCTAACAGATTACCCCCTTCTAAAACATCAATACCAGCCTCTGATAATTTTTCATAAAGCTCATCTAAAAATAAAACATTTTCTTCTAAGTCTGGAAATATTTTAATTATCTCGTCGTAGGTTATGAAGCCTCTTTTTTTACCTTTCTCAATTACTAAATTGGCTTTCTCTTCTAATTGTTCTAACTTCTTTATCGCCTTGGGGCTTAATTTTTTTTCAGCCTTCTTGGCTATTTTTTTATTGGTGTTTTTAGCTAGTTTCTTTTTAGTAGTGACTTTTACCTTAGTTTTTTTAGCTAAGGGGACTTTTTTCTTTTTTGCAACTATCGTTTTCTTTTTTGTAACTAGTTTTTTAGATTTAACGACTTTTTTATTAACAATAGTCTTCTTTTTTGTTTTAGGGGCAACAACCTTTTTACTTGTTTGTTTTTTTGTTTTTTTAATCATAAAATTATTTTAACCTACGACTTTTAATATCTTCTATTTTTTCGACTATTTTTTGATAATTTATAATATCTTCATCTATTTTTTGTTTATCTTTGTCGTGCTCTTTTTGATTAATTTTAACTAATAAAACTGAGGCCATATCTTTAAAAATTTCTTCTTCTAAATTAAAAATTATTTCTGTTAAATCTTTAATTAGTTGTTGTTCTTTATCGCCATACCAAATTTCAGCTAATAGAGATAAATTTTCCTTGAAAGGTTCATATTTCTCTAGCATACTCTTAAATATATCCTCCCCTATATCTTGCTCTAATTTATCTTTTAAATCATTTATTTTATCTTTATTTATGGCTAAAAGTGAGTCTGAAAAAATAACCCCGAAAAATCTTTTTTCTAATTCTTCGCGACGAGACTTTTTTTCTGTCTCTATACTTTCTTCTTTCTTGCTAAAAGAATCTTCAATTTTATTTAAACGCTCATAATTTTTATAATCTTCAATAATAGCGGTTTCTGAGATGCCAGTCTTCTTATGAGTTTCGTTGATGTAAGCATCTTTTTCAATTGAGCTACTAATCATACGAAGAAAAGGAAAAATCTTTTCTTTAACCAAATGACCTCTTTTTCTTAAGTCATCTGTTTCTTCTACTATTTTATCTAAATGAAAACTAATAATATTAACTGAGTTTTTAATGATATTTTTCCACTTTTCTTTATCTTTTTTTATTATATCAGCCGGATCTTCTCCGCTTGGTAAAACAGCTAATTTTACCTGCATATCTAAAGACAAAGCAATGGCGGCAGAACGATTAGCGGCTCGTAAACCCGCTCCGTCACCATCATAAGCAAATATTATATTAGGAGATAGCCTTTTAATTAAACCTAAATTGTTTATTTTGTTTTGGCTATCAACTAAAGAATCAGTAAAAGCTGTTCCCGAAACGGCGACGGTATTTGTAAAACCAGACTGATGAGATAAAATTAAATCCATCTGACCCTCAACAACAATACTATAACCAAGATTACGGATTGAGCTCTTGGCTTTATCAAGACCAAACAAAACGCTTGATTTATTAAAGAGCGGTGTTTCCGGACTATTAAGATACTTTGCATTAACTATGCCATCTTTAGAATCTTCTGATTGACCAAATATCCTACCAGAAAAAGCTATAATCCGGCCAGCAGAATCACTAATTGGAAACATAATCCGACTTCTAAATCTATCGTAATAATGATCTTCTTTCGGGGCTTGACCAAGATTGTCTTTTTGCTTAATCAAACCAACCGCCAAAATATCTTCCGTCTTAAAATTTTTTTTCTTCAAATGATTAATTAGCGAGCTCCAAGAATCTGGAGCAAAACCAATTCTGAATTTTTCTATTGACTGATCATTTAATCCACGAGAAAGGAGATAACTTCTAGCTTCTAGTTTCGCTTTTAGATTATCTTGAAAGAAAATGGTTGCTTCTTCCATTATCTCGTAATATAATTCTGTCTTATCTTTATTTTTATTTTTATATTCCCTTAAATCCACTCCAGCTCTATCTGCCAATATCTTCAAGGCTCCTAAAAAATCAGTGCCTTCAAACTTTTCAACAAAAGAAAATATATCTCCTTTGGCATTACAGCCAAAGCAATAATAAGTCCCACGATCCGGAGAAACAAAGAAAGATGGCGTCTTCTCGTTGTGAAAAGGACACTTGGCTTTATAGTTTTTGCCCGCTTTCTCTAAAGAGATGTACGATGAAACAACATCGACGATAGATAGCCTTTCTTTAATTTTTTGAACAGATGAGTTCATATCTATTCTTTTTTAAAGCTGTGCTAATTATCGGCCCAATTTTCCTCTTTTACTTCTTGCTCATCTTCTTTGGTTTTTCTTGGTACCCCAAAACCAGAACCCGCGGGGATTAAACCTCCAATGATAACATTTTCCTTAAGTCCTCTTAATTCATCAACGCCTCCTTGAACAGCACTACTAATCAAAACCCTATTGGTATTCTGGAAAGAAGCAGCAGATAGCCAGCTCTTTGTCGTCAAGGCAACTTCTGATATACCTAAAACAATAGTAGACCCTTCCGCTTTCTTACCTCCCTCCTTTTCAATTCTTTCATTTTCTTCAACTAGTTCAACATTTTCAACTATCTCCCCTGGAGAAAAACTTGAATCTCCTGGATTCTTTATCTTCTTGCGAGAGAACATCTGCCTAATTATTATCTCTAGATGTTTACGAGAAATAGAAGCACTTTGTAAGTCGTAAACTTTATTAACTTCACTAACAATATAGTCTTCAGCGGCTTCCTTGCCTCCATATTTAACTATTTCTCTAATATCAGCTGAACCATCTGTCATAATTTGACCCTTCTTAATATGGTCACCAATTTTAACAAAGATTTGGTGTTTTAGGGGAATTGAATATTCAACTTCATTACCCTTCTTACCCCCCGCTTTGTTATCTACCTTTAAGTCAGATAAAACCTTAACAATTCTTTCTCTTGTATTTTCTGTGATATCAACAACTTCTCCATCAGAGGCTGATATAATAGCTGGACTCTTTGGGGTTCTCCTTTCAAAAATCTCTTCAACCCTAGGCAGACCAGTCGTAATATCAACATTTGCAACTCCTCCAGCGTGGAAAGTTCTTAAGGTTAACTGTGTTCCTGGCTCACCAATAGCTTGAGCGGCAATAATCCCAACAGCTTGTCCAATGTCTATCAATTGATTTCTTCCCAGGTCTAATCCATAACATTTCTGGCAAACACCATGGGTTGTTTCGCAGGTCAAAGGAGTTCTAACTATTGCTTCTGTTATTCCCTCTTTCTCTAAGAAAATAGAATCTTCTTTGTTTATTAAATCACCACGTCTAAACAAAACTTTACCATCTTTATCTTTTATGTCTTCAGCTAAAATTCTTCCAAAGATATATTTAGCAAAAGAACCATCAACAGCTACAACTTTTTTACCTTTTTTAGTTCCACAATCTTCTTCAGTAACAACAACATCTTGAGCCACATCAACTAGACGACGAGTCAAATATCCAGCTTTAGCTGTATTTAAGGCCGTGTCAGCTGTTCCCTTTCTGGCTCCGTGAGTAGTAACGAAATACTCAAGCGGGGTTAAACCTTCAATATAAGAAGGGATAATTGGGAAATCTAATTGTTCCCCCGCTGTGTTGGTAATAATACCCTTCATCCCACACATTTGCGTTAGCTGGCTAGTATTTCCTCGGGCGCCTGAATCTATTAAGTTTTTAGTTGAACCATTTTCTTCTAGGGCGTTTGGAATAGCTTTTTCTATTTCTTTCCTAGCATGCTCCCATATCTCTATAACTTTTTGTCTCTTTTCGTCGTCTGATAACAATCCATCTTCGTATTGATCTTTAACTTTTTTCTCTTGCTCTTTGTGATCTTTTACAATACTTTCTTTTTCTTTCGGCACACAAACATTATCAATAGACCAAGTGACTCCCGAATATGTTGAATAACGAAAACCAAAATCTTTTATTTTATCCAAAATAGGAGGAGTTAGATCTATGCCGTAACGAGCGATTAATTCCTCAACTAAAAGAGTCATCCTTTTGACTGTTATTTCTTCTCCAATGTAATTGAAGTCATCAGGGAAAATACTATTAAAGAATAATTTTCCAACTGTTGTCTCAAATGGTTCTTGTCCAAAAGATTTATATCTTTCACTATCACCACCATAAACTTTAATTTTAGCTCGGAGTGATATAACCCCAAGATCAAAAGCTGTAATAGCTTGATTAGGTGAAGCAAAAATCATACCTTCCCCTTTTTCTCCAGAAATTGACTTCGTCATCCAATAACAACCAAGAACTATGTCTAGTTTTGGATAGACAATCGGTGAGCCGTTTTGAGGGTTCAATAAGTTTTTGTTTGAAGCAATATAATCTCTTGATTCAGATTGAGCCTTTATAGATAGCGGTAAATAGACAGCCATTTGGTCTCCGTCAAAGTCAGCGTTAAACCCTGCACAGATGAGTGGGTGAATCTGCACCGCATTACCCTCAACTAAAACAGGATTAAATGCTTGAATTCCAAGTCGGTGCAATGTCGGAGCACGGTTTAGAAGAACATATTTACCTTGAATAACTTCTTCAAGAATAGCCCAAACTTCTGGCACCCCTTCCTCAATCAAACGATTAGCTCCTCTAATATTGAAAGCTAATTCGGTTTCTAATATTTTAGAGATAACAAATGGTCTAAATAACTCTAGAGCCATATGCTTTGGTAAACCGCATTCATTTAATTTTAACTTTGGTCCAATAACAATAACTGAACGACCAGAGTAATCTACTCGTTTACCAAGCAAGTTTTGACGGAATAAACCTTGTTTAGATTTAAGATTATCTGATAAAGACTTTAGGGCTCTTTTCTGAGAAGAAGAGACAGCCTGAGAATCATTTTGTTTAGCGATTGAGTTATCAATCAAAGCATCAACTGCTTCTTGTAAAATACGCTTTTCGTTTCTCAAGATAACATCAGGGGCTCCAATCTCCATAAGTTTTTTCAAGCGGTTGTTCCTATTTATAACTCTACGATATAAATCATTTAAATCTGAAGTGGCGTGTCGTCCACCATCAAGAGCCACCATTGGTCTTAAGGCTGGAGGAATAACTGGGATAGCTGTTAAGAACATCCACTCTGGTCTTAAATTAGACCTAATCATTGATCTAACTAAAGATAGTTTCTTTTCTAGTTTTTCTTTCTCTATGCTAGAGGCTTTTTCTAGGGATTTTTCTGTTTCTTTCTCAATGGCTCTCAAATCCATCTCTTTGAATAAAGAGAAGATGGCTTCCGCCCCGATACTGGCTTCAAAACAACTACCATATTTTAGGCCAAAATGATGATAAGCAATTTCGTTTAAGACTTTACCTGGAACTATTTCATTTATCTCTCTTTTGGCATTAAGCAGAAGCTCTTTAAGTTTTTCCTTGTCTTCTTCTTTTTCGGTAGCTTTAATTTTTGACTTAAATTCACTTTCTAGATTTTTGATAATTGTTTCTTTCTCTTCTGGGTATATTTTAGTAATTATATAACCAGCAAAATAGATAACTTTTTCTAAGTCACTAATAGAAACTCCAAGCAATATAGACATTCGGGAAGGAACTCCTCTTAAGAACCAAATATGAGCGACAGGACTAGCTAATTCAATGTGTCCCATCCTCTCTCGGCGAACAATAGACCGAGTAACTTGAACTCCACACTTCTCACAGATAATATCTTTATATCTAATTCTTCTATATTTTCCGCAATAACACTCATAATCTTTTTCTGGCCCGAATATTCTTTCGTCAAATAAACCATTTCTTTCGGAACGACCGGTTCTATAATTAATCGTCTCTGGCTTAGTGACTTCCCCATAAGACCACTCTCTTATCGCTTCAGGTGAAGCTAATTTAAGGGAGATGGCGTTAAAATTTGTTGTATCAAATGTTTTCATAATGTTTTTAGCTACTTAAGATTTTAATTATTTTTAGACTTTTTAATTAATTCAACATCTAAAGCTAACCCTCTTAGGTAGCTTAATAGAACATTAAACGAAGCCGGTATGTTAGGCTCACCAATTGGATTTCCTTTAATTATTGCGTCAAAAGTTGCTGAACGACCATCAATATCATCAGATTTGACTGTCAACATTTCTCGTAGAGTGTAAGCTGCCCCGTGACCTTCAAGTGCCCAGACCTCCATTTCTCCAAATCTTTGTCCTCCACCTTGTGCTTTCCCACCAAGTGGCTGTTGAGTGATCAAAGAGTATGGACCGATTGATCTCATGTGTAATTTATCTTCCACCATGTGGTGAAGTTTGAGCATATACATATATCCAACGGCTATATCTTGCTCAAATGGTTCTCCAGTTCTTCCGTCATAAAGAGTAACCTTACCATTTTTAGGCATTCCAGCTTTTTCTAATTCATCTTCTATTTCTGTTATTGTTGCCGAAGAAAATGGAGGTACGATAGCTTGATAATTTAAAGTGTGAGCAGCATAACCCAAGTGCATTTCCAATATCTGACCTAAGTTCATACGAGAAGGAACCCCAAGTGGCGTTAAGACAACATCAATTGGTGTTCCATCGGCCATAAATGGCATTTCTTCTTCTGGTAAAATAGTTGAAATAACTCCCTTGTTTCCGTGACGACCTGAAAGCTTGTCTCCAACTGAGATGTTTCTTAATTGGGCAATTTCTACAATAATTCTTTTAATAATTCCAGATTCTAGATTATGTCCTGTCTCTCGAGAGAAGACTTTAACTCCTATGACTCTTCCTTGCTTTCCATGCTCTAGGCGAAGAGATGAATCTTTAACATCTCTAGCTTTTTCAGTAAAGATAGAACGAAGCAGTCTTTCTTCTGGAGTTAACTCTGTTTCTCCTTTTGGTGTTATTTTACCGACGAGGATATCATTTTCTTTAACCTCTGCTCCAACAACGATAATTCCATCTTCATCCAAATCTTTTAATTTATTTTCTCCAACATTAGGGATATCACGAGTGGTAATCTCTGGTCCAAGCTTGGTGTCTCTAACATTACAAATAAACTCCGTAACATAAATACTGGTAAACTTACTTTGTTTTACTAGCCTTTCAGATAAAACAATAGCGTCCTCATAGTTGGCTCCGTTCCAAGACATAAATCCAACTAAGACATTTTGCCCTAAGGCTATTTGACCATCAGCTGTTGTACTAGTGTCTGCTAATAAGTCTCCTTTTTTAACCTTATCTCCTAAATTAACACTTGGTCTTTGGTGTAAGATTGAGAAATTATTTGTTCTGGAAAAATTAATTAAATCGTAAGGATGTTCTTTACCCTTATCGTCTTTAACAACTATTTTCTTAGAATCAACATAAGAAACTACTCCATTAACCTCTGAGACAGCTAATCGTCCAGAGTCTCGAGCCGCTAATTCTTCTATTCCTGTTGCGACTAACGGCACTTCTGGTAAAACACAAGGTAGGGCTTGTTTCTGCATGTTTGATCCCATCAGTGTTCGGTGAGCATCATCGTGCTCTAGAAATGGAATCATTGATGTGGCGAGAGAAAAAGCTTGGTTCGTCACAACATCAATTAACTCTACTTCCTTTCTGTTTATAATACCGGGAACAGTTTTAACCCTAGCCTCTACTTCCTCATCTAAAATATTTCCATTTTCATCAACCTTAACACCAGCGTGTGTGATATTATATTTCTCTTCTTCTAAGGCGTTTAGGTAAACAACTTCACTTGTAATTTTTCCATTTTTAACCACCACATAAGGAGTCTCAATAATTCC
>Ga0209203_1001202_pt1 | contig 19566 bp, 20 predicted proteins | sample AD_UKC109_MetaG_FD_184423 | JGI IMG/M metagenome (GOLD analysis project Ga0209203, IMG submission 184423) | Active sludge microbial communities of municipal wastewater-treating anaerobic digesters from Hong Kong - AD_UKC109_MetaG (SPAdes)... | ecosystem: Engineered > Bioreactor > Anaerobic >... | reverse complement strand
CGGCTCCTCGACGAACTCAGGCGGGCGTTGATCGAGAAGGTGGTGATCTGCGGTGCGATGAGCCATATGTGCATCGACGCGGCAACCCGTGCCGCTGCGGATCTCGGATTCGCATGCGTTGTCATCCACGACGCATGTGCGACAAGAAATGTTGAATTTAAGGGCAGAATTATACCCGCATCCGATGTTCACGGTTCATTTATGGCAGCCCTGGGTTCATATGCCGACATAGTGGCCTCTGATGATTTCCTGTCACGGATGAAAAAAGCCGGAGCTCCATAACCCCCAACGCTGCCTCGCTGACGGGCGTTTCGTGGCGTGAACCTTGCATGTATTATACACCGAAGGAGACGATATGACAGCCAGTCCGACAGTTCGAGCCTTGAAACTCGGGGTTACGTGGTGCTATCTGATCAGATGTCCGGATGGCTACCTGCTGATAGACACGTCCTATCCAAACCGTTTTTCACAGTTCCTGAGATCCATTGCCGCGCTCGGGATAGACATACAGAAAATCAGGTACCTGCTCCTGACACACCACCATGACGACCACGCGGGCTTTGCGGCCGAACTGGTGGAGAAAACGGGCTGCCGGGTCATCGCTCACCGTAATGCCGTGGAAGCCTTGACAATCGGCGAATCGGAAGATACGATGCGGCCCGTCAATCGCCGTGTGCAGTTCCTCTTTGCACTGTTCACGCTGTTCCACCGGCGATTCAGATTCCCTCCCCTAGTCCTTGGAGAGAATGACATTGTATTGCCGGGTGACGATTTTGATCTTCTGAGGGGTATCGGGATTAACGGCAGGATCGCATACACGCCGGGCCACACCCGGGACTCCATTTCGGTTATCCTTTCCGACGGCAGCGCTTTCGTGGGGGATGTGGCGATGAACTTCCTGCGACAGACAGGAATAGGGCATCGTCCGATTTTTGTTGAAGATATTCAGGCGGTTTACACAAGCTGGCAACGGCTTATCGAGTTTGGGGCAAAGGTTATTTATCCGTCCCACGGAAAACCTTTTTCCGCCCGAGAATTGGCACGATAAGGGATATTTCGGCAGATAGAATCAGCCGATATACCATACCGAACGGCCAAGCCGTAACATTTGAAATAAAGGAAAACAGACAATGAAAACTGAAAAAATGGTAGTTGGTGAAAAAAGGCAAAGGTACGGCAGTCCGCTCGCACGATGTACGATATATCTGGCCGTTTGTTTTGTGATCCTGGTATTGACCCTTGGAGCGATACAGGCACAGGCGGGATGGCCGCGCATAGCCCTATCCAAAGATGGCACCCCGATCTCTTATGAGATTTACGGTAATGGAGAACCGATCCTTGTCTTTATCCACGGATGGAATTGCGACGCCCGCTACTGGCGTGCCCAGGTGCCGTATTTTTCCAAAGCTCACCGCGTCATCACACTCGACCTTGCAGGCCACGGCCACTCAGGTATGAATCGTTCGACCTATACCATGAAGGCCTTCGGAGAGGATGTGCAGGCGGTGATGGAAGCTACGGGCAGCGGTCGTGTCATCCTGATAGGACACTCCATGGGAGGTTCGGTCATCGCGGAGGCCGCACGGCTCATGCCGAACCGCGTCATAGGGCTCATAGGGATAGATACGCTTGAAAACATAGAATATCCATTGACTCAAGAAGGGTTTGATCAGATGATCGCTCCCTTGAAAAAGGATTTTCAGATCGGAAGCCGGAAATTCGCAGAGCAGATGATGCTATCCGGTACCGATCCACAGCTTCGCGAATGGATTCTCTCGGATATGTCGACTGCCCCACCCGCCGTTGCCTTGAGTGCCATGACCGAAATGATGTCACAGTACATCACCGGGGAAGCGGCCAGAATATTTGATGAGATTCGTATTCCTGTCATTAACGTGAACGGGGATATGTGGCCCATTGACTATGAGGCGAACCGGCGGCACATGGTCTCTTTCGATGCCATCGTTATGAAAGGAGCGGATCATTTTCTGATGATGAATCGTCCCGAAGAATTCAACCGGGCATTGGAAAAGGCCATCCAGATGATTGTAAAGAAACAGAATAAATAACAGCGACTATCACTTTTATAAACAAGGAGAATACTGTTGAAAATACGAGAAGCCACAGAATCGGATTTACAGGATGTACTGCACATCGAAGCTGCAGCCTTCGGTTACGACAAAGAAGCAAATCTCGTCAAGGGATTATTGAGCGATTCCACTGCCATGCCACTGCTATCCCTGCTTGCCGTTAACAATGACGGAGAAGCCGTAGGTCATATTCTTTTTACGACGATACGGCTGACCGATACGCACGACACAACCTCGGCCATGCTTCTGGCCCCGCTTGCGGTTATGCCTCATGCTCAAGATCAGGGCGTTGGTGGAGAACTCATCAAAGAGGGTTTGAGATTACTATCGGAACGAGGGGTCGACCTTGTATTTGTCCTCGGCCATCCGGGATATTATCCACGTTATGGATTCCAACCGGCAGGTATGCATGGATTTGAGGCGCCCTACCCCATCCCGGATAAGGATGCCGGCGCGTGGATGGTACAGGAACTGATACCCGGTGCCATTGAGAGGGCAAGCGGCAAGGTCATCTGTGCGGATACACTGGATCAGCCGGAACACTGGCGTGAATAGGAATATTGTCTGCAACCGGCTCCGGTAGACCTTTGCCACCTAAGCCGGTTTGTGAAACAGTCCATTAGTAATGAAGGAAGAGCCAAACCATTGTCTCGGACCAATATTATAATTCTTCGCGTCACGCTGGCAGTTGCCCTGATTACCGTTCTGCACCTCGCGACAACGCAATTGCAGTATCCGATTGCGGAAGACATGAACGACAAGGTGAGTCATATCCTGGCATTTTATGTACTGGTCTTTCTGGTGGATTTTTCATTCCCCGGAAGCCGGTTCGGCACATCAAAGATTCTGTTTTTAATCGGCTACGGATTGCTCATCGAGTGCATTCAGTACTTCATCCCCTATCGGATGTGCTCATTGTATGATGTGGCGGCCGATTGCATCGGCCTTGCCGGGTACATGATTTCCCTGCCGGTACTGAAAAAGATCCCGCTGCTTGCAGGGCGCTGGCATGAGATAAGAAGCTGAGGAAAATCAATGAAATATGAAGCGGTAAACTTTGAAGAGAAGTTCGGTTTATTTGACGAACAGTGGGCGCCCAAGGTGATCGCCGAGATGAACGATTATCAGTTCAAGGTCGTAAAAATTAAAGGCGACTTTGTCTGGCACAGTCATGAAGACACGGACGAGGCATTCATCGTCCTGGATGGCTCGCTGCGAATCGATTTCAGAGACGGCCACGTGAATCTGAAAAAGGGCGAAATGTACGTTGTTCCGAGGGATGTGGAGCATAAACCGTTTGCGGAAGATGAGGTTAAAATGCTCCTTATAGAACCCCGTGGCGTCCTCAATACGGGGAACGCAGGCGGTGAGCTTACCGCTGAAACCGATGTATGGATATAGCCCGACTACCGTCCTGTTGCACCAAGCCCGCCGGTACGGCTCTGCGTCTGCTGTTGCCATAGCCGCTGCTTTGATGTAAAATTGGACGGTGTCTGGAGGATCGGGAAAATCACGAGGTCCATCAGAAATGACTCGGCAAGTATGCCGACGTACTATCCCCGACTGCAACGGATTACTTACAGAACATACTTTCGCTGAGCCAGACGGTATATCCCCGTTCAAACATAGTGATTTCAGTCGTCACCGGTCCAATTTCTTGAAATGATTTTTTAAACATTTTTTAAGGGAGGACAGTATGGCACAGAAAAAAATATTGATGTTCGTCGGCGACTTCGTTGAAGATTACGAAGCCATGGTCCCGTTTCAGATGCTTTTAATGGTGGGGCATCAAGTGGATACGGTCTGTCCCGATAAGAAACCGGGAGATACGGTCAAGACCGCGATTCACGATTTTGAAGGCGATCAGACCTATTCCGAGAAGGTCGGTCATCATTTCCCCATTACGGCGGATTTCGATTCGATACAGTCATTCGACTACGATGCACTGGTCATTCCCGGCGGCAGGGCTCCGGAATATTTGAGACTCAACAAAAAGATCATCCACCTGACCCAGGAATTTTTTAATGCGAATAAGCCCATCGCATCCATCTGCCACGGCCCCCAAATCCTTGCGGCGTCAGGTATCCTCTCGGGTAAATCATGCTGCCCCTATCCGGCTGTCGGACCGGATGTCGAGCAGGCAGGCGGGACATGGATAGCGAACAATGATACCTTCTCAAATGCTCATGTGGACGGGAACCTCATCACTGCCCCGGCATGGCCGGCACATCCCGAATGGATGAAAAAGTTCTTAGAGGTTCTGGGTACCAAGATAGAACCGTAATCGAAGCACGGTACCGCTTACCGGTGCCGGGTCTCCATTCAGGGAGCATAACGGTTCGTGTAAGCTGAAACCAAACGAGTACGGTTTTGCATTCTATCTTCTCTTTCAAGAGAAGCATGAACACATCGTACAACGCAGGCCGTACGTTTGGTTCAGCTTAACGCGATTATTCGAACGATAGAGGAGATGCTATGAAGATTCGACTACTCGTTTTTTTCGTAACGGTTCTCGGACTGTGCGCTTGCAGCAGCATGTACTACGGAGCTATGGAGAAAGCGGGATTTCATAAGCGCGACATCATGGTGGACCGCGTCAAGGCAGCGCGCGACACGCAGAATGAAGCGAAGCAACAGTTTCTGACCGCCATGGAGCAATTCAGGAGCGTCGTCAATTTCAAGGGCGACGATCTTGAGAAAGAGTACGACAAACTCAACGCCACCCTAAAGAAGAGTGAGGCCGAAGCGGCCGCCGTGCATGATCGCATCAGTGCCGTCGAAAATGTTTCCGAAGCGCTCTTCAAGGAATGGCGCACGGAACTCAAACAGTACTCAAGCGATGCCCTTCGGAAGTCGAGTCAGCGGAAATACGACGCCACGATGGCGAAATACAAAGTACTCATCGCGTCCATGAAGAAGGCCGAGGCCAAGTTAGAACCAGTGCTCGTTCCCCTGCGCGATCAGGTGTTGTTCATGAAGCACAACCTGAACGCCAAGGCCATCGCGGGGCTGAGCAGCGAACTTGTCAGCGTTCAGACCAACGTGGACAGGTTGATTCACGATATGGACATCGCTATTGCCCAGGCCGACAAGTTCATCGACGAGCTGCAGAAAGAATAGCCTGCGAGTCGTGACGGACACCGGACACGCTTTGAAAGTTACAATTACATGCCTGACCCTTATAAGCTGTCGGACATACTCACAGAAGATGTAACGCTCCATCCAGTCGAGCCGGGACTGTATTCCATCTATCCAACGGGGAATTCACCGGGTGCGTATGACAGCGTCGGAGTATCGGCGATCTACGACATGGTCGCCTGCAATGGCCTGTATAACCGGCTGATGTGGGGATACTCCATAAAAAAATACACACCCTTCTGTGAGACTTCCTTGGCCTCGTCGCCCGATGGGTGGGTTCTGGATCTCGCCTGCGGCTCCCTGGCATTTACGGCGGATATGTATGCACGTTATCCGAATCGGCCGGTAGTCTTCCTCGATCAGTCACTGAATTTATTGCGAAAAGGCAAGGCACGGCTTGAGAAATTAATGGCAAACATACCAGGAAACAGGTTCTACCTGCATGCCGATGCACTGCAGCTTCCGTTTAGGGCGAATGTATTCAAAACGGTTATATCGCTCAACCTCCTCCACTGCATACATGACGTGAAAACGGTATTGAGAGAAATAAAACGGGTATCAACCGATGATGGAAACTTCGCGGCAACCACGCTGATCCGGAGCGGTCGCTGGAGCGACCGCTATCTGCACCTGCTTACCGAATCGGGAGCCCTCGTTTCCCGCAGTCCTGATGAACTCCTGCCCGAGTTCAACGATATGGGAATGAGCATCACCCATACGGTTGAGGGAAATCTGACGTTTATCCGGTATGAATAAACCGGCTATCAATCTGCTATAAGTGCCGTGTTTGCTATTGATGAGGTTCAATGTTATTATTACGTTCAGCATATCCTGACGGTCTGTGCATGAAAGCCCGTATGCATCTTATACACATAGGCGACAGGGAGTGAGATACATGGCGAATCGCAGAGGTGAAAAAATCGGTTGGATAGTCGGTTGGTTTGGAAGCTTTCTCTGGGTGTGTCTGTTATCCGTCATCTGGTTGTTTCAGAACAGAATGATCGACGGAATCATGGGGATAATATTGTTTGTAATCGCAATCACAGCCATTATTGCTATTACACCCTGGAGGTATCCTGACACCCAATATTGGAAATTGATGCTGCCGATGTATGTTCTGTTCTTCCTTGCAATCGCCCTGTGCATTTACCGATATGGTGGCCTTGAAAATACGGGGTTGCAATGGACGGCTTTCTTTTGGATAATCCCCTGTCTTGTACCGCTTATAATCATTGGCCGTCGAACATGGAACGGCAACGACTGACGATACATATTCGACGTCCGGAGAACAAGGGCCAATACAAAAAAGGTACAGAGACCGGATCAGGACTTTCGCTGTGTATCGGGATCTAACGGTCATCCTTCAGCAGAACAGCAATATAAAATAGTACGGAGAGTCATCATGAGAAAAGAATGGAAAAGAAAAGCGGTAATACTGTGGAGGGGATGGGGATTCAGCATCCTGATCGCCCTGTTGATAGCGACATCTTTCAAGTCGGCTATAGCGGACTGGAACGATATCCCTTCAGGATCGATGGAACCGACCATCTTGATAGGGGATCGCGTCTTTGTGAACAAGCTGGCCTATGATCTCAAAATCCCGTACACAACCGTGCATCTCGCCACATGGTCCGATCCCAAACGGGGAGATATCGTCGTGTTCTATTCACCCCATGACGGTACCCGCCTGATCAAACGTGTTGTCGGTCTTCCGGGAGACACGTTAGCCATGTTTAAAAACCGGCTTTTTATTAATGGTACCTGTGTAACATATGAACCGCTGCCCGAAGAGATCATCGGCCAGCTCGAACTTGACCAACACTCCAACCCTCTTGTTTGTAATGAAAATCTTCCCGGGAAACGACATACCGTGATGTTTTTGCCGTCCCGACCGTCCCCCGACACCTTTGCCCCAGTGGCGATACCGGAGGGACGCTACTTTATGATGGGGGACAATCGTGACAACAGCGGTGATTCCCGATTCTTCGGTTTTGTTGATCGGAAAAACATCGTAGGCCGGGCAACGAAGGTGGTGATCTCCAGAGACGGCTCTTTTCTCCATCCCCGGTGGAATCGATTTTTTAAAAACTTGGATGTATCGTAGGGATACATCTTTCGAGGAGGTCGTCATGGACAAAACATCACAAAAAGCGCTCTCACTGCTGAGAGAAATCAAGTCCGTCACATTTTCCACCAGTAATGACGGAAAACCATCCGCCAGAATCATCGATGTTATGTTTGTGGAAGACGACGGTCTCTATTTCCTCACGGCACGGGGAAAATCGTTTTACCGGCAATTAAAAGCAAACCCTTCGATTGCCGTCTGCGGAATGAATGAACAATATGTTTCCGTTCGTCTTGTGGGTGATGTTATGTTTTGCGAAGACAGGAGTGTCGTAGACAAATCCTTCGATCTCAATCCCATAATGAACGAGCTCTACCCCGGTGAAAAACGGTATATTCTGGAAGGGATCCACCTCTACAGGGGGAAGGGAGAGGTATTCGACCTTTCGACGGAGCCTCCCGCGCGCGAGAGGTTTTCATTTGGGGGCGCAACAGTCAACCCATGCGGTTACCGTATCACGGACGAATGCACCGCCTGCGGCATATGCAAGGAAGCCTGTCCCGTCAATGTTATCACCGAAGGGGATGTGTATCGCATAGACCAGGCCCACTGTCTGGAATGCGGATCATGCCTGGAAGTATGCCCGGTCGATGCCATTGAGCCTGCTGAAGGATTGTAATCGGTAAGGGTAGTCGCGAGCAGTAATCGACCATCTGTTTCACCTAAATCATTTTGGAAAGATCTTTCTTTCCATATGTAGTACCTTCTTTATTTGTTATAGACCCACCGATATAGTCTCACATCTATTTTTACTATATCAGTCCAACCTCCGTCCAATTCCAAACCACCCTCCTGGAGAAATCAATCTTACGAGCGAATCTTACGCAAAAGAAGAGCTTCTATCCCTGTTACAAGCAGGTCGGTAAGTCGATGGTACTGCTGTGATTACCCATCAAGATCACAACCCCATGTTCATCTTTTCGAGACCACTATGAAAGATTATGGAGAGGAGGGAGGCGGGATACGAAAATTCTATTGGTAGTATTAATCTACCGTTTCCATACCGTATTACCCCTATTGCTATGCTGAGCTATTTTTGCATAATGATTTTCGTGCAAAGGCACAGAGTATGAGAACAAGCTGATTGGCCTGTTAAGTACAACGTAGCGACATCATGTTGGTCCATTAGAAACTATCAAACAGTATAAATCTGGAAAGGAGGTAAAAAAGAGGCATTACAAGAGCTGGGTAGGCTTCCTATGAACGAAAAGTATTCAAATAACACAAAGGAGTAACAGCATGAGTGATGAGAAATTTATAGACAAGAGTTGGGGCAAAGGAATAACGATAGAACCTTATCTGATGTCGGTTTTGTCAAGCCGCATGTTTTGTAGCGGTGTTGAAATGACCAATACGATGGTAAGGACTGCTCGATCTTTGCTGATGAGCATCTGTAGAGACTTGTCGACTGCTATCTGTGACCGCAACGCAGATGTCATCTCGCTTCCTCCCTGTATTCCTGTCCATGTCGCCAACATGGGCTTAACAGTCAAACCCGCACTCCTTCATCCTGAAGGTGTTCAGGAGGGAGATCTTTTTTTAAATAACTCCCCTTTCAACGGAAATACACACCATGCCGATTATACCTATATCGCCCCCGTTTTTAATGACGGAGAACTGATGTTCTGGACTGCGGCTAAAGGTCACCAGGCTGATTGCGGTAATAGTATTCCAAGTACCTATCATCCAACGGCGCTCGATGTGTACGAAGAAGGAGCCATCGACTGGCCCTGTGTGAAAATTCAGAAAGGGTACAAAGATGTTCATGACCTGATCAGGATTGCCATGATGAGAATCCGTGTCCCCGATCAGTGGTATGGAGATTATCTGGCCGGTGTCGGTTCGGCACGAATCGGCGAAAGACGGCTAAAAGAGATGTGTGAAGAATACGGCAATGAAGTGATCAAGGAATTCTGTGATTCCTATCAGGAATATGGCAAGCTCAGAATGACCGAAGAGATAAAGAAACTTCCAGCAGGAACGTGGGATTATCGTATCAGCCATGACAGGATTCCCGACCTGTTGCCTCAGATTGATCTGCACATCATCGCTACCATCAATCCCGACGAAGGATATATTACCATCGATCTGACAGATAATGAAGATTCTCAGCTTTGTGGACTCAATATGTGTGAAGCCACATCCATAGCCAGCGCCCGTACCGGTGTCCTGAACCGTATGCCTTCCGATATGCCTCATAACGAAGGAGCCATGTCGCGTATCTAGGTTAAAGTGAGGGAGGGTTGTGTCGTCGGTAAGGCACAGTTCCCGTACTCTTCTTCGCTTGCCACCACAAATGTCGCCGACCGGCTTATTTCAGGTGTTCAGTGCCTCTTTAACCAGATACCCGAGCTTGATAAGAGGGGCATCGCCGAAGGTGGCGCCGTCCAGTGCCCGGCCGTATCGGTTATTTCAGGCAAGGACTGGAGACGGGATGATGAGCCGTATGTAAATCAACTTTTCTGCGGTATGACCGGTGGCCCCGGTGCTCGTGGCCATGATGGGTGGGTAACCTACCAATATCCCTGCACCGGCGGCGGTCTTTACTGGACAAGTACCGAAATCATGGAACAGCGTTACCCAGTGCTGGTCAGGGAAGAAGAAGTCATTCAAGACGGTCTCGGCGCCGGTCAATGGGATTCGGCCCCTGCATGCCAGTTCATTCTCGCTCCGAGGAAACACCCCATGATGGCGGCGTATTCCTGCGACGGACAGGATAACCTTCCGAAAGGTGCGAAAGGCGGGCTGAATGGTCACAAGTCCGGTGCATGGAAATATACCATTGCCAATGGGTTAGAAACAAAAACTGAACTGCCTCCGTTTGCCAACCCTGAGATGAAATTGGGAGAGGCAATCGTATCCCATAGTTCCAGTGGTGGCGGATATGGAGATCCGCTCGATCGCGATCCCGAACTCGTGCGGCATCGGGCACGAGAAGGCTGGATCTCCGTTGAGTTTGCAAAGAACACCTACGGCGTTGTTCTGGATACGGAACCTGAACTGTTCGCCGTTGATGTGAAGGCCACTGAGAAGCTCAGGAAAGAACTGAAAGCAAAGCAGATCAAAGCATAGAGAGGAGGCAGTTATGAGTAAATATGTGTGTACGGACATTGGAGGAACCTTTACCGATGCAGCAGTCATCGATGAAAATGGCGAAATGAGAGTCTTTAAATCACCAACGACACACGGTGATTATGCAGCAGGTATTATTGAAGCTCTGGAACAGGCCGCGGAATACTGGAATCAACCGATGTCGGAATTTATGGCTTCATGCAGCCTCATCGATGCCGGCGTTCTGACCCATGGATCAACAATCGCGACCAACGCGATCCTTGAAGGCAAGGTTGATAAGGTTGGAATGATTGTAACCAAAGGACACCGGGATGTTCTTCTCTGGAGAGAAGGACCGATCAAGGATCCCTTTGATTTTCAGATCGATTATCCCGAGCCATACATTCCCCGTTATCTGACTCTTCCGGTCGAAGAGAGGATTGATGCAGAGGGCGGCATAGCAATACCCCTGAACGAAGAAGACGTAAAAAAGGCGGTCCTTCAGTTCAAAAAGTGGGGTGTCAAAGCCATCGCCGTATGCCTGATCTGGTCAGTTGCCAATGATGTTCACGAAAAGAAGGTTGCTGAGATTGCAAAAGAAATATGGCCCGAATGCGAAGTAGTCCTGAGTTCGGTTGTTAATCCCTGCATCCGCGAATATCGCCGATGGGTTTCCACAGCTATGGATGCGTCTCTTAAACGGATCATATCCTCGTATACCCAGGAACTCAACGATCGGATGCGTACAATTGGATTTAAGGGCGAGGTCGGAATGTTGAATTCAAGTGGTGGCGTCTCCAGCGCGGCTGAGATTTCAGCCCGACCGCTCTATTCAATCGATTCCGGCCCCGCTCTGGCTCCGATTGCCGGTCGAAGAATATCGGTGGAAGATCTGCATGATAACAATGTTGTCATTCTTGATATGGGAGGCACATCCTTTGATGTCAGCTGCGTTCTGGGCGGTGAAGTGTCAGTAACCCGTGAAGCAAAAATCGGTTGGGAAATTCCCGGTATATCACGAGTCAACGTTCACAGTATCGGTGCCGGCGGTGGAAGTATAGCATGGGTTGATTCCGGAGGAATGTGCCGCGTCGGCCCTGAAAGCGCCGGTTCGAATCCTGGTCCCGCATGTTATAACTGGGGTGGTACCAATGCAACGGTTACGGACGCCAATGTCATTCTAGGCTACCTTGATCCAGAATATTTTAATGCCGGAAGAATGATCCTCCGTAAGGATCTGGCAGAAAAAGCCATCAAAAAGCATGTCGCAGATCCTATGGGACTGAGTGTCGAAGAGGCTGCATTCACGATCTGGACAACGGTTAATGCCAATATGGTGGCGGCAATCAAAGAGATTACCATATGGCAGGGAATTGATCCCAGAGAGTTTGTGATGGTCTCCGGTGGCGGTGCCTGCGGTGTTCACTCTATTGCGCTTGCAGAGGGTCTTGAGATGAGAAAGATGCTTATTCCCAAGACGGCGGGCGCTCTCAGTGCAAGCGGTGGTATTTTCTCTAACCTCGTTGCCGAAAATAGCCGAAGTCTCTATACCGAAACAAGGGAATTTGACTACACAAAGGTCAATGAAATTCTGCAGGAACTCGGTCGGGAAGCAACCGATTTCTTCAATCGCAACAATATTTCCGAAGAGAACCGTGACTATCGCTTCTATATGGAGGGCCGGTATCCTTTCCAGGTATGGGAGATTCCGATCAGGATCGATTCATATCTGAAAGAGGGATTTATTATTGATGAGGACAGCGTCAAAAAAATGATTGACAGCTTCCATCGGGAGCATGAAAGGATGTTTGCCGTTAAAGAAGAAGATACTTATGTCGAGTGTATATTCTGGCGATGCGAGGCGGTCGGTAAGAGATCTGAGATTTCGGCAAATCTGAAAACAGCTACGGTGAAATCAGACGAAGAGCCTGATGCAAAAGCCCTCAGAGGAACAAGAAAAGCCTATTTCAGAAGTTTGGGTGGTATGGTTGATACAAAAATCTACCATGGTGATTCTCTGAAGTATGGGAATAAGATCATCGGACCGGCAGTGATCGAGGAGGATACAACCACAATAACCATTCTCCCTGGTTACGAGACGGAAATTACAAAGTTCGGAACCTATTTCATTAAACAGGTATAGAAATCAGAGATTACGTGCTTTGCCGGCTTCCCCAAGAACCGGCAAAGCTTTATTTACCAACACGACCTTGTGAAATACAACAAACCTTTTTCTGGGTAAGGTACCACCACCTCTATATCGTATTTTCACTATGGTGTCGTTGTATAAATGGTGATGCGAGAACGTTAAGACCTGATTAGTAGTTGTTTCTTGAGAGTTGTTATGGCGAAGATTCTTTCAAGGAGTTTCGCTGAGGGAAAGTGAAAAAACACGCGCGCAGAACTACTTCGGTTCGTATTGCCGCTTACATGTAATAATAGGAGAACTATAATGGAAGAAAGCAGAGATGTGAATGTCAACGTAAAAATAGGGGATGCGGGAGCAGCCGGCTGGTTAGCCTATTCTATCGCTACTTGGATTGCGTGGCCGTCACTGTGCGGCTTTGTCAACGGAAAAGCTCTTCTCTTAATGGCCGCGGTTTCACTGGCCTGCACTATTCCCTATCTGGCTGCTGCAATTACGCAGCTAAAGCTGAATAATGTAGCCGGCGGTGTAACGTGGATGTATTTCGGGGCGTTCTTTGCGTTTTGTTCGTCTATTACGTATGCCATCAGTTATTTTGCCCCTATCTATGGCTGGGAACTCGATGCGAGGGTGCTTGGCTATGAATGGGCCGTTCTGGCTATCGTATTGATCATGACGACTCCGATCTTTCTGAAATACTCACCTGCGGCGGCTTCCATATCCGTGATAGGAGCTGATATCGGACTGGCGACGCTTGCTCTTATTTATTGGGGGGTTGGTGGACTTGCCCTTATTAGCGGATGGGCTTTCTTTGTGGCCGGTCTCTTCGGTATTGTCATGGCAGCCGGAGGGATATTGGAGGGCGCCGGCATGAAGTTTCCCATGGGAAAACCGCTCATCAAATAAAGATAGCATTTGATCGATACTAGCTTGGATTGTCTTTAGAGGCAATCCAAGTTTTTTATTATTAGAGAACAGAGATATCATCGTCCTCTATACATTACACAATTTTCCGGTTTTGCTTTCACTGATAATATACCGGTTTTTTCATAAAGCTTTCTGCCTTCTAACTAATGGGGAAATCTTGGCTTGTCACCTATCATCATTTATATATTTTTCAAAGATGGACTCTACCTTCCAAGTTCGATGGCGTTTCACAAAAAATTAGATCATGAGATATCCTTTTTCCAATATACTTACAACACCTTCGGTCACAGCGATGTTTCTTGAAAAACACTATAATTTTCTATATGGTTGTTGTTTTTAAGGATCGCATATCAGTGAAACAAAAAACAATAACAAAACAGCAGCTTATCCATGAAAATGATGAGTTACGCCTCCAGATCGATCAGTTAAAAGCGGCACAGCAGCATAATATAGAGATAGAGAAGGCGCTTTCCCGAAGAGACAAAATCCTTGAAGCGACCGGATATCTGGCAGATCATATACTGAAGACAGGTAATCTTGATCAGGGGCTTCAAAAAGGTCTTCAATGCCTCGGAGATTCAACTGGTGTCAGTCGTGTTTATATTTTTCAAAACAGCACTGATATCGATGGGCTGCTCCTCATGAGCCAGTCTTATGAATGGGCCTCACCAAATACGAATTCTCTGATAGATAATCCTACATTGCAAAACGTTCCTTACGCCACCGATACCAGACGAGCGAAAATGAAGGACCTTCTTTCAAAGGGAAATGTTTATTCCGGACAAACCCCTTTCTTTTCAGAAGAAGAACGATCATCACTCGAATCTCAGAGCATTCTTGCCATAGCAGTATTTCCGATCTTTGTTGAAAACAAATGGTGGGGGTTTATTGGCTTTGACGACTGCGAAACTCCTCGTATATGGTCACCAGCAGAGATAGGAGCCTTAAAAATTGCTGCGGGAACCATTGGATCGGCCATACAGAGGGAAAAAGCTCAAAAAGCCCTCTTACGGGAACAATTTAATTTGGAGGTTAAAGTCAGGGAGCGAACCTCCCTTTTGACAAATGTTAACCTCCAGTTGCAACAGGAGATAGAAGAAAAAAAAGAAATAGAAACGAGATTGCAAAAAAACAAAGAGTGGCTGGACCTTGCTCTCAGCGCCTCTAATACAGGGTTATGGGACTGGGATGTTAAAACCGGTAAAGTCGTAGCAAATGAGTGGTACTACAGTATGCTCGGCCTTAATCCTGACATGGATCCTCACAGTTTTAAATTTTTTGAGTCACTGCTTCATCCGAATGATCGAGATAAAACAATCCGTTCAATAAACCGACACATAGAAAAAAATCGAAGTGGGTATGAACTCGAATTCCGTCTTAGAACTAAGACAGGCAACTGGATTTGGGTATTGGATAAAGGCAAGGTTGTTGAACGGGATGCGATAGGAAACCCACTTCGCGTGGTAGGAACACATTCGAACATCACTATCCGTCGAGAGATAGAAGAAGCTCTCAGAAAAAGTGAAGAGCGCTTTCAACTTGCGCTGGAAGCGGCTAATGATGGCATCTGGGATTGGAATGTCACGACGGGCAAAGTATTCGCAAACCCCAGTTATTATACCATGTTGGGATTCTCTCCCGAACTGAATCCCTCGTCATTCGATGAGTTTGAAACCTGGATTCATCCGGAAGAAAGAGAGCGTATCGTTTCGACAATTCAATCATCCATCCGGAGCAAAAAGGGCCGCTATGAACTAGAATTCCGTATGGGATCGGCAATCGAAGGCTGGCACTGGATCCTCGATAAAGCCAAGGTTGTTGAACGGGATGCGGCGGGAAACCCGCTTCGCGTGGTAGGAACACATTCGAACATCACTCATCGGAAAAAAACCGAAGAAATTCTCAATAAACGGGATCATGATCTGAAAATTAACGCTCAAAAACTTGAAGATGTTAATACAGCACTGAAGGTCCTCCTTAAAAACAACGAAGATGATAAGAAGAGACTCGAGGATACTATTCTTGTCAACGTCAAAGAGCTGATCATACCCTATATAGAACGACTTAAGAACAGCACAATCAATGGAAGGCAGCTTTCTTTCGTTGAAATCCTAGAGACTAATCTGAATAATATTATATCTCCCTTTTTGAAAAATATCTCTCTCAACTATTCTACTCTTACTCCCCGGGAAATCCAGGTTGCTAATCTTGTTAAGGAAGGAAAGACAACAAAGGAAATAGCTCAGGCGTTCAGCATTTCAACTGATGCTGTTGACTTCCATCGAAAGACACTCAGGACCAAACTAGGCCTGAGGAATAAGAAGGTTAATTTACGATCATACCTGCTTTCTCTTACCTGATAAAATGATCACAACCCTCAGATGAGATGCATATTCTTGTATTTCCCGGAGGTATTTTGTTATAGTAGCCGTATTGTACTAAGTAACTTTTGCAGGCACAACACCTTATAAAAATCATCAACAAGAAATACGGCAGTATTTGAAAACCACATCTTGTGAAATATGGAAGGTTAATTAGATGAGGAATGGGGAAATATGTTGGAATGCAAGAAAGATCTTTTATTGAACATGAGCTAGACATTCATATTAGAATACCTCTCTACGATCTACCGTCGTAGACGATGACTGGGGTTCGGGAATAAAAACAGAAGGGAGTCTCATATTGTTTTACAAGAAAGAAGATGGTGGTTACAGGCAATTATTGCCGGGGATAGAGTTGAAGACCCTCGCATACGGAGAAAAAACCCTTTTGGGGGAATTCAGGCTGAAAGCACAGAGCATTTTGCCCAAGCACTCTCATATCTACGAGCAAACGGGTTATCTGGTGGAGGGCAGGATGAGATTTAACGTCGGGGAACACACATTCGTGGCAGAGCCGGGAGACAGTTGGTGCATTCCGGGTAATACCGATCACAGCGCGGAGGTATTGGAAGACTCTTTGGCAATCGAGGTCTTCTCTCCCGTCCGGGAAGATTATCTTCCTGAGAAACAGGGATAACACGTGATTGTTGTTCTCAGCCGGTATCTAGAGATGAAGAAAAGACAAGAAATATGATGAATATCTCTGTCATTCTCGCCCATCCCGATGAGGGAAGTTTCAACCATGCCATCGCGAAAACGGCGGTTGAACAGATCGAAGACAACGGACATACGGCCTTTTTCCACGATCTCTATAAGGAGGGATTCGATCCGCTCCTGCCGAGCGAAGAGATCCCTCAAGGTGCTCGGGTGCCGTCGGTCATTGATCAGCATTGCCGGGAAATAACCGAGGCGGACGGTATCATCATTGTGCATCCGAACTGGTGGGGTCAACCGCCCGCCATATTGAAGGGTTGGGTGGACAGGATAATCCGACCGGGCATCGCCTATGAGTTTCTGGAAGGTGATTCCGGAGAAGGGATACCGAAGGGGCTGCTCAAAGCCAAAGCGGCCATCGTGTACAATACATCCAATACCGAAATGGAGAGGGAAAAGAAGGCCTTTGGTGATCCCCTTGAGACAATCTGGAAAAATTGCATCTTCGGTCTTTGCGGTGTTACTCACTTCTACCGTCACATGTTCGGCATTATTGTCACCAGTACGGAGGATCAGCGCAAAGAATGGCTTGATGAAATACGGAACGATATGGATACATTCTTTCCGAAAGAAAGAGATACGAAATAACAAACATAAGTTACAACCCGCAACATATTGATACCAACCTCGAATAATAAACGAGATAATAGAGGAGAATCTTAAAAAGGATGAATCGCAACGTATATCTTTCCCTAATCGAAGATAACCACCTTATCCATTATATGAATCTTTCCCATGATCCCGACCTGATCGACACGATGGGCTGGCGTCCTTTCGAGATTGATGAAAAGGACAGGTTTTTAAGTGCAACCGAAGTTCTGACCCTGCCCTATTGCGGTGACGACCAGTTGATCACATTCAGCATTATCACTATCAAGGGTGACTTCCCGATCGGGTATGTGACCCTGAAAGGGATAAATTACGATGAAGCAAGCGCCGAAATCGGCATTGCTGTCATGGACAGTGAGTACCGCGGCATCGGGTACGGTTCCGAAGCTCTTGCCCTTGCGATCGATTACGCATTTAAAAATTTACCGATAGGCACCATCGGTCTCAGCGTATTCCCCTCCAACACCAGAGCGATCAGAGCGTTTGAGAAGGTGGGATTCGAAACGGCTGATGTCTTGGAGAACACCTGGACGATGCCGGATGGCGAACAACGCGATATGCTCCTCATGGAACTAAAAAGAGAAGATTGGAAGTCAGAAGGTCAAGAGGATATTGAAGAGACGGATTGAGACCGAAACATCGAGAACCGCCGAATGGACCTGTCTGTGCCGGGCGATTTCATCCCTTGAGAAAAACCGTTATTACAAAAGCGACGACAGGATTGCCCTGTCCCTTCTGCCCGGCTTTCTGAGGCAACTGTTCCGTATACCATTCACCGGAAGGCTCTTTCTCATGGCTGCTCCGGCAAAAGGGATCTATGAATATGTTATCGCGCGAACAAAGTATATCGATACCGTCTTCAGGCAAGCTATATCCAACCAGATTCCACAGATACTCATCTTTGGGGCAGGGTTTGATACGAGGGCGTTGCGTTTTCAGAAAGAAGCCCGCCAAACCAGGATATTTGAGCTTGATGCTCCCGCAACGCAGGAAGCAAAGATCGGCCAGTACCGGAAAAGGGCCCTTGTCATTCCTCCCAATGTGATCTTCGTTCCCATCGATTTCGACAGGGAATCACTTCCTGTGAAGCTGAGCCAGACCGGATTCAATAGTGATGAAGGGAGCCTCGTTATCCTGGAGGGGGTATTGATGTACCTGCAACCCCGATCGGTTGATCAGACATTGCAGACAATTCAGGAGTTGACCGCTGCGGGAAGCGAAATTGTCTTCGACTATATTCATGCGTCTGTTCTCCGCCACGAAAACCTCTATTACGGCGGAAACGGTATGGAGGGGTCTACGGAAAAGGCGGGTGAACGGTGGCATTTCGGCATCGAGAACGGACAGGTCGACCAGTTTCTTTCCCGGTACGGTTTTGAACTTCTTGATCACAAAGACGCAAGAGGACTGGAGGAGCTGTATTTCACAGATCCCTCCGGCCGAACCGTCGGGAGGGTAAACGGAACACACTGTCTGGCACGTGGGGTGAGAATACCCTGAATTTTTCAACTGTCGCCGGGAAGCAATGAAACAGCTGTCCCGGAGACATATTTGCATACTGGCGTGATCGCAATAGTACTCATACGAGAAGGAGATATGAAGAATGAAGAGACTGCTGTGCGGAATCTGTTTGGTATTAGCACTGTCGGGCACTCTTTGGGCCGAAGATTCAAACACCGTAGCCGTCAAGGTATTGGCAAAAACGAGTTCGAGTTGGGATGGAAATGCTTTGCCGTGCTACGCCAAAGGCACTCCGGAGATAACCATCCTGAGAATCGCCATCCCTGCAGGGGCGCGCTTGGAGATGCACGAACATCCGGTGATCAATGCGGGGGTACTGGTACGGGGCGAGCTTACCGTCATGACGGAAGATAACAAGACACTCCATCTGAAAGCCGGAGATTCAATCGTCGAGGTTGTCAATACGTGGCATTACGGTAAGAACGAAGGCACCACAGAGGCAGAGATTATCGTCTTCTATGCGGGAGTTGCGGGCACACCGATAACCATTAAAAAATAACAAAAACCCATTGAGTCTCGAAATCTATATGTTGGGGAGGAAAAGAGACGACCTGCCTCATTATTCCAATATTACGCTCAGAGAAAGAAAGGAACTTCTTATGTCAGAGATATTTCCCGAACCCATAAAAAATCTCCCCGAAGCGGATATCCCCTTGGAAGGAATAACCGCGTATCTTTCTCAATCCGATACTCACCAGATTATTTTCATGGAATTCGCGAAGGATGTTGACCTGCCCGAACATTCCCACGCCGCCCAGATCGGCATCGTGCTGGAGGGGAGGATCGACCTGATCATTGGTGGCAGGATGGAAACCTTTAGAAAGGGAGACAGATATTACATTCCCGAAGGAGTATCGCATTCGG
>Ga0209203_1001189_pt1 | contig 19663 bp, 22 predicted proteins | sample AD_UKC109_MetaG_FD_184423 | JGI IMG/M metagenome (GOLD analysis project Ga0209203, IMG submission 184423) | Active sludge microbial communities of municipal wastewater-treating anaerobic digesters from Hong Kong - AD_UKC109_MetaG (SPAdes)... | ecosystem: Engineered > Bioreactor > Anaerobic >... | reverse complement strand
GGAGAAAGCAGCCACAACCTGAGTTCCTGTTCCTTATCTACAGGACCGTTCCATTTCATTTCAAAGGAGCGCCAGTTCCAGGAAGGAACACCAGGACCTGTCTGGATAAGGGCATTGGGGTCCTGTTGAAGCATTGACTGTTCTTCAAGGGATTCCTCTTCTTCCTTCATAATCCTTGCCATCGAAGGAAGAGTGGATTTGTAAAGGCCCCTTGCCCTTGAAACTGTATCAGCAGCATTCTTTTCCATCACTGCCCTGGGTGCGCCAGCCATATCCGGCAAAACCCGGGGCATTATCCTCGCGGGCTGCTCCAGCTGAGGATATATGCCACAGCGGATCTGATTCACCATAAACGGGATAGCAAGGACAAGAAGATAAATACCTGCCACTATTCCCCATAAAAACACTGTCCTCCTGATGAATCCTTTCGGCAAGACCTTCATGAGCGCCAGTACTGCCAGCAGATTAAGCCAGACAATCCTCGGGGCACCCGGCTCATGGTAAATCAGGCACATGGTGACAAGGCCCAGGCAGCCCCACGGCCATCCCCGCAATTTAAACAGGGCCAGTCCGATTATCAGTACAATAAAAAGATCCAGCAGGGTCCATTGCTGAAACCATGTCCCGGGAAGCACATCAATACCCCTGGCGTTTAACAGCCGCCAGCCCGGAGAGAGGTTAAGTGTTCCTTTTAGTGATAGAACATTATGGTCCCAGCCTACTGCAGGAAGAACACAGTTGCAGGCCTCGTACCTGGATTCTGCCGTCATATCAAGATTTCCGCGGCGAAGTTCCACACCCGGCTTTTTGTCCTCTCCGTGGGCGGTAATCAATTGATCAACACCGTCCACCGCAACGCGCCCAAGCATGCCTGGAGGATTCATGGCCAGGTACCACTGGCGGCTCATGGTCCCCGATATATGATCCTGCACAGTAAATCCTTTGCCGTCAAAATCCAGCCACCAGGTTCGATAAAGGTTCAATGCATCAGGGGCGGGCTCAGGATCTCCCCGCCTCAATTCCCTGAAACTTATAGTTGAATCAGGCTGCATGACATATGCAGGAAGAGATTTCCAGTTCACGGGCAAATCGGTCCGGGAGGGATCTACTGAAGTAACGCCTGTGACATTAACCATGCGCAGATGGGGGCTGGAGCGAAAAGACCAGATCTCCTGCCCGTATAATCCGGCCACAGGTCCTATTTCAGATACCGGGCCTTCAAAACGTGAATTAATATGGATCCACCAACGGCCAGGCCGTCCCTGTACAAGCAGGTCTCCTTCCGGCCCTATCCTTGCCGGCAGAGGACTTTCTATGTCTGTGGGCAGAGATCCTTTGAGAAGGACATCTTTAAGGTGTATCTCGCGCGCCTGGCCCGATACATTCAATTGGATGCGATTAATAACCTGCATCGGGATATTATCTTCAATCAGTCTGAAAATACGGGTCTCAAGCACGTCCTCACTGCTCACAATTTTCTCACGTTTTTGAAGCCAGAGCCGGCCGTCTTTGTCGAGTACCGGAAATTCAACTTCATGGCCGTTCATTTTAAGATGCACAAGACCGGACGAAGGAGGAATATGGATCGACTCGGGCATTGTGGCCCATTTAAAACCTCCCTTAACCGTGTGCTCACCCGGCGTCAGAAATATGCATGGGAGGCTGGCACGTCCTACAACAGGCGCATCATCACCGTCAACCTCTACGTCCAGGGGCCATACATCCTGATCACCTGGAAGCGGGACCCATGACTCTGCAAAGACAAGCCATTCCTGTTTAAAGAGGCCCCTGTCCGAATCAACGGTCAACTCAATACGGGTGGGCCATACACATTGATATGCCCTTCCGTCATTGAAATGGGTCGGACAAAGCTTCTCTTCAAGACCATGAAGGACCCAGGGCTTCCACCTTGCCAGTTCAGGAGGGATGTCGGTTCCGTTGAAACCTGCAGAACACGGCAGACCGATCATAATAACAACGGCCAGTATTGATAGGACAATAAGACTTCTTAAAGCATAACGCAACATAAGCAGTCCTCCTGTGTAAGATGTGGCTTGCCCAGGTATTATCCAGAGCTACTCTCCTCAGTTTCTTGCCTGAGTAACGTCATTTACCATGAACGTTTATAAGGCAAAATCAAGCTGAGGCTTACAGAAATTGACTATACATCAATTATCTCCAGTCCCAAAAACTTCGACATTGGATCAAAATCCCTGTCGTCATGCAGCAATGGAAGATTATAGTGGATACAGAACGTGCCAATCATAACGTCTATTGTTTTTCTTACTGTAACGCCTTTTTTTCTCAAAAACCTGTAATTCATTGCACTTTCTATGGCAAGTTCCTGACCGCCCATTGGCATGACAGGAAATCTCAAAAGAATATCCTTTGCAATCCTGAAATCCTTATCTTTCTGAAACCCCTGAAGCACTTCTGCCAGGATGAAATCGCCGATAGTTATGGGGATATTCCCCAGTGAAGAATCCAGCCAGTCAGTTTTGGCTGTCAAATTGCCGTTGAAATAGTCGATCCAGACGGATGAATCAACGAGGATCATTTATCTAACCTCATTTCATCAAGGTTTCCGGACCATTTGAGCTTCCCCCGGAAATCCTTTAATCGTTTCTGCCCCTTTAACTGCACCAGTAATTTAAGCCCCTCTTCTATAGCGCCCTTTTTTGTTGTAAGTCCTGACGCCTCGAGAGCGGATTTCATCAGGTCATCGTCGATAACCACATTCGTTCTCATCGTCCATCCCCTTTGTGTATTAATTCACGGAATTATACACATTAAAAAGAATGAAGTAAATAATAAACAATTATAATTTTAAAACATTTTGAGCCGTGTTTCTTCTGGAGATTAAGATCAAAAGCCAAAAGCAGACTTAATTCATTTACTGATTATTAGTATTTGTGGTAATTTGCCTATGCAAAAAACGGATTGCGAGGATTTCGCCGGCCCCACCGCCCGCAATCGGAATACTGTTGTAAATGATAGAATACAGATTAGAGTGAATCCAAACAAACAAGGAGATGGTTCAAGCCATGTATGATACGACACCAGACCACAGACCGTTATTCCTGGCAATTACCTGCTTTCTGCTTTATGCTCAGCTGTTCATGGGATTACCCGTTGTAAAAGCCGCTCCCAGTGTGGTCACAACAATAGCGGTGAGTGGTTACCCCATAGACGCGGGCGTCAACCCCGTCACAAACCGCATCTACGTGGCCAAAACTATCCAGGATTCCGTGGCCGTCATCAACGGTTCAACTAACACGGTGACAGAGACTGTACCAGCAGGTGACGCACCCTATGGCGTCGACGTCAACCCTGACACTAACACCATCTATGTGGCCAACAGAGACGACAACACCGTTTCCGTTATCGACGGCTCCACCAACACTGTAACAGCCACCGTGGCGGTTGGAAATTATCCTGTGGCCATAGACGTCAACCCCGTCACAAACCGCATCTATGTTGTGAACGAGGATGCCAATTCCGTCTCCGTGATAAACGGCGCAAACAACACGGTCACCGCTACCGTGCCGGTAGGCAGCCACCCCACTGGCATCGCCGTCAACCCGGCCACTAACCTCATCTACGTGGCCAACAGGAACAGCAACAACGTTTCCGTTATCAATGGCTCTACCAACACTGTAACAGCTACCGTGGCGGTTGGAGACGGTCCCGAGGGAATCGACGTCAACCCCGTCACAAACCGCATTTACGTGGCCAACCAGTGGCAGTATACCGTTTCCGTCATTGACGGATCGACCAACACGGTTACCGCCACAGTGACGCTCGCAAACATGAACAACCAAGGCGTCGGCGTCAACCCGGCCACCAACCGCATTTACGTATCGAGTTTCTACAACGGCAGGGTGAATGTCATAGACGGCTCGTCCAACACCGTTATAGCAAATCTGGGGGTTGGATCAGGGTCATGGGGGGTCGGGGTCAACCCCGACACCTGCCACATCTATGTGGGCAAATCCAGCAGCAACTCGGTATCGGTTATATACGATCCCTTCATCATCACCGCCTCTGCCAGCTCGGGCGGGAGCATCAGCCCCTCCGGGCAGGTTGGCGTAAATCCCGGGGAGGACCGGTCCTTCATCATAACCCCGGATGCAGGCAATCACATAACCCAGGTCTTTGCAGACGGTTTCTACCAGGGAACTCCGACCAGCTATACTTTTTCCGATGTCGTAAGCGACCACACCATCAGCGCTCATTTTGCCCTCAACACATACACCATCAGCACCTCGGTATCGGGCGGGCACGGCAGCATCCAGGGAACGCAGGTCGTGAATCACGGGAGCAGCACCAGCGTCACAATCACTCCCGATAACGGCTACCACATCGCCAGCATCACCGACAACTCGACACCCCAGGCAGTGGCCAACCCTTACGTCATCAACAACATCACTGCCAACCACAACGTTGTGGTGACCTTCGCCATAAACACCTATGACGTGAACGCCTCGGTCTATTTCACCGGCCATGGTAGTGTGGCTCCAGAATCCCAGACAGTAAATTACGGCGCTGACGCCACTATTGATATTATACCTGATGCCGGATACTACATCTCCTATATCACCGACAACGGGGCTACAGTTGCAATCGCAGATCCATACGTTATCTCGGGCGTCTCAGCCGATCACAACATTGTGGTTACATTCGCTATAAGCACCTTCAGCGTGGACGCATCTGTGGACGGAGATCACGGCAGTATTGACCCCGTAACGCAGACGGTAGACTACGGCACTGATGCTGTCATAGACATTATCCCGGATGCAGGCTATCAAATCGCGACCATTACCGACAACGGTGCATCTCAGCCTGTTGCTGATCCCTATGTCATCTCCAATGTCACTGCCAATCACAACGTTGTGGTGACATTCGCTATAAACACCTTCAGCGTGGACGCATCAGTTGACGGAGGTCATGGCAGTATAGACCCCGCATCCCAGACGGTGAACAGCGGCACTGATGCTGTCATAGACATTATTCCTGATATTGGCTACCACATCGCTTCCATTAACGACAACGGGAAGTGGCGGGACATCACCGACCCATACCTGATCTCAGGCGTAACCGCCAATCACACCGTAGTAATAACCTTTGCTATAGACACCTTCAGCGTGGATGCATCTGTGGACGGAGGCTACGGCAGTATTGACCCCGTAACGCAGACGGTAGACTACGGCACTGATGCTGTCATAGACATTTTTCCGGATACCGGCTATCACATTGCTTCCATAACTGATAACGGCGCAGCCAAGACCATAGCTGACCCCTACGTCATCTACAACATCACTGCCAATCATACCGTTGTGGTGACCTTTGCTATAGAAACCTTCAGCGTGGACGCCTTTGTGGGCAGAGGCCAAGGCAGTGTGGATCCGGTATCGCAGACGGCAGAATACGGTGCTGATGCTGTTGTAAACATTATCCCGGATGCAGACTATCGCATATCTTCCATTTACGACAACGGCACTCGCGTTGACATTGCCAATCCATACGTGATCCCGGGCGTCACCGAAGATCATACTGTGACTGTAAACTTTGCACGTCCGGCTTATGTGCCGTATAACTTATTATTACTCTACGAGGAGACCACACCGGTAAGTGAATAGAAGCAGTAACTATCCCTTTTGATGAAAAAACAAACACAAAGGCAGATATGTATCTACAAAATTCGAATAACTTTTCAATCAGGGCAGAAAGACAGGGCCCTCCCCATCTGACAAAATTGAGTTTTCCCATGCTGTACGGGAAATATTCTTCAATAAAAACACCCGAGTATGAGTTTATTTTCAATTTAAACGGAGAGATTAGATTTATCAAGGGTATCAGTGTAGGTTGGCCTCATCCTGCGGAGCTGCTGAAACGCACGGCTGGAAATGACTGGGTCTATTATACTGTTGGTGACCAGAGTGGTGACCAGGGGATTATCTCCTGGGTTGGTGAATATTATCTGCCCTGTCTGCCGTACCCCAGTAATCCGATCTGGGAAATTGACTACTTTTCAAACCCTGTAATTATGAATGCCTTTGCTGCCTGGTCTCAGCTTTATGCGAATCTTTACGGCGCTCAGGACAAAAGACTTCATCCCAAAGAAAAAAAACTGGTTGAAAACATACTGCTGAATAATGACAATATATTATTTGAGCGTTCACAGAAATTACACTCCATATTAGGAGAGCGTATTACAGTTCTTCCTCCTGATACCCGGCATGTTGACTATGAAGTTATACCAATAAACATTTCAGACGGATGTCTGTATCACTGCAGGTTCTGCTGTGTAAAATCAGCGCAGCAATACCGGACTCGATCAGAAAGTGATATTTCGAACCAGATCCGGGAATTAAAAGCCCTTTTTGATCGCAATCTGGAAAATTACAATGGCCTGTTTCTGGGAAATCATGATGCGCTTGAGGCAGGAGAAGAATTGCTTTTAACCACGGTTTCCAGGGCATTCGATGAATTTGGCTTTAAAACGCACACGATCACTCCTTCCCTCTTCCTGTTTGGAAGCGTTCATTCATTTCTAAAAGCGAAATCCCGGTTATTTGATAAATTTAATACCCTCCCCTTTTCTACTTATATAAACATCGGCCTCGAATCTGTCGATAAATCCACTCTTGAATATATCGGCAAACCAGTGAATGAATCCGGGGTTCGTAAAGCATTTACGAAAATGATTGATATTAACAATACATTTAACAACATAAATGTAACAGCTAATTTTGTGATCGGAAAGGAATTGTCCTCCGATCATTATGAGTCTCTGAAAGAACTGCTTGGAAATGCTCAGTGTACCTCGCGTGACAAAGGGACTGTATATTTATCACCATTAAAAGACAGTCCCAAAAAACGTGAATTACTTCCTCTGGTAAAAGAGATAAAAAGTGCGAGTAAACTCCCTGTGTATATATATCTAATCCAGCGCCTGTGATGCCAGAAACAACGGATTCATGCACATTCAACACTAATGCGTTTTTGGGGTGGTTGATTTTGATGAATTATTATGATAATGAAAAGGGTACTTGTAAGAAGGAGGTAATTACATGCCGAGGCAAGCGAGACTAGATGCGCAAGAAAACTCCATCACATCACAATAAGTAAAATCTAGGTTGAAAAATCTTCAGGAAAGATAAATATGGTTTTTTGCACCTTAGAGCCTTTCTTTTGAAACAGAATCCATGTTCAGTAAACGGCATTGATTTTTCAAACAGATTCAGTTCAGCAGGTGCTCATTTTCCGCTGAATGCCATCCAATAGCAGGCTTGACGCCTATCAACTTATACATGTATATATAATTCATGGAAATACCTTTTCCCGGATATAGGGAAGCCGGCCGGGGCCCGTCGGTTGTTTGCATTCACGGAAGTGCAAGCTCTTCCGGTCAGTGGCGTCCCCTGATGAAAATATTGTCGGACAGATTCAGGATCATTGCCCCTGATCTCTACGGTCACGGACGAACACCTCCCTGGGGGAATCACCGCGGAATGTATGTAGATGACGAGGTTGACCTCCTTGAAACTGCTTTTAGGATGGCAGGAGACCGGTTTCACCTTATCGGTCACTCATGGGGAGGCGCAATAGCCCTTAAAGCCGCCCTGCGCCACATGTCGCGACTACTGTCGGTGGTGCTCTATGAGCCGGCGCTTTGGAGTCTGCTGGTCAACCATGACCCTTCCGGAGATGCAGCCCGGGAGATTGTCTATAACAGGGACAAGACACAGCGGTTGATGGATAAAAAGGATTTTGCAGGTGCAGGAGAGTATTTTATAGATTACTGGATTGGCCCCGGCACCTGGAAAAACTTAAGCGAGAATCGCCGTTCCGCCTTTACAGATGGTATGGTTGCAGCGAGCCCGGAATGGCACGCATCATTTATAGAGGCGACTCCCTTGAGTGCATTCGCATCCATAGACGTCCCTGCTCTACTTCTCACAGGGAAAAAATCCACGGCCCCTGCCAGGGCCATGACGACCATGCTCAGTCACACTCTACCGAACGCAAAAGTAGCGGAATTAGAGGGCATTGGCCATATGGGCCCTGTTACACACCCTGAGATAATAAACAGAGTAATTGAGGCTTTCCTTATGGATAGCAAATGAAGTTTAAGGAAATGATCAAGCGGGATGCTTTTTAATAATTTATTTAATGATATCTCAGGAGACGCTATTGATACAAAAAGGAAAGATTATCGGGAGTTTTTTTTTATGGAGTTAGACTGGTCAATAAATAAACTTACTAATTTATAAAAATAAAAGAAAATAATAGAGGAGAATATTTCTTCTGAATAAATATGTTTGATGATAATCGAAGTAAGAGAATAATATTTGTAGCCCATTGCATACTCAATCAGAATTCTATTTCGGATGGCACAGCTGATTTTCCGAGTCAGTTCCTGGAAATAATAAGAATAATAGAAAATAATCATATTGGAATAGTTCAGATGCCATGTCCGGAATTAATGTGTCTGGGATTAGATCGCAAAGATAAGAATGGTGCATCGAGAGATGTCCTGATTGAGAATACCCGTATCAGAAACATTCTGGAACTCAATATAGAAAAAGTAAATATGCTGGTAAAATCAATCATCCCTCAGATAGAAGAATATCGACAATACGGTTTTGAGATAATTGGAATAATAGGCATAAATAGGTCCCCGACTTGTGGAGTTGAATCAACTTCCATAGACAATAAGGAAGAGAAAGGTAAGGGTATATTCATTGAATTATTGTTGAATGAACTGGTTAAGAAAAATATAGCTATTAAAGCTGTGGGAGTTAAAACAAGTCAAGTAGAAGAATCTGTCAATAAAGTTAAAGAGTTAATAATTTTTTCAAAGCAAAGAAAATTATAAGGGGCAAAGATGGATTTTTGACGGGGGTAGTTATGTTTAAAATAACAAAGAATGGCGTGAATCGTCTGGATATTGAATTTGGTGGAAAGATAAACGCTGAAGAAATGAAAATTGCTTTAGATGAGCTTATCAGCAAGTCGAAGGATATTGAGAAGGGTAAAATGCTTTATGACATTGTTGATTATCATCTCCCTTCACTCAAGGCAATTGCAATTGAATTCTCTCGGCTTCCCGCAATGTTAGGGTTTTTGAAAAAATTCGACCGAGCAGTGATTTTAAGCGACAAAACCTGGCTAAAAAAAATAGGCGAACTGGAGGGCGCTTTGTTCCCGGGCCTGGAAATCAAGTCTTTCAGCAGGGATCAAAAGGCAGAAGCAGAAGCCTGGTTATCGCGTTAAACAAGTGCGGTCCGTCAAAGGCAGAATTGATCCGTAGCCCGTTCAGCCAGTCCGTTAAGTTTTAAAGGGATATTAAAATGCAAATAGTCTGGATTGCATCATTTTTTATTGTCTTAATCTGGTCAGGCATACATCCTAAAGAATATTTCACCTGGATTCTTGAGGTAGCACCCGCATTAGCAGGGTTTATTATTGTAGCTGCAACATATAAAAGATTCCGGCTTTCAACTCTGACTTATACATTGATATTGATTCATTGTATTATTTTAATGATCGGTGGCCATTATACCTATGCAGAAGTTCCGCTTTTCGACTGGATACAAGAATACTTTGAACTCGAAAGGAACAACTACGACAAAGTCGGTCATTTTGCCCAGGGCTTTATCCCGGCCATTATTGTACGGGAAATATTTATTAGGAACTCAATTATAGACAGGGTTCCCTGGCAAAATTTCATCATCGTCAGCGTCTGCCTTGCTTTGAGCGCATTTTATGAACTTATTGAATGGTGGGTGGCAGTATTGTCAGGTGAATCCGCTGAAGCTTTTTTAGGAACTCAAGGCTATGTTTGGGATACTCAATCAGACATGAGTTTAGCATTATTGGGCGCTATACTGTCATTATTAATTTTATCAAAATTACACGATAAGCAATTACGTAAAATTCGAACTTAACCGGTAAAAAAGAGACCAGGTCTTCTGTTGATTGTTATTCAGGGAAAAATCTTCTTGTTTAATAAATTAGATGGGAAGGCATGGCCTGAGAAATCCGATAAGGGTACAGAATAATGAAATCCGGAACCAAGAAAAAACAAATCGGCTATTAACATGGCGAAAGAACCAGCATCAGTTACCCCGGCGATTCGTTTCTTGCGTAAGCATGAAGTGACGTTTACGCTCCGACCTTACAAGTACGAAGAGCGGGGCGGAACAGAGGTAGCTTCACGGGAACTCGGAGTGGATGAGCACCGTGTGATCAAAACGCTTGTCATGGAGGATGAGAAGAAGACTCCCCTCATTATTCTCATGCATGGGGATCGTGAGGTTTCGACCAAAGAACTGGCCCGGACCCTGGGAGTAAAGCTGATCCAGCCCTGTGACCCGGCGACGGCAAACAGGCATACGGGTTACCTTGTCGGTGGGACGTCCCCCTTCGGGACCAGGAAACAGATCCCTGTCTATATTGAGAAAACGATTCTTGATATTCCTTTAATCATTATTAACGCCGGAAAGAAGGGTCTTCTGGCGGAGATGGCCACTGCGGATCTCCTGCGTGTCCTGAAACCCACACCGGTAAATGTTGCCAGATAGTTATGAGAATAATCAGGAAAATTTAAAGTCAAAACATCTGGTGTTTTCTGTCAGGAATATGGAGAGCACAATTTAAGGCCTTTCTCCATGAGGCACCCTAAGCATAGATGTTAATGGCAGCTGATTTCAGGTATAATCCTTTACATGAATAATATACGCATCTATCATGCCGATGACCTCGGCATTTTTGTCATTAAACTCTATTCCGAAGCCCGTCTCTTCCTCTTCATGACTTTTGTTTCTGATTGTCCTCTGTATTTCAAGGTTGCTATTTATCCCTGGCAAAGGGAACGATATACTTACCTCATCCCCGATTAGAATATCTTTCAACTTACTGTTTTCAATGGTTTTTGTAGTAAATTTAACGCCTTTCGAGCTCAGGTTTTTACTACTCCATTTAATCTGTCTTTTTCATGATTAAGATATGCGGGAATAATGCTGCTAATTCTTGGATCTTTGCGCAAATTGATTTTTTCTATTCATTTAGGAAAAGATAGAAAAGTTATTGTTGTTGGATTCGTAATAGACAGCAAAGCAGTAGCGTGAAAACCATATACCTCGCCAAAATGAACATATCTTATGATAAGATCGCTTCCTTCAGAGACCAGATACTCACTGCTTTCCCTCAGAGGTGTTTTAATTATGAGATATGATTTGGGCTCCATTCCAATAAGAAAACTTGATAGTCTTTCCTTAAGCCCTTGTAACTGTATCGATAATTTGCATCCAATTTCAATATTTAGTGAAACAACTTTTTTTGTTTCTGATTTTTCGGTTGATGCCATTTTCTGGTACCAAACGTGTCAATTGCTTTCCATAAACGAAAACATTATAGTTGTTCTCATCATGCTTCGGAAAATCTATATAAAAGTTCCTTTTCTAGATAATTTATATTAAGAGGAAATATCCGTGTCAAGGGCATTTTGAGAATTAGTAAGGGAAAACAGGTTCGTTAATCCTGATTATATTAGCACATGCTGACATTAGAAATACAATGGGTCTTTTCTTTTTTATTGCTTGGATCCTTTGCGGGATTCATGGCCGGACTGTTAGGTATCGGCGGCGGCGGAATTATGGTTCCTGTTCTGACAACACTGTTTCTTTATCAAGGTGTTCCAGTTGAAAGTGCGGTTCACCTGGCCCTGGGAACCTCAATGGCGTCGATTATCGTTACTTCTTTATCAAGTCTTCGGGCACACAACTTTGAAGGTGCTGTTATCTGGAATATTGTCAAAACAATGTCAATTGGAATCATTTCAGGCTCATTTTTAGCAACATTTATAGCGGTAAATATCAGTTCTCTCTATCTAACCATTTTCTTTTCATTGTTTATTGCCTATGTGTCAACTCAAATGTTTTTAAACAAAAAACCAAAACCAAACAGAGAACTGGCAGGCACAGGAGGGTTATTGTTTGCCGGTTCAGGTATCGGGGCCATTTCAGCACTTGTTTCAATCGGAGGAGGCTCTTTAACAGTCCCGTACCTTGTCTGGCAAAATATTGATATTAAAAAAGCAATTGGCACTTCTGCTGCAATAGGCTTACCCATTTCAATCGCTGGTACTGCCGGTTATGTCATTAACGGCTGGTCAGCCACATCAGCAGATAATTATACATTCGGCTTCGTCTATCTCCCTGCCGCATTATTAATTTCTACAGCCAGTTTTTTCACAGCACCCTATGGTGCAAGACTGGCTCACAGATTGCCGGTAGCTTCATTAAAAAAAGTTTTTGCCTTATTGTTGATTATTCTTTGCCTAAAGATGTTATCTTCGGTTTTTTAATCAGATTTTATATATTTATTTATTTATATATAATCCCAATATCCTATTGCGACTACATGTCATAATTTTTAAACACCATAGATGGATCAATATTAAAATTCATCCGAAGAAGCACGTGCCTTTTCTGAATTGATGCACAGTAGTTGTGCTTCAATTATTGTTGATAACCAATCCTGTTTACTGTATATTTAGTTTTAAAAAAGCAATTTCTTATCACCCCGGCAAGTATATAGCCCTGCTCTTATGATGAGATTGAAATCATGTCACATGCTGAAAGAAAAAGGCGAGTTTTCCGACTGTTATTTTGCCTGCTTTTTGCCACACTCGTTCCAATAGAAGTTTCCTGGAGCATGGTATCTTCGTCTCCTGAGAAGGCGGCAACATCCTTATATCAACCAGAAGTAAATATATTGATAAGCCTTTAAGGGGTTATGATGATGTGAAAGAAGGCGATTATGTTATGCTGACGGTCTCAGATTCCGGAATAGGGATTTCAGCGGACGATATGCAAAGGATATTCGAGCCGTTTTATACCAAAAAGGTTATGGGAAAAAGCGGAACAGGGCTGGGTACGGCCGTGGTGTGGAGGACAGTTAAAGATCACAGGGAGTATATTGATGTGCAAAGCCAGGAAGGAAAAGGAACTACTTTCACCCTCTATTTTCCGGTAACCATGAAAGTACTCATGGGAGAAGAAGAGGCCCTGCCGCCGAAAAATTATATGGGAAATGGTGAGTCTATTCTTGTGATAGACGATGTGGAGGAGCAGCGTGAGATTGCCTCCGGAATTTTAAGGAAGCTGGGCTACTCGGTTGAATCCGTTTCAAGTGGTGAGGAGGCAATCGAATATGTGAAAGAAAATCAGGTAGATATTTTGGTATTGGATATGATCATGGATCCTGGCATTGACGGGCTTGAGACATATAAGAGAATCCTGGAAGTGCGCCCAGGCCAAAAGGTTATTATTGCGAGCGGATTTTCAGAAACTGAACGTGTCAGAGAATCCCAGAATCTGGGTGCCGGTAAATACATCAAAAAGCCATATACCCTTGAAAAAATAGGCACCGCCGTAAGAGAAGAGTTTGACAGGAAATCAATTTAATCTGCCAGAACAGGACGAGAGTATAATCTGTCAGCCAGCCAAAGGCTGATAAAGGGCAGACAAGCAGCTACCCCCTTTGGGGCGTTCAATGCTTTTCAAGATACCCAGCTGCTTGCGGCGGAGTTGTTCGTTACAGCCTTAAAGAACCCATAAAAGTCAATAACTCAAAGAGGAGGATCCATGTACAATAACCTGTTTTCCGAAATTACAATCAAGGGGCTAACCTTGAAGAATCGTCTGACAATGGCCCCTCTTTACCTTGGCTATGCCGGTAAAGGCGGTACGGTTAGCGATATGCTGCTGGAACATTACCGTCTGATGGCCGGCAGCGGCGTAGCCATGGTTGTTGTTGAAAATGCAACAATAGATCATCCTGTTGGCAGCGGTTCCAACAGGACTTTACGTGCGGACACCGATGACAACATTGACGGATTGAGGCGGCTAGCCTCAATCATCAAACAAGAAGGCGCTCTGGCATGCCTGCAGATCAACCACGCCGGGCGTTTTGCCCAGACAACACAAGAGCCACTGGCACCATCTGCAGTGAGTACCTTCGGCCGGATGCCCAGGGCATTGGAAATTGCAGAGATCAATTATATCATTAAAAAATATGCCGAGGCCGCAGCCAGGGCAAAAATTTCAGGATTTGATATGGTTGAACTGCATGGAGGCACAGGCTATCAAATGGCCCAGTTTCTCTCCCCGCACACCAACAAACGGAATGATAAATACGGAGGGACTCCCGAAAATCGCCAGACATTTGCAATTTAGGTACTGTCGAAAGTCAAAGAGAAAGTAGATCTCTTCCCGATAGGATACCGGTTTCTGGCCGATGAATGGCTGCCTGACGGCTTGAAGCTTGAAGAGTCAGTCCAGTTCGCCAAAAGTCTTGCTCAGGCCGGAATTGATTACATTTCCGTCATGGGCGGCACATATGAATCCTTTCCCCGGCCTGAAATTGTTGAAAAATCCAAACAGGAAGGATACATGCTCAATTTGGCCGCAGAGATTCGATCACACGTAAACGTGCCAATCATTGCAGCTGGACGCATGTCTACAGGGGCGTTTGCAGAAAAGGCCATTGCTGAGGGGAAAACCGACATGATTGGTCTTGCGAGAGTACTCTGGGCCGACCCGGAATGGCCGAAAAAGGTCTATGAAGGGCGGGATGCCGATATTATCCACTGCAACCCGGACTGTGGTGATGCCTGTATGCAGATGATAGTTAAAGGCATGCCTGCACTTTGTGCAGCCTGGCCAGCAGAGAAAATGAAAAAATGGAAGGCAAAATTTGTTTAATAAGGGCATGAAAATAGCTGTTTCCTTAAATAGAGGGAATGAGTTACAGGTTATTTGGAGTTAATCGGAAGTCACAACAAAGCTTTCATTCATAATTACTGTCTTATTGACAACTATAAACAAAAAAATAATTTATGGACTTTTTTTGGTTCTCATTCTTTCAAATTTTTAGGCCTTACAAATGATTTCCAATAATAAAAAGGGTAAGCCTGAATATAAACAAAAATATGATATCAGCCGTCATCATGCCTGGGCAGCATCAGTTTTACTGGCAATATTAATAGCAGGAACAGGTTTCTTAGAACTGTCGGGCATGGGCGTAAAAGACATAATAATAGTCATAATCGGTTTCATATTAATTGCATATGGTTTAATAGCAGTGTTTTTCACATATAAATACAGATCAGCCCTTAATACTGAAGAAACCCGTCAGGAAGAGTCGAAACAAAATACGGACAAAGAAATGATTAAAGCAGATCTGGAAAAAGAAAAACTGAAACTGGAAAAAAAGAAAGCAAAAAACGAAGCAAAAAAGGCAAAAAAAGAATCTAAAAGAAACTAATGAAATTATCTCTATAAATTATCTAAAATTAAAATCGTTTTTTCATCAAAATTGCCTTTTTTATATACCGAAGACGTAATATTTAATAAAATATTCATCTTCATATATCAATTTTATTATTATTTAATATTAACAAAGGAGGAATAGATATGACAGATAAAAAAGACAAATTTGTGTGTGCTCATTGTGGTTATACGGCCGATGGCAGATTTGAAGGAGACATATGAGACATATGACCCTCTTCCAACCCTTTTCAAAAAACAAATAAATTGATGAGTAAAAAATGGAAAAAGGAATCATAATCGAAAAAAAGGGAAAGACTGCTGTAATTACCCTGAATCGGCTGGATAAGAAAAACGCCATTAATCTGCAAATCAGACAGGCCATGTGCGAGGCATGGGAAACCCTGGACAAAGACGAAAATATCTGTAGTGTCATCGTTACCGGAGGCGAGAAGGTCTTCTCCACTGGCCAGGATCTGGACGAATTGTCTGAATTCAGGAAAAAGGAGCCTATTGCAGATCTTCCTCTGAACAACACCAAAACCTTCGGGGCTGAATTCAAAAAGCCCGTGATTGCCGCTGTAAGCGGCCTCTGCCTTGGTGCCGGCTTCATCCTGACGCTGGTAGGATGTGACATTCGCGTGGCCTCCAATACCGCCATTTTCGGAATACCGGAGGTCAGGGTGGGCATACCCCTTTCCCTGGGAATTCCTCCTATCGTTGCCATGCACTTTACACCGGCAGTCGCTATGGAACTCCTGCTCCTTGGCAATAACATAACAGCCGAAGATGCATATCGAAGCGGATATGTGAACAGAGTCGTCCCGCCGGAACAACTGCTCTCTGAAGCCATGAAGTTCGCCGATCAGATCAATTCACTCAGTCCTCTTATGGTCAGGAATGTAAAAGAGGTCATGCGCTGTGTGACGGCCCCGGATCCAAAGGCCCTGGCCATGTCAAATGCTTTGTGTATGCTTGGACGTCACAGCGAAGACTACAGGGAGGGGCCAAAGGCTTTTCGGGAAAAAAGGCCGCCAGAATGGAAAGGAAGATAGACATATCATGCTCAAGACAAGAATAACTGAAATACTGGGAATCCGCCACCCCATACTCCAGGGAGGAATGGCCTGGATTACTGGATGGGAGATGGCCGCATCCGTTTGCGAGGCAGGCGGTCTTGGAACAATTGCTGCCGCCACCATGGAACCGCAGGAACTTATCGAAAGCATCCAGAATATCCGAAAGGTAACCGAAAAGCCATTTGCTGTCAATATACCCTTAAGACTCCCTACGGCCCAAAGGGCTGTGGAGATAGCCATGGAAGAACAGGTCCCTGTCATCATCTCATCAGCCGGTGACCCCCTGCTCTACGCTGAAGATATAAAACGCCGGGGCATCACGATACTTCAGGTCGCCTTTTCGGTCGATATGGTCAGGCGCTGCAATAAGTCAGGCGTGGATGGCATAATAGCTATGGGTGCTGAAGGAGGCGGAAATATAAGTCCGGCTGAAATCTCTACCCTTGTTCTAGTAAGCGAAGTTACACAGGAAACCGATCTCCCGGTTGTTGCTGCCGGAGGGATCTGCGACGGAAAAGGTCTTGCAGCAGCACTTGCCCTTGGTGCCGAAGGCATCCAGATGGGGACCCGGTTTCTGGCCACCCGCGAAGCAACACTCCATGATAACTACAAAAAGGCTATTATCGATGCCATTGATACAGATACTATCATGACAGGCCGTACAACTGGTCTCCAATTCAGAGTCCGAAAAAACTCGTTGGCTGAAAAAGTCCTGAAGATGGAAAAGGAAGGGAAACCACGGGATGAAATAGATTCTTTTACAATCGGATCCCTTAAAAAGGCGGCTATGGAGGGGGACACAAAATGGGGCTCACTCATGATGGGGCAGATCTCAGGAATGATTCAGGACATTAAACCTGTCGGTGAGATGCTTGACGAGATCGTCTCGTCGGCTTTGGAACAAATCAGGTTGCTGGGACGTTATCTTTCCTGAATACTAAATGCTGCCCGTTTACTTTTGACTCTTTTTATTATGAATAGCCATCTATCCAGTTAGTAGAATAAAAAAATCCCCTCCAGATATCGAAAAATGGCGGGACGTACGCATAACAACCCTACCAGTTGAATCATTTATTGCTTGCCAATTTAAGCAAAATTTATAATAATATAGATAGGAGGAAACAAGACATGAAACCAAATATTTTGATTGCCTTGGATGATTCTGAAAATTCTTTCAGGGCGGTTCAATACGTGGCCACCCATTTCAAAACCGAACAAATAATCACCCTTTTTAGCGTAATTCCTGACACTGAGGCCCTTTGCAAGATGAACAGCAAGGAGTTGACGCCATACTTCAAGGAGCAACAGAGCGCCTTCTGTCACCTTGAAAATAAAAAGAGGGAAATTGTCCAGCAGGCACACGAAAAAGCGAAAGAAATCCTGATAAATGCCGGTTTTCCAGAAGAAAATATTATCTCGAAAATAGCCACTCAAAAACATGGAGTTGCACGCGACATAGTAAATGAAGCCCATGATGGTCATGACATTATAATTATCGGTCGCCGCGGCCTCTCCAGCATCAAGGAGTTTCTTATGGGAAGCATCTCACATAAGGTACTCAATAAAGCCAAAAACATATCGCTGGCCATCATCGACTAACCGGATCATGAAGTAGTGCTCAGTATTTAGATCGCTTTTTCTGACTAAAAATGCAGAGATGTAATCGAAAGTAAATCCCTCTATGTGCAGTTTGCTTCACCCTTTTTCAAGAATCCTCCCGATCTAACGCAAAGATAAAATTTGATTTTGATACTTATTGGATGATAAGCCCGGCACAGGATATCTGGTAATTTTTCAGTTAGAAAAAGCCCTGCCCCTTGTAGGAGCAGATGAAGATCATAATCTCTGAGGGCTTTAAAAAAAGAAATGCTAAATGAGCTCTCTTTGTAATTTGTAAGTAGTATACATAAGCGATTGAAAGCCCGGTTGGGAATGACAGATAATGTGATTTGGATATGAATCACGGTAGATATTTATTTATCACTTTTTCATTTTTATTGGCTGCAGGAATATTCTTTCCCTATACCCCTAATGAATCTATGTCGGAAGATTCCTTTAAACAGGTAAATATTAAACAGCAGGGTTTTTGCCTGATTTCTGTTTATGACAATTACCAGGTGGATAAGGAATTGAAAAGTGCCTGGGGGTTCGCCACTGTTGTAAAAACCCCTGATGAGACCTTATTATTTGATACTGGAGGAAATTCCGAGATATTGCTTTTCAATATGAAAAAAATAAACTATCCCGCCGCAGAGCAGCGGGGTATCGTAAAAAGCATTGAACGCCCCAAGGGGCGGGGAATCGAACCCTCGTCCGCCTCTGGCGGATTGAATATTGACCCTCAATCAATTGATAAGGTAATCATTTCTCATATTCACGCAGACCATCTTGGAGGGTTAAAAGGATTTCTGGAGGAAAACAAAAACGTCACGGTATTCATCCCATCTTCTTTCCCTGATTCCATCAGGGATATGATAAAAAATCATCAAGCTGAATTTACAGATGTTTATGGCCCTCAAAAGATATCAAAAAATATCTGCAGCACTGGAAAACTTTCCGGACCTCCAAAAGAGCAATCCATAATTATCAACTCAAAAAGAGGTTTGATTATCATTACGGGCTGCGCCCATCCGGGTATCATAAGCATCATTAAAATAGGCAAAGAAGTATTTCCTGAACAAAAAATTTATTTAGTCGTGGGAGGTTTTCATCATCCTCCTGTATCTGTAGTTGAAGAGCTTAAAGAATCAGGAGTAGAAAAAATAGCACCATCTCATTGCACGGGTGATCAGGTTATAGAAGTATTCAAAAAAGAATACAGGGACAATTTTATAGAATACGGGGTTGGGAAAGCAATTGAAATTAATTGAAAAAGGACCTAATCTTGAATTGAATTCTACAAAATATTTATCCAGCTAAAATAAACATGCTGTCTATTTTGACAAGGAATAAATTACTTTCCTGGATTAAAATACCGGAATATTAACAGAATGAATCAACTTTCGATCATAATCCTGCTCTCGTGGCTGGCAGGGCTGACCGCCTTTGCAGGAGGTATACTTGCCAGGCTGGAAGGCACTGCAGAAACTGAGGGCAAACGTGAACTGATACATGGAATTGTTGCGTTCGGAGGTGGAATCCTCGTCTCTGCAATCGCATTTGCCCTGGTTCCAGATGGGATTGCGCTCCTGAACCCGACACTTCTCGCTGCTTTATTCTGCCTCGGAGGACTTTCATTCTGCGGTC
>Ga0209203_1001185_pt1 | contig 19678 bp, 20 predicted proteins | sample AD_UKC109_MetaG_FD_184423 | JGI IMG/M metagenome (GOLD analysis project Ga0209203, IMG submission 184423) | Active sludge microbial communities of municipal wastewater-treating anaerobic digesters from Hong Kong - AD_UKC109_MetaG (SPAdes)... | ecosystem: Engineered > Bioreactor > Anaerobic >... | reverse complement strand
ACATCCTTTAAACGAATCCAGTTTACACCGGATCTGCTGCCGGCCGATATTATCGGAACCCAGATCTACCGGCCGGATAATGGATCGTTTGAAGTCAACAAGGGGCCGATCTTCAATAATATCATTTTAGCCGACGAGATCAACCGGGCTCCGGCCAAGGTCCAAAGCGCCCTGCTGGAAGCCATGCAGGAACGCCAGGTCACGATCCGCGACACCACCTTCGACCTCGATGACCCGTTTCTCGTACTTGCCACCCAGAATCCCATCGAGCAGGAAGGGACCTATCCCCTCCCCGAAGCCCAGATCGACCGCTTCATGATGAAGATCAAAGTGGGGTACCCATCGGCGGAAGACGAAAAGGAGATCGTGAAGCGGGTACGGAGCGGTTTCAATCAGGACAATCCGCAGATCGTGGATATCGCCGCCCTCCGATCGGCGCGTGAAGCGCTGCAGGAGATTCACATGGAAGACAGGCTGGTCGATTATATCGTCAGGCTGGTCAGGGCCACCAGAGATCCGGGCGAATACAACCTGGATCTGGGGCACATGATCGCCTACGGCGCCTCTCCCCGGGGATCGATCTGGCTTGAAGAGGCGTCCAGGGCCCATGCATTTATAAACGGGAGGGGGTACGTGACGCCGCAGGATGTCAAATCGATGGCCCCCGATGTGCTCAGACACCGCATTATCGTAAGTTATGAGGCGGAGGCCGAAGGCAAGACCACCGACGATATCATCGGCGTATTGCTGGAGCGTATCGAGGTCCCGTAGAATGCTTTCGGACGAACAACTCAAGAAGATCCAGAAGTTCCATTTCAGAACTCGGAAGCTGGCCAGCGATCTCTTTGCGGGGCAGTATGAAAGCGCCTTTGCGGGGCAGGGACTGGAGTTTGCCGAGGTCAGGGAGTATCAGGTGGGAGACGATGTGCGGACCATCGACTGGAATGTCTCGGCCCGCTTCGGGCACCCCTTTGTGAAGGTATTTCATGAAGAGCGTGAGCTGACCGTGATGCTCCTCCTCGACCTGTCGGGATCTCACCTGTTCGGCACGAGAAAGAGGTTCAAACGGGAAATACTTGCCGAAGTGGCCGGCATGCTGGCCTTTCTTGCGATTCGAACCAACGACAAGGTGGGGGCCATTCTCTTCAGCTCGAAGGTGGAGGAGTACATTCCGCCCAAAAAGGGCGCCTCCCATGTCTGGAAGCTGATAAAAGAGATCTTTACCTATGAGCCTGCCGAGATGGGCACCAATATCAAGGATGTCCTCGACTATCTCAACCGTGTCGTGAAGCGACATGCCGTCGTCTTCCTCATATCGGACTGCATGGACAGCGGATTTGAGGCCTCTCTGGGAATCGCGGCCCGGAAACACGACCTGACCGTAATCCGCATATCCGACCCTGCGGAGGAATCACTTCCCGACGTGGGGATGGCCTATCTCCGTGATCCGGAAACCGGTCAGCTGGTATTGCTGAACACCCGGAGCAGGGCATTGAAGGAAAAATGGTCGAATGTTCGAAAGGAGCAGCGGGCCGATCTTACCCATCTCCTGAACCGGTCAGGAGTGGACCTGGTGGAAATAACGACAGACGGATCGGTATCCGAACCCCTGATTCGATTGTTTGAGCAGAGGAGAAGGCGCCGGTGAAAGGTTCCCCCACACATACCACGATCTTCCAACAATGGCTGCTGATCACGGGAATCCTCTTACTGCTACCTTTCACAGCATTCTCATCCCAATTCGGAACGGCCCTACCGAAGATCTCCGCATCCGTTGAGAAGACCACCGCCCGGGTAGGCGACCTGCTCTGGCTAAACCTGACCTACGAAATGCCCGAAGGGACAAAATTGGCCGAAAAGGCCGCCATCAAAGGTCTCGATACCGTGACGGTCGTCGAACAGACATCACAGCCCGGCACCATCAGAATACGGTTTCTGGTCGACAGGCTGGAGTCATTCAAACTCGGTCCCTTCGGTCTCACCTGCATTGACAGCAGCGGGAAGGAACACCAGATCGAAACGGACCCGATCGCCATGACAATCGAATCCAACCTGGGGAAAAAGCCGGAGGAAGCCAGCCTCAAACCGATTCAGGATATCATGCCAACCGAATCGAAATGGTTGCTGTACCTTCTGGCCGCCTGTGCGATCATCATTCTGCTCGGCGTTGTATCCGGCCTCATGTGGTGGAGCAGAAAACGGCGTACCGATACTGTCAAGGCGACGATGGAGGACCCGCCCCATGTACGGGCCGAAAAGGAGATCGCCAGACTGCTCGCCAGCGGCCTCTTTGAGAAAGGGGAGGTCAAGACATTTTATTTCTCCTTTTCAGAGACCGTACGCCGCTATATGGGAGCCATCCGGCATTTCCCGGCTGCCGAAATGACCACCGAAGAGATCCTCCGGCATGCCGCCACCCATTCGGATGATCAGGCGGTCCTGCACCTGCTCAGAGGGGCCGATCTCGTCAAATTCGCGGATGCGGTTCCAAACCCGGACCGCAAAGAAAAAGATGTGACGGCAGTCCGTGACTATATCCGTCAGACCGCTCCCGAACCGGATACCGCCTCCAACACCCGGCCTGAAACGGAGGACGTACAATGACATTCCGTCTGGCCTATCCCGAAGTGCTCGTCCTTCTGCTCCCCGTCGCCGGTTGGTTGATCTGGGCTCTCAGGCGAAAGCCCGCCGCCATCACCTATTCCATGACCTCCGTGATGTCCCGGCTGGCAGGAAGAACCGGCTGGCTGGCCGGCAGGATCCCAATGGTGATCAGAGTGGGATGTCTGGTACTGCTCGTACTTGCCGCGGCACGGCCCCAGATGTACAACGTCTCACGGGAGATCAAATCGCCCGGGGTGGACATCATGCTCTGTCTGGACGCGTCCGGCTCCATGCAGGCCCTGGACTTTACCCTGGATGACAAACCTGCATCCAGGCTGGCGGCCGTCAAAAAAGTGGTTGGTGACTTTATCAAGAAGCGAGAGACGGACCGGATCGGACTGGTGGTCTTCGGGACCCAGGCCTTCACTCAATCCCCCTTAACACTGGACAAGGGGCTCCTGATCGACCTGGTAAAGCGGATGGAAATCGGCATGGCCGGGGATAAAACGGCTATCGGATCGGCAATCGCCATCGGTGGCAAGCGCCTGAAAGACCTGAAGGCCAAATCGAAAATCCTCATTCTCCTCACGGACGGCAGGCAGACTGCGGGATCGCTCACACCGGAAGAGGCGGCCGAGGCGGCTCAGGCCCTGGGGATCAAGATCTACACCATCGGTGTAGGAGGGACAGGACCCGCGCCCTTCCCGGTGCAGACACCCTTCGGCACACAACTGATACGCCAGCCCGTCGATATGGATGAGGAAACACTGACAAAAGTCGCCGAAATCGGACACGGAGAATATTTCAGGGCGGCAGATACCAAACGATTGCAGGAGATATACGATATCATCGACCGCCAGGAGAAAACCGAGGCAACGGTAAAGGAATTCTTCCACTTCAGAGAACTGTATCCCTGGTTCCTGCTGCCGGCGCTCCTCCTGCTGATGGCGGAAATCATACTTCGTACGACCCTGTTGAGGACGATTCCATGACACTTGCGCACGCATGGGTTTTACATCTTCTCTGGATACTGCCGATCACGGGCTGTCTGCTGATCGTGCAGAGCCGCCGGCGACACAAGGCCATGGAACGCTTTGCCGATGAAGACCTGCTGGGGCGTCTGACGCCGGACAATCACAACGGCAAACGTCTTCTCAAGGGAATCCTCCTCCTATGCGCACTGGGCTTCCTGATCCTGGCCCTGGCGGGACCCCGCTGGGGGACCCACTTTCAAGAGGTAAGCCGCAGAGGGGTGGATATCATGCTTGTAGTGGACGTGTCGAAGAGCATGGAGGTGGAGGACGTCAAACCCGACCGTCTGGAGCGCGCCAGAAGGGAGATCATCGACTTTCTCAAGGTCGTCGAGGGAGATCGGGTCGGTCTGACAGCCTTTTCCGGTGTCTCGTTCGTTCAATGCCCGCTGACACTGGACTACGCAGCCCTCGAACTGTTCCTGAGCGTTCTGCAACCGGGGATCATACCGGTGCCGGGGACCGATATGGGTGCGGCCATTGAGACGGGCCTGTCGGCATTTGATTTCAAGACGGAAACGGACAAGGTCATGCTGCTGATTACCGACGGCGAAGATAACGAAGGCCGCGGTATGGAAGCCGCCCGAAAGGCAGCCGTTCAGGGTGTCAAGATCTTTGTCTTCGGTATCGGTGATCCGTCGGGGGGACCGATCCCCGCAGGGGGAGATCGAGGCGGTTTTACAAAAGACACCGAAGGCAATCTGGTCTTATCTAAACTTGATGAAAAGACCCTGCAGGAAATCGCATCCCTAACCGGTGGTGACTATGTCCGTTCGGTGGCCGGCGATCTCGATCTCGATATACTCTACTTTGACGGCATCAAACAAAAGACGAAAGATCAAACCCTCAAGAGCGGAAAAATCAAGGTACATGACGAACGGTTCTTCGTCTTCATCCTGATCGCCTTTGTGATGCTCCTTGGCGAGGCGATCCTCGACGACAAGCGACGGCCCATATCGAAGAAGCGGTTCGGATTTCTGATGGTGATAGTTTTCTGCTCCCTGTGGGCACTTCCGATATCGAAGCCTGTCTTCGCCGCCGAATCGTCGCCGGATGAACTCTATCGTCAAGGCCGGTATGAAGAAGCCGAGAAGGAATATAGCCGGCTCGACATGGATAATCCCAAGGATATTAGATACCGTTACAACCGCGGGTGTGCCGCCTTTCAGAACGGAAAATACAAGGAGGCCGCAGCCGCCTTTTCGAGCGTCCTGAAAAGGACACAGAACCCCGGGGAACACTTCAGAGCCGCCTATAATCTGGGTAACACGGCTTTCAATCAGGGGGATTTTCAATCGGCGGCAGAGTTCTTCAAACAGGCGCTCATCGACGATCCGGCCAGTGAAACCGCTCGGTACAACCTCGAGCTGTCCCTGCGGTCACTGGAAAAGATGAAACAAAAAGAGTCAGAATCATCGCAGTCTTCTTCCGAAAATGACGGCGGACAGAAAGGAGAAGACAAGGGAAAGGAAAACAAGAAAGAGAAAAAGAACGGCCAATCTCCCGATAATGCAAAACCGGGAAAGGATACACCGCCCGATGCAAATCAGAACCAGAAACAACAAGAGAAATCCGATACGAATCAGGATCAGGGATCGGCACAAAAGGAAAAACCCGGAAAGGGTACGGAGGAAAACCTTTCCGGAGATTTGAAACCGCGTCAGGAGCTTTCACAGATGAAGGAAAAGAAAGCACCCTCCACCGATGACAGATCCGCCACCGATAAAAAGAAGGCGGAAGCCCTGTTTGATAATGTCCAGGAGAATCCATCGGACAGTATGCGGTTTATGATTCCCGAAGAGAGCCGGCGGGGAGCCGCTTCGGGAAAGGACTGGTAGCATGAAAAGAATCACTATGACAATCGTCTTGGTACTGTCCTGCCTTCTTGCTTCCGCGTCAGGAGCGGCGCAGGTCGGCGTTACGCTCTCCCTGGAGCGCAGCGAGGCGACCCCGATAGACACCATCCGCATGGAAGTCAAGGTTTCCGGCACCCGCAGCGGGGATACGGCTCCCGTCATCCACGGGTTAGAATCCTTCCAGGTGACGCAGGGAGGAACATCCAGCAGGGTCGAGATCGTCAATGGCAAAATGAGTTCGGGGATCGACTACTCCTATTTTATTCAACCGCGGAAAACGGGTGTATTCACGATCGGTCCGGCCGAGATAGAGGTGGACGGAAACAGGGCGAAGAGCAACACGGTGACACTCGACGTGAAAGAAATCTCTCAAGAGCCTGGATCCAACCGCGGTCCTGTCTTCATCGAGGCCTCCATCTCATCGGAAGAGGTATATGTCGAGGAACAGGCAATGTACACGATCAAGCTGTATTACCGGGTCGGCATCGACGACCTCTCCCTGAAACTGCCGGAGATCGATCACATCGTATTCAAGCAACTCGGCCGTCCGAGCGAATATCAGACCACCTGCGGAGGGAAGGCGTATCAAGTCCTGGAGGTCCGACACTCCCTTCTGGCCTCACAGGCCGGCGAGTACGCCATCTGGTCAAGCTCAATGCGGATGACTGTCAGACAATCCGGAGGACACTCCCCCTTCTCATTTTTATCCGGCCGACCGCTGACGCTGGCAACCGATCCCGTGGTATTGAAGGTCCGCGATCTCCCCGAAAAAGGAAAGCCGACAGGTTTCAGCGGACTTATCGGGGATTTTCAGATCGAATCCGGGCTGGAACCACTCAGCCTGAAGGCGGGTGAGTCCGCAACCCTGACGATCCGCATCAGCGGCAGGGGAAATGTAAACAGGATACCCGATATCGACCTCCCTGAAATGCCCTTTGCACGAACCTACAGCGATAAACCGGTCATGGAAACACAGGATGATTCCCATGGAATCGGAGGGACAAAGACCATGAAATGGGCCCTGGTCCCCGAAAAGGCAGGCCGATTCGATGTACCGCCGCTGACCGTAAGCTTTTTCAATCCCCATACGGGGGAATACACCGTCCTGAAGACACCTCTTTATACCCTGTCCGTCTCACCCGGAGAGGATCAGGCGGTCACGGTGTTTCAGGCGACCCCGAATGGCGGAAAACCGGCCGAAGGATCGGCGAAACAGGAGGTCCGGCAGGTCGGGAAAGATATTCTGCCGATCCATACGACCCTTACCACCCTGTCGGTACCCTATCGGTTTCTGTCCACCGGATGGTTTCTCTGGCTTGCCCTGTTCGGCCCCGTATCCGTGTATGTGGTGCTGCTGTGCGGATTGAGGATCTACAAAAGGTCCCCCGAACACCTCGTCCAGTTACGTTCCAGACAGGCGTACCGATCGCTACAAAAGCGGTGCCGCCGTCTTCATACCGACGGCGGAACCCTCATCGACGCCTTTACGGATTACCTGAACGACAGGTTCGACCTGTCCATCGGCGTGCTGACCGCGGATGATACTGCCAGGCTGCTGAGGGGACACGGAGCCGGTGACGATACCGTGGAAACTATACGCCGCATTATCCAGACGGTCGAAAACGCGGTCTATGCCGGAAAAGATCTGAACGGTGCTGATGCGGCGGGCGATTTGCTGGAACGTGTCAAGACGCTGGAAAAGGAGATCCGATGAGTATGCGCATCCGTTTTATGACCATCCTGCTGCTCGTGTGCCTGTCGGTACCGTTTACAGCACAAGCCCAGACGAACGGCTCGGCGGAAGAAAACTTTTTCGAAGCCAACCGGGCCTATAAAAACGAAGCCTTTCAGGAAGCTATAGCCGGGTACAGCAAGCTCATCGAAAACGGCTTTGAAAACGGTCATACCTACTATAATCTCGGAAACGCCTATTTTCGTCTCGGCGAGGTCGGCAGGGCGATCCTGTCCTACGAACGGGCGCGCCTCTTTATCCCGCGTGACAGCGATCTCAACTTCAACCTTTCGCAGGCAAAGGATCAGACCCTCGATGCCGTCAGCGATTCACAGAGGTTTTCTCTGCCCGACCTCCTGGGGCTCGATCGAGTGAACCGATACGAAGTCTTCTTCGTCTTTATCATTATGAACGTGCTCTTCTTCGGAGTTCTCTGCATACGGATCTTCAACAAATCAGAGTGGACCTACTACCTATCCATCTTTCTGGCCATCTTTATCGGTATCGGCGCATGTGTCACCGCGTTGAAGTGGTACGAATCGATCACCGATGATCGCACGATCGTTATAGCCAAAGAAGTCGAGGTGCTGGCGGGTCCCGATCCGGGAGATACCATACTGTTCAAAATTCATGAAGGTGCCGTTGTTCATCATGAACGCTCAGAGGACGGGTGGACATTGCTACACCTGTCAGAAGACAAACGGGGCTGGGCGAAGTCCGATCAACTGGAACGGATCGTACAAAGAAAAATAGATAGATCTTGAATCTTCGATGAAGGAGGAAGACAAGGGATCAAATCATAACAGGGGATATCCATGAAAGGTCGAGGAGGAAGTGTACATTTCACTTTCAGGATATCCCCTGGTTGATTTAATTACTGTTCCACCGGTAGTGAAACCCTATTTCGGTATCGACAAGGCGATGAATCCGGCCCTCCCCCGTCGGAGCAGCAGCTTTATCTTTTTGTCATCATCGGCCCCTTTTACTGCTGAAAGATAATCGCCGACGGTTTTGACTTTCACACGATTGACCGCCACTATCAGGTCTCCCTGACTCACTCCGGCAGTATCGGCCTTACTTCCCCGTGCTACTTCAACGACAATGACACCACTCGTATCCTCATCATACCCAAAGCGTTGTGCAACATCCGGCGACATATCGGCAACCCTGATCCCCAGATTATCGCTCTCGTTCATCGACTTTTTCGCAATCACCTCATCGTCGGTCCGTTTCGCAACTTCAACAAAGATATCTTTTTTGTCGCCGTCTCTCAGGACGGTTATGCGGGTACGTTTTCCGACGGGAAGATTCGCTATCTTACTGGAGAGAGCATGGCCCGAATCGACATCCTTTCCATCGATGGAAATAATCACGTCTTCGGCTTTGATGCCTCCCTTATCGGCGGGACTGTTCTCATAGACCTCGGTGACGAGTACACCCTTCCGGTCTTTCATACCGTAGTAGTCTCCCAGTTCTTCCGTCAAATCCTGAATACCGACACCCAGCCAGGCACGCGTGACTTCACCATTGTTCTTGAGCTGTTCGACGATCCCCTTGGCGAGGTTAACGGGAATGGCGAATCCGATCCCCTGTCCACCGGCAACGATCGCCGTATTGATACCGATCACCTCACCCTTCATGTTGATGAGGGGACCACCGCTGTTTCCCGGATTGATCGAAGCGTCTGTCTGGATGAAATCATCGTAGGGACCTGCCCCGATAACCCGCCCTTTCGCGCTGACGATGCCCGCCGTCACCGTCTGCTCCAGTCCGAAGGGACTGCCGATTGCGACGACCCAGTCACCGACCGAGAGACCATCGGAATCACCGATAGGAAGCGGTTCGAGGTCCTTTGAATCCTTGATCCTCACGAGGGCCAGATCCGTTTTGGGGTCCCTGCCGACCAGTTCCGCGTCATATTCCTTCTTGTTGCTCAACGTAACGACTATCGTGTCGGCTCCGTCAACAACATGATTATTCGTCACGATATACCCGTTATCGTCGATGATAAACCCCGAACCAAGACCACGCTGTTTGGGGGCGGGGTGGTTGTCTCCGCGTGGAAAGGGACCGAAAAAATCTTCAAAGGGATTTCTTCCCCCGAAGGGATTCCGTCCCTGGAAGGGATTTTCGCGTGAGAAATGAGATATTTCTTCGCTTTCATTCATACTCTTTTCGACACGGATGTTCACCACGCCGTTCTTCACCTGTTTCGCGAGAACGCTAAAATTGGCCGGGGCCAGGTAGCTTCCCGTATCCTGCGATGCGGCCGGCAGTTGCGTGACCGCACCGGCCATAAGCCCTACTGCGAAAATGGCCGCTATGATAAGTGCCTTCCTCTTCAATGTCTTCATGTGTTACCTCCCATGATGTATTGTTGTAAGCCGGATAACTGTTTTGTTTTATCCACGGCCATACAATACACACGGAAGTTTACGGCAAGATGACCCGAAGATTACCAATTTGTAATGTTGGGGAAACTGACTGAGGACTAAAGGGTAACGGTAAAGGTGCTCCCTTTTCCCGGTTCGCTTTCTACGGCTATGTCGCCACCGTGGGCCCTTGCGATGGCTCGGGCGAGGCTGAGTCCGAGCCCCGTCCCTTCCGTCGACCTGCTCTCGTCACCGCGATAAAAGCGTTCGAAGATATGGGTACGTTCTGCCTCCGCAATTCCCGTACCCGTGTCACACACCTTCAGAACGGTTGCCGTATCATCCTGTTTTTCCAGGATGATAGTCACCGCTCCGCCGGAGGGAGTATATTTGATGGCATTATCGAGGAGATTCGAAATCAACCGCTGGAGCATCCCCGTATCACCGGTGTACGCCAGGGTCTCGGGCGTGCGGCAAGTAAGTGAGAGCTGTTTGTCTTCCGCGCTGGGACGGAAGAGTTCGCAGGCATTCTTTACAACTCCGGCGAGGTCTATCTCTGTCCTGTTCAGGTCGCCCACCCCCGCTTCAAACCGCGAGATGACAAGCATCGTACTGATCATGTCGAGAAGACGGTCGCACTCCTCAATGATACTTGCCGTCATCGTCTCGTATTCCGTAGCGCCGGGGTGCGTCGTCAGGGTGATTTCGGCGATGCCTCGAATTCTGGTAACCGGCGTCTTCAGGTCGTGGGCGATACTGTCGCTCATCTCCCGCATCCCCGTGACCAGCGTTTCGATACGGTCCAGCATTTCATTGAACGTGTTTGCCAGTTCGTCTATTTCATCCCCACGGGGTTTCACCGGGACCCGCATGTTCAGGGCATCTCTCGATATCATCTGAGCCGTCCTCGTCACCACCTCAACGCCGGAGAGGGTCTGTCTCGCCATAAGCCACCCCACCAGTGCGGCGAGGGCGATAAGAAAGGTTACCGCACCGATCAATATCCTCTTGAATACGCCCAGTACCCTGCCGTATTCCTCCATCGACTGACCGACCTGAAGAATGACACCCTGACCTATTACGGCATACAAGACCCGTATTTCATGGTCGCGATCGGGCAGGGTAATCGTCTCGAAAACCGGTACACCGCCCTGAATGAGGTCCCGTATCATCCCAACATTGATCCCGATGTCTTTCCAGTAATCCATGTTCGACGACGAGAAGACCTGCCCGTTGCTGTGAAGGAAGCGGAAGAAGACCTTTTTGACACCTCCGGCCTGGGATTCGATGATGGCCACCCGTTGACCGGCCCCCGCACCCTCGGCGGCTATCAGTGACGAAAATTTCCGCATCTGGTTCAGGAGGTCTTCGTCTGTCTGGCGCTGGATGATGTTTGTGGCGAGGAAGTACAAGAGTAAGATCGCAAGAAAGGTGATAACGGTAAAGATGCCCGTGTACCAGATGGTCAGACGAAAGGCCAGGGTGTGGTGAATATTAATCAGTCTCTTTAAGGACATACCCGACCCCGCGTATCGTATGAATCAGCTTCTCCGGGAAGCCCCTGTCTATCTTGTCTCTCAGACGACTGATACGGGCCTCCACCACATTCGTCATGGGATCGAAGTTGTAATCCCACACGTGCTCCATGATCATGGTCCGAGAAACCACTCTCCCGGCATTGCGCATGAGATATTCCAGAAGCGAAAATTCAAGGGGCTGGAGCTCTATCTTTTCGCCTCCCCGTTCGACCTCTCTCGTGATCAGATTCATGGAAAGATCCCTGAAGACGAGCCGCGTCGGTTCGGTCGCTCCGCTGGCCCGTCTGATGAGGGCCTGAATGCGGGCGAGCAATTCGGAGAAGGCGAAGGGCTTCGTCAGATAATCGTCACTCCCCTTCTGGAGTCCCCTGATCCGGTCGTCTACGGAACTCCTTGCACTGAGGACGATAACGGGGGTGGTTATCTTCGCGTCCCGCACCTTTTCTATCAGAGAAAGTCCGTCGAGTTTCGGAAGCATAATATCGATAATGGCGGCGTCGTAGGGTTCGGAGAGCGCCAGATGGAGCCCTTCCTCCCCGTCGGCCGCATGATCGATGGCATATCCCGCCGCTTCGAATCCCTTGATTATGAAGGAGGCTATCTTGATGTCATCTTCAACAAGCAGGAGCCGCATAATTTCTCCCTAACTCGAAGAGTGCGAAAGGTACGGTACATCCCTTGCATCCTTGCCGTTTTCCGGTTTTTCATTCAGTCTCCCGAATCAGAACTGCCCATCCGTTAAACAGTCTGCTGTGTCTGAGGATCCATTCATCTCCCTGCCGGGTCCTGACCTTGAAGTAGTCGATTCCCGCCTCTCGCGGGTCTCCGCTCCCCTCGTACCAGCGATCGACAATCTCCGCCACCTCCCACCGCTTTCCCCGAAAGGTAAAGGCCGTCGGGCGTTCATCGGCCTTATAGCCACTGTAGCATTCAACCTTTACGGTATCGAGACGGTGAGTCATCATACATTCAATGGTGACGGAATTCTCTCTACAATCTTCCGTCTCAGTTCATTCGGGGCCGCAACTCTGTGAAATACGTCCATCGTTTTATCGGCGCCGATGATGATAATCGTACCAAAATCGAATTGCTTTCCAATTATACCCTGCTTGACCTTGACGTCAACAATCTTCTCAAGGGGCAGGTCGAAAGAGAGCCGGTACAGGACACCGGTCTGAATGACAACCGATTCTTCACCCACGATGTAGTAGGAGGTCTTTACCTTGAAAAAAGTACATATTCCCGTGATGATCGCCAGGAGAAAAAAGATCCCTCCAATCGTCTGGTTCGCCTCTCCGCCATGGAGGATCAAGAACCCGAAAACGAGCCACAGAAGACTGCCCGTATAGACAATCCAGTGCATCCGACCCTGGTACAGGATCCTTCCTTCCGCCGGAGGTCTTTCTAATAGTTTCATGCTGCTTGCATTATCCTCGAATAACAATCATATGACATCCATGTCGAAACAGACCGGGACTGTCATCCGTTATCGCGCCCGTCTCGTTTAGGACAGCGTGTCGATTTGTTACGCGTTCTGCAGTACCTTGATGATCCGCCCTTCGATCATATCTTTCGTTTTCTCCTGATAGGCCCGCATGTGCGGCGTCTTGAGATGGCGTTCGAGCGCTTCCAGATCGCGCCATTTTTCGATGATCGTGACGACATCACCGTCCGGCTGCTGGACCGGCCATCCCGTGTCGAAGTCGACAGCGGGATAATACTCTATGCAACCCTCTTCCTGTACGACACTCGGGACCATTGCCTTGAAGATCACTACAAAGGCGTCACGATTCCCTGGTTTTATTCGTATCGTTGCGACAACAGTAATCATCTTCCTTTTCCTCCCTTTGCGGGGCGATACCCCTTTCTTATATAGTGATCTACAACCAGTTCACACGCGCCGGTTTTCGCGAAATGAGCCTTTCATACGTGACAGCCGGGTAACCCGCGACGAAAGAGACGGGAACGATATGTTTTTCCGGAATATTGAGAATCTTCTTGAATTCCGGTGAGTCGTTTACGGCGAATACAAGGAATCCGCAAAAACAGGTCCCCAGTTCCAGGGCCTCCGCCATGAGGGCCATCTGCATGGCCGCCAGTCCTGCATCGACCATCGCCGATGTGCTCAAAGCCGGGTTCAGGTGAAGGACCACAAGGGCGGGAGCATGGTAGAAGAGCCTGTCAATACCCTGCTCCATGAGTTCTTTCATCGTCTCCCAGGTGCTCACATAGAGCTTCCTTATGCGATAGTCCTGCGGAATGGGCTCTCCGGTTTGCCTGTTGCGATCAAAGGCGCGTTCTATCTCCTCCGCCTTGCGGTAGAGAAGGTCTATATTCGTGTCCCTGATCTGGGACAGTTTTTCAGGTGTATGCACCACGGTATAATTCACTCCCTGGCGGTTTCCGCCTGTGGGAGCGAAACGGCCGGCCTGTATGATCCGTTCCAGTTTCTCCCGTTCAACGGGTCTTTTTTCAAACTGTCTGATACTCCTGCGGGCTCGGAAGAACGAAAACAGATCATCCGCCTCCGGATAGTCTTCCCTCCGGGGGGCCGGTTCAAATTCTGATGCGTCGAGCATCGGTATCTCAAGGGCATCCACGGGACAGATTGCCTTGCAGTGCCCGCAACGGATGCAGTCTTCGGGATTCGCGACCCGCACCGACTGTTCTCCTTCTTCCAACACGTCTCTCACGCAGTCCGAGACACACAGACCGCAAAGGGTGCACTTCTTCTCATCTATGCGAACTGTTTCCATGGTAACCTTCTCTTCTGTATTTAAATGGCATAATCTATATATACAAGTACGCCTTGTATTGCAAATACCCGCAAGGGCGATACAGAACTGATGAGAAATCGATCTCTATTCCCTTGTTTTTTCGTTATCCGTGTATTGACAATGAGGCGCGTATGAGCGACAGTGAGGTGCGTGAAGGTCGCTCTGTTATGTGAAAGACAATTAGACCGCGCACAAAGATCAAAAAGGTGATAAAAATCTCATGACTGTTAAAAAAGACTACGATCCGCGAATGCACTCGGCGGAACACATCCTGAATCAGACAATGGTGCGCCTCTTTCAATGCGGCAGAAGCTTCAATGCCCACATAGAAAAGAAAAAATCCAAATGTGATTATCGCCTGGAGAGGGCTCCGATCGAAAAGGAGATCGCCGACATCGAACGGCGCGTCAATGACGTGATCGATATGAACCTGCCCGTCGGCGAACAATTCGTTCCCCGCAAAGAGGCCGAGGTACGGTACAACCTTTCCAAGCTACCCGATGAAGCCGGTGACCCCTTGCGCATCGTCACGATCGGTGATTACGATGCCTGCCCCTGTATCGGCCCTCATGTAGCATCGACGGGGGAAATCGGTCCCTTCCGTATCGTATCGACAAACCATGCCGACGGCGTCTTCAGGGTCCGGTTTAAACTGGAGACACCTCAGGAAAACTCGTAATATGAATTCTCACACCCGCGATTACGGTTAAAATGTGTTGACAAAAAAAGATGATCCAACTATATAAATTTCTCAATCATACCTACGGTCCGTTGGTCACGTATCAAGACGGGGGTATGAGAATATAAACAGACACTTCCTTGCTGGGGGATCGTTCAATGGCAGGACACCGGACTCTGACTCCGTGAATCAAGGTTCAAATCCTTGTCCCCCAGCCATACAATATCGAGGGATTACGTTGCTACAGAGCGTAATCCCTTTTTTTGTGCGGAGATGTTGTCCGGTTTCCGGTCGGCCTTTTTATATTTCACTGCATCAACAACGAACGATCTTCTCCCGCGGCATACTCCGTCAGCGGGGACGTCCGGCAAAATGCAGGCGACCGAGGTGAACTAGTCTGTCTATCGCCTGGACAACCAGAAATGCGCATCCGGCTACGACGATGATAGCGGCACCGGATGTGATATCATATGTGTATGAGAGCCAGAGCCCTCCGATGGTAAACACCATACCCAGCAGGATCGAGCCGATCATCATACCCGCAAGCGACTTGACGTACTTTTCGACGATGAAGGGTGGAATCGTCAAAAGGGCGATTACGAGGATCAAACCCACGACCTGAATGACCATGACGATCGTTACCGCCAGCATGCAGATCATCATGAAATACAATGTTCTGACCGGTACTCCGCGAATCCGGGCGAATTCTTCATCGTAGGACAGGGCCAGCAGGTCCTTGTAGAAAAAAACTACCAGGCCCGCGATCAGTACCGCAGCCGCGCTCATGATCCATAGATCGGAGACCGGAACAGTCAGGATGCTCCCGAAGAGATAGCTCATGAGATCCACGTTATAACCGGGAGTCAGGTCGAGCAGCACGATGCCGCAGGCCATCCCCAGGGCCCAGATGACACCGATGATGGTATCGGCACGGTGTTTCGCCTTCAGCATCACCGCCGCCATGACCGCCGCCGCCATGAGAGCGAAACCGATGGTACCCAGAAAGTAGGGCAGACTGAAGTAAAAGGCAAGGCCGATGCCCCCGTAAGCGGCATGGGCGATGCCTCCCGAAAGAAAGACGATACGGTTGACAACCACGAGGGTTCCCATAATGCCGCATATGATACTCGCCAGCAACCCGGCCATCAGAGCATGGCGCATAAAGTCATATTGAAGAATCTCAACCATGGCACCGCTACCTGTGTTCTTTGAGTACCCGATGCGGCAACCCGTGGGCGAGGAGTTCAACCGGACAGGCACCCGTCAGGGTATCCGGGTACATCATCTCAAACATATCTTCGGTGATTTCCGCTGTCCCGTGATAGTGAAGGTGTCTGTTCACACAGGCTATGGATTTTATGTAGGTGGAAATCACCATCAGGTCGTGGCTTACAACAAGGATCGTCACGTCTTCATTGAGCTTTTTGAGGAGCCGGTAAAAATCCGTCTGGCCTTTGGCATCTATGCTGGATGTGGGCTCGTCCAGGAGAAGCAGCCTGGGTTTTGTTACCATAGCTCTCGCGATGAGTACGCGCTGGCGTTGCCCTCCGGAGAGTTCATCGATTCGGGCCTCAGCGTAGGGGGCCATATCCATCTTTTCAAGGGCATCCAGCGCCTCGGATCGATCCCGTCCCGATCTCCCTTTCAGCCTCACTGCGGGTTTCAGCATACCCATCAATACGACATCCAAGGCAGTAATGGGGAAGCTCCGATTACCGTTGATCTCCTGAGGGACATATCCGATGAAGTGTGAGGCCTTGGACGCGGGCAGACCCAGGACGCGGATGTACCCCTGATCCGGTGAGAGCAACCCAAGGATCAATTTCAGTAAGGTTGTTTTCCCTCCGCCGTTGGGACCGATCACGGCAATAAAATCCCCCTGCCGGACATCGAAGTTCACCCTTTCCAGCACCGGATGACCGTTATAGGAAAAACTCATATTTCTTATTTCGACTACCGATGATTCCATTACGTTCCCTACCTGAGAACCGCCTCAAACTGCGCCGCCACAGCACGAAGATTTTCAGCCCAGTCAGCCGCGAGTGGATCCGCAAGGGCCACCCTCCCGCCGATTTCTTTTGCCACCTGGTGGGCGCTCTTCAGTGAGAACTGGGGCTGCGCGAACACCACTTTGATATTATGTTTTCTGGCATAATCGATCAAGCCTTTTAACTGGGCTGGTTTCGGCTCCTTGCCTTCAATTTCAATCGGTACCTGTCTGAGGCCGTAGGCCTGAGCAAAATATCCCCAGGCCGGATGGAAGACCATGAATTGAAGATTCTCTTCCCCGGCAAAGATGTCTCTCAGCTCTCCGTCCAGTTCAACGAGCATGGCGATAAAGGCTCGGTAATTGGCCTCGTACTGCGCCCGATGGATCGGATCGATCTCCTGAAGGTTCACCAGAATATTACGGGCCTGCACCATGACCAGAGGCGGAGAAAGCCAGACATGCGGATCAAGAATGCCATGATCATCATGTCCCGCTTTATGACCCTCTTCCTCATCATGGTGATGTCCAATCATGGGTATCTTTCGGATTCCCTGTTCGGTGTGCACGATTTTCATTGCGGGATTGGCTGACGCGATCTTTTCCAGCCAGATTTTTTCGAAGGGCACACCGATTGAAAAGTAGATGCGTGCCTTCGAGAGGGCCACCATCTGTGCCGGCTTGGGCTCATAGGTGGCCGGGCTGGCACCCGGTTCAACCATTACACGGACATCAATCAAATCTTTGCCGATCTGTTCCACAAAGAACTTCTGGGGAAGAACGCTGACAAAGACCGGTATCTTATCGGCCGCGGAAGCAGTCGACGTCATGACGAGACCCGTCAGAAGAAAAAAACAAAAAACTTTCAGTACATTAAGCATTATAGAACGATTCCTCTCTTCCGTAATAAAAAAACACCCGACCTCACGGCAATGAGATCGAGTCTGACTCAACTCCCCGAAGCAGGCACCTCGCCTATCATGCTCATGCAAATGCATTTGCATTATACCATCAGAGAATGCTCTGTCAACTTCTATTTGCAAAAAGATTTGCAATAAGGATGGTAATGGATTATTATCATTATGTTCTGGAGGTTCGGAGATGAAACGAAAGACAGTTCAAAGAAATGCGATTCAAGAGACCTTTCTGACGGAAAGCCGCCCCATGCGGGTTGATGAGATTCTGCAATTAGGCCGGAAGACGGTGGAATCGCTCAATCAGGCGACGGTATATCGAAACCTGAAGACGCTGGTTGATGACGGATGGCTGAAGACGATCCATCATCCGAAGTTAGGCGTCTTTTACGAAAGGGTGGACAAAAAACATCACCATTACTTTCACTGTCATGCCTGCGACCGTCTCTTTGACGTTCCCGGATGTGCTCTGCATGGAAAAGAACCCGACCTTCCCGGTTTTGTTGCGGAGCGGCATGAGGTCTTTTTCTTCGGAGTATGTCCGTCCTGTTCACACTCGTAAGAACGACCGGTATAGAATTCAATCCTTACAACGAATTGGCACCTATATTGAAAGGTCGATAGAAGACTTCCCTCGCTTGTAGTCTAACCAACTGCACCTATTGATTAACGACAAGCATGTGCATCACACTGAATTGATCCCTGCATCGGGGACAGATATCGTTTGTATGATCCACTCCCATTTCCTGAAGATAGATATGTGAAATTTCCTCGGCAGGACTGATAACGATCTCGTCTTCTCCATACTCCCTAAAGCATCCTTGGCATATCCTCATATTCCCCCTCGCCCCCTATCATATTCTATATGATCCTGCCCCATTGCGTGAGGCAAGTTTCACTCGAGTCCTGGTGAATTTTGGTACTATGTACTTTGAAATACTTATCAGGTGTTGTATAAATAAAACTTTATAAAACAGTATGTTGTCTTTCTGGATTGGAAAGCTTGTGATTCATTTACCCTCTAAAAACAAAAGTCCTATCTCTCATTTCGAGAAACAGGACTTTAGATAATCCGGCCATAATCCCCCCTCGTTACAGCTGTTCAAGAGTATATATGATACATGGAAGATCAATAAAACTGACAGAGAACTACCTCCATTACGGTATCTTGTCAAGAAATATTCTGATGCAATCTGATGATGGAATCATCTGATTTCTCCGGAGTCGGAATCTCTGCCCCCATCGCCATTTATTCTTGGAAGGATAATCATCAATCGAATCGTTTTTGCTATCCTGTAGCCGCACTTTTTGCTATTTTTAATCCTGTTATCCCGTTTGCTTTTCGTATTTTCATTGGAGGATCGTCACGCTACGGTAAACCATCGAAGAAGATACGATAAGAAACCCTGCCCCTGCCGGTATCGGGAAAAATCAATTTACGCACTGCAAGGAGGATCACACAATGAAGGTCGTCGCATTTAACGGCAGTCCCAGGAAAGGCGGAAACACCGCCATCCTGATCAGACATATTTTCAACGAACTTGAAAAAGAGGGGATCGAAACCGAACTGGTGGAACTCGCCGACAAAGCCATTCACGGCTGCGTCGCCTGTCAGAAATGCTTTAAGAATAAGGACCAGCGATGTTCCGTCACGGATGATGCGGCAAACGAGTATATTGCAAAGATGCTCGGCGCCGACGGGATCATCCTGGGATCTCCCGTCTATTTCCAGGATGTGACACCGGAAATGAAGGCACTGATCGACCGTGCCGGCTATGTCTCCAGCGCCAACGGCAGAATGTTTGAACGGAAAGTCGGAGCCTCCGTGGTTGCCGCACGACGGTCGGGTGCTATCTGTTCACTGGACACCATGGATCATTTCTTTCTGGCGGGAAAAATCGTCATTGTCGGCAGGGCGCTCGGCAGCGGCCTGGAAAAGGGAGATGTGGAAAAGGATAATGAGGGTATCGCTCTCGCGAAATCCCTCGGTAAAAACATGGCTTGGGTATTGAAAAAATTGCACGACTGATTGCAGCAGGTGACGGGTCCCTGGCTGGACAGGGCCCGCCACCGTATCTTCGATCCGGTTGCCGCGCCGATTGTTTCTATCGCTACTTCTTTCCGGCGATCTTACCCCAGGTGTCACGAAGCGCTACGACACGATTAAATACCGGTCTGTCCGGCAGAG